>Ga0123357_10010466_pt1 | contig 11804 bp, 3 predicted proteins | sample TergutEmb28metaG_FD_89873 | JGI IMG/M metagenome (GOLD analysis project Ga0123357, IMG submission 89873) | Embiratermes neotenicus P4 segment gut microbial communities from Petit-Saut dam, French Guiana - Emb289 P4 | ecosystem: Host-associated > Arthropoda: Insects > Digestive system > Gut ...
CCGTAGTAGCGTACTTTACTGGACATTTTTAATGGGCTACCGTAACTAACACGGTATCCACCCCCTCGTGATTTACATTTCGAAAAAGTGTCAAACCCTCGAATTTTGACTGTCCCAGCAAACTTCAAAACTCCATTAAACTTGACGTTCACAAATACGTAACAACCAGAATTCCCTTTTGTAAATGCTTAGCGCACCTTCTATCCTATTCTAACCTCCACTTGTCTCTTTCTTCAGTTATCTGTCTATCCTACTTCACACATGACTCTTTCTTACTCTCTGCCCTGTAACCATCCTTCTCTTTGGTATTCAACTGACCTTTTATATCCCTTACCAGATGCTTCTAACTCCCCTCATTCGGAAACATATGTATTCCTACATTTCAGAAAATAATTGTGTACCTTCTAACCAAATAATTATTCCCACCGGTTATAATAGTGTGAATTGAATGTAGCTATAGTTGGCCGGGATAGTGCGAAAGGTACAGCGGTCCGCTGCGAGCTGGACGGTGCAGGGATCTAATCCCGGTAGAGGCCATTTTTCCGCAGTGCCGACGAAAGGGAGGGAAGCCTGTACAAATTATCGGGGCCCAGCCTTTCGGAAGGGGGCCATGGGCCCAACTATATTGCATAAATTTTTGTCTCGGCACTATCATTGTCGACTGCACAAATTAACCCTTTCGGACCAAGCCCAAGTCACTGTGCAACTAAGAGCCAGTTTTTCCAATTTAGTGTAAATATTTTTAGCTGCCGTGCCCTTGCTGGGGCGTCCGAACCCGGGCTTGGCGCCCCTGATTTTCCACACTCGTCCAGACCGACCCTGGGACCCATCTAGCCTCCTATACAATGACTGTCGGGTTTCCTTCCCCCGAGATAAAGCGTCCGAGGCGTGGCGTTAGCCACTCGTCCTTATCTAGCGCCGAAGTTAAAGAAAGAGTAGATCTGTACCTCTACTCTGCCTCTATACCTTTATGGAAAGTTAGAGGGTTAACTTTACTCTTCTTAACCATTAAAGTTGGCAACTTCAGTGATACGTTGCTTGGACTGAGAGTATGTAGAAACGCCCCATATTACAGTAGGCCTGTTCTGTTTATCACACAGTCCAGGAAAACGACTTCTGGAGTTTGTTTCTGTTAGGCTTGTCGAGTTCGGTGCCTATTTGTACTGTATACTCTGTCTCTGCGACGTTACCCATCAGCACTTGCAGGCTGTGGCAAGTGTGTAAAGTTAAGCAATCCCCATACATGCCCTTAGGGCTCCAGGAGGTTGAGGCTCCCAGAATTTCTAGACCTTCGGCACATGACGGTGGCGAGGTTGTCAGCCCTACACACCGGCCGCCTTTACCCCCCAGGAGATACTTCTGGTACTCAATTATGTTAGAGGCTGAGTCGATCCCAGGGTCGTAGTGCGGCCGGAGGGATTATATCAATGAAAAATCCAAATGACCCAATTGGGAATCGAATCAGCGACTTTCCAACTTGTGGCACAGTACCTCAACCAACATGGCAAGCACATAGACACATGTTTTTGCCTTATTTTATCGTGTTCCTCCGACACTTGTATTTACATCAGTCTAATTTGGATAATGCCTCGTGAAAGCTGTCTTGTTCATTAGACTGCGAGCTGTGTTTGGTCCATAGCCGATAGGTCTATGTAGCCAACGCGTACCACCTGACAGCCTGTTTGTAATCAGGCTTAAATCTACAGTAGAAACTCTTCCCTTTGATACGCGATTTGGTGTTTACTCCGTATTTTGATCAGAAACAGCGTTTGGTTATTCTGCATGCTGAGGAAATGTTAAACCGATTTTTCTTGTTGCTCGTTGTTGCTTCACTGAAAGTAAAAAATTAAAAACAGTGAACATGTGTGTCCCCCACGAACTCTACCTCTTATACAGAAAGAGTACTAACAACATTGGGATCCCTAAGAACAAAAGCGTTTTTACACGAATGCCGAAGTAAAAAACACAAAAGGCATAATTTCCCCTCAAAAACACGTTCATTAAGAACTGGAACACGTACTCTACTTGGTTTGTGCGCATGTGTAGAGCTCCCGAATCGTGAAACCGACCTCTCACTTCCACAAGTTAATTCAAGATGTTTTGCCTCCATTCCTCCGTATACCATCACGATATGGAAGAGTAACCTTATGCTGTTATCCTTCACTCGCTCTGCGTTTTTGGAGAGCCAGCTACCCCCCGACTTCTGTAGCAGACTACTTTGAAAATGGAAGTTTTCTTACTGAAGTGTCAAAAGCGTGCCGTGCGGTATATTTACTGCATTTCAGGGCATAGAGGCTTCTTAGCATGTCATTAACATACGAATTATGTAGCTTATTTGGTATTCGTATTCGCTTTGGAACGTGTCTTCTGTGTGCCTGACTGTATGTAGACCGTGAAGCGGAATTACAAAGAAACACTCACAGCGTCCCTTACGCCATACATTATGCATGGATTCTTATAGCCCATCTTGCGCAGTACTAAACTGTACAGGGTGTTCATTTTACTACGGTTCCTGAATGGCCTACGCGCATGATTTAGTCCCAAGTGTGCATCCAGCAACTAAGAATATCGGTGATGGGAGATATGGTTGACCTTGACAACCAAACAGACGAACAGCCGTCGTCTTTCACAGCCGTAACTGGGTGCGCTGCGTTTTCTTGATCAAATGAGTCTCAGTTCGAGGAAATAATTTTTCTTCTAGAACTTTATTGTGATAGCGGGTCATTTTAGGCGCGCTTGAAAAATTCCGAAAAGCGACTACGAGCTTCGTCATGGCTAACGGCTTGTCCGTCCGTCCTCATGGAACAACTCGGCCCCCACTGGACGGATTTTCATGAAATTTGATATTTGAATATTTTTAAAAAATCTGCTGAAGCAATTCAAGTTTTTTTAAAAAAAAATCTGACAAGCACAGGGGGTACTTTACATTAAGACATTTGTACATTTATGTAATACTGGAATGAGAAATGTTTCAGACAAAAGTTGTAGAGAAAATCACACCACACTTTTGATGTTCAAAGACATTTTTCCGAAAATCGTGCCGTTTACAAGACAATGTGGAGAAATATTGTAGATCCGGACAGGCCACAGATGACATTATAACATGGCGCATGCGCTTTGCATGCTTGATAACAAAACTACAGACGCACACTCAGAATATGTAATATTAATTGCGTTTTCCCGGCAACAATGGTTACGAGAACGCGCCTTACTGTTACGCTATACGTACATTGCCTGTCTTGTTTGTATGGTAGGGAATTATGTCAGTATGGTACTACATATTATGCATTCGCTGTTGTGGTATACACATTTAACTGTATGGCGAAGCCGTGTTTCTTTTTTCAATGAACACACTGTATTTCAGTGATAACTTGCACGTTATTAGAAAACGCGCTATGACGTCCACACTGCCGTACAATTACGCCATCACCCAAGACACGATTTATCGTACAGTTCCGTTAAATGCAGTTTTGCGTTATTGTGTCAGACGGGAAGGGTGTGTACGAATATCTAGCTATTCAAACATCGTTTCATTTTGCTGATGTACATGTGTGAGGGGTGTGTTGTGCGCAATGACGTAAGTTCTAACCGCTGAAAAGACGGAAGGAATGGAGAGAAAAGACAGAGTATCAGTGCTAAATACCTTGAATACAAATTTGAATGTAAGTGAGAAATTATACGCGCGTGGCAATTGGATCGAGCCTGCTGTGTGCGAAAGAAGCAAGGTGACGGGACTGTCACGTCGTCATCACGATCACTGCATTTGGTTTACTTATGACTTCTGTCATGTCGCGGCGACCTTCTCGCACCATACAACGTCGAATGGTTGAAAGATGGTGGATTACGAATTGAAAAAGGTCTGACATTCAGCGTTGTCTAATTTATTCTTTATCCAGGCGTTTGCCAAAGGAGGACTGAGGAAAACTATATCGGTGCTTATGTACTGTACTATATAGAGAAGTAATATAAAGTTATTCGGTTGCCGTTCTTTCTTTTTGTCATTTCTCTCTGTCTGTTGTTACTAGGAGATGGTCATACGTTGCGTAGTCTGTCTTGCCTAAGGTCCATGGAAGGGAGCGGTATATACTTGTATTTTTTAGTGCATGAAGCGATTTGTTGTCACTGTTGTTTCGTTAATAGACTGTGCACGTTAGGATGCGTGAGATGTGTACAAGGTTTGTTATCATGTGCTCGTAAGGGGGTACATGAATAAATAAACGCATAATTAATTAATTAATTCCGTAGTCTGTCTTACGACAGGTCCATAGCAGCGAGTTCTCCACCGAGTACGATCTAGTGCTTCCCCTTTCAATTTCCAGTATCCTCTCTTCTCCTTAAGGTTATCCTATAGCATCTTACGTCTTCTTCCTCGTCTTCCCATCACTTTTATCCTTCCCTCTATTTTTCCTTCAGTAACGTGTTTCAGAAGGCAGTTCATATGCAAGATGTGACCAATCGAGTTAGTCTTCCTTGTTATTGTTCGTAGGCTATTCCTCTCCTCCTTGACTCTGTAATACTTCTGTGATGTCAGTCTACACATCTCGCTTTTTTGAAGAATTTGGGTACATGTTTCCGTTGTTATATTACACACACACACACACGCACACACGCACACACACATTGAGATGTCTGTAATCGAATTTAATTATTAACCTTTTAAAGACGGAACTTTTCCGTGTTATATAAGGACTGTGCCTACCGCGCAGTAAACATTCTCCACCTCGGTTGTAAAACCCAATTTTGTAATGTTGCATAAGGCAAAAATTTGCCGTTTGTTCCGACATCCATACAGAACACACAAATTCCATGTGATCACAATGTAGAATTTTTTAGTGTCAAACCTTGTGGTATGTAAAGTTACAGGTAGGCTTTAAAAGGTTAATGCGATACCACATTCTTTTCTTTTTAACAATCTGAAAGTAATGATGAAGTAACCCTAACAAGGCGTAGTCCTTGTTTCTTGCAGTGCATTATCATCTGCGTGTTGGATATGCAGTTGACCTGTTCTGTTATTGTTTACGTTATTTATTACATATATTGAAGCCCAGTTTAGATGTGATGATTTAAGTACATGCAGTAACGAGGCAGGCAGTGTACGTATAAGGTAGCATAGAGGCACGTTCGCGTAACCATTGCTGCCGTGGAAGAGCAGTAAGTATTAAGTATTATGAGTGTGTGTCTGTTGTTTCCTTAAATTTTATATTCATGGTTCCGTGCATCGTAATTCAAGGTTGAAGAAATCCAACGAGGTGCAACAGTATGCAGATATTTATTTACTTCTAAATTACTGTACATGATTCGGGCGTCCATCGCGCCCATCATCAGGAGTACATAAAACTGTAGTTGCAGCCTCTGGTACAGATCATACTATCTGGGGAGCAAGCTTCCTCAAACGTGACAAAATAAGGACTGATTTGGGACCGTCTCTGGGCTGCAACCACAGTTTTGTATACTCCTGATGATGGGCGCAATGGACGCCCGAAACATGTAGAGTAATTTAGCAGTGAATAAATATCTGCATACTGTTGCATCTCGTTGGATTTCTTCAACCTATTATTTCCTTAGTTATCCGGAATGCAAATTTCATCTTTCCTGCGTCGTATTATTTGTCATCTGTGACCTATCTGGCTCGACCATATTTTTCCACTTTTATCTTATAAACGACACGATTTTCGAAAAAACTTACTGAATATGAAGTGTGTGTTTTGATTTTCTCTACAACGCCTGTGAAATATTTCTCACTCTAAGAAGAATTCAGCGAAGCATTGTAATATGTGTACAACGATCTTCATGTACAGTACCCGTTTTACTTGTCAGATTTTAATGAAACTTGATTTTTCTCGATAGATTTGCGAAAAATTCTCAAATATCAAATTTCATGAAAATCCGTCCATTGAGGGCCCAGTTATTCCATGCGGACGGACACGGACAGACGGACGGGCGGACAGACAGACATGACGACATTAATAGTCGCTTTTCACAATTTTACGAACGTGCTTAAAGAGCGCTGGACGTGTTAATTGGCAGTTAACATTTCCTTTGCGACACTGAATACCCGAGTCTTGCTGCTAAGCTTGTGTTATTTCTGCCCTTGACATGCCGTGCGTCAGCTGATTGATAGTAAGAGTACAGCAAGTGTCATCAGGTCTCTGGACATGCTGCTAAGAGATGGTCAAGTGCAAGTGGCGTCCAACTTGTCAGCATGCTGCTAAGTGAAGCAAGTGGCATTCCGGCTCTCTCAATGCATTGCTAAGTGATGGTTGAGGAAAAGTGGCATCCAGTAGCTCATCTGCTGCTAAGTGATGCTTAAGTGTGCAGAGTAAACGAATGTGAACCTGATGCAACTCTTGCGTTGCGATACGATTACGTTAGGCGGACTTTGTCTCATACCTTACTTAATGATTTAGACCAGGGGTGACCAACACGTGGCTCGCGGGCAGCATGTTGTCTGCGCCATTTATTTTGTCCGTCTGGATATTGGAAACGATGAAAACATCTTTCAAACCTTCCTCTGTCAACGCTGAAGCAACTGTGAGAACTCATGAGCTGTTTGTTTATTTATGGAGACACACATTATGTTACTCATTCGTTTTATACAATACAAATGCGCTAAAATTAGCGACACTCTAGCTGCGTTGTGAATTACGTTTTTTAATTTATTTTTCCTATTATGATCAGTATATTGGTATTGCACATACACTTAGGGATTTCTTAATGTGTGTATTGAGTTTCATGTTGCTTGCATGCAGACCATATTTTGGAAGTTGCCCGCACATGTAATGTTGGGCAGGCTTGATTTAGACTGAGAAAACACAAAAGAATATTCTTTTCAAAAGTACAATAATCTGTAGCACGGCTATATAATTCGAGCTTGCTGTCTCCTTACACCCCACCCGCTCCATAAGAAGGGATTACACAACTTGTTGCGAGAGACCTGGATAGCATCTTGTGCTTCAGGCTGTGCAGGAGTGACTCTGAAAAGCATGGCTGATTGTGTTGTAGCGCGTTCGCGTAGTCACTAAAACTCCTATTAGCTTCGTCATATCCGTCTGTTCGCATGTATGAGCACCGCTGTAACTGGACAGATTGATACTGAGAACTTTTACGAAAATCTGTCGAGGAACCCCAAATTTGGTTAATGTCGGGCACTTTGCATGAAGACATAATACATAAATTCGCTATAAAACATTATGCAACATTCAGTATCTTTATATAGTTCACAGTGATATGTAACGCAGCGTCACACACAGCGTATTGTTGATTTTCTATTACAACAGTGGTTGCTCGAACGCGCCATTGTTACGTTGTATGTACAGTACATTGCCTGCCTGCCCACCCTGCGTGAACTACCTTGCGACTGCAACTTGTAGTGTTCCCTGGCACAAGCGCACTGACTGAACACAGCTCTTACTGGGAATGTATCCAAATTGTTATCCCATAGGAACTCCATGTTGGCGATATAGTGGCATCTGAATAGTAAAAGCTGTGCATATGCAAGTTAGGAGATTCTCGTAGCGGTGCTGATGGTGGTGACGAAGGATGGAGGTTTTTGTAATGTGGCGCTGTGCCAGTTAGTGCATATTGACCAATGTTTCGGAGGAGCTTGAAGCCTCAATCTTCAGCGCCTGTATAATCCAAGAAAATTAGTACATTTATGTGTTTCGTATTTATACGCAGAATAAACAGCGATTACTTTTAGTGAGTCGTTTCTTTTATTCCAAATAGATGCACATAATGTGTCGAATACATATATTTATTTAACATATTATGTACGTGTATTATATAGTTTATAATTACATACATTATATACATTTATTTATTTAACATATTATGTAAGCTTAGTTGGGATGAAAGAAGTGACTGACTGCAGGAATGCATGGTGTGGAAAGCTTCACAATAACGATTACTTTTGTTAACAATATTAGGCCTAATCTGTTGGTAAGTGTAACTGAGATGCTGCATGTTTGGTGTGAGTTAGAAATTGAGTTTGTATGAATTTTTATCACAGTATATTTCCTGATTTTCTGGGTTAATGCCTATTTTAGAGCCTTTCGCATTCCTGCGATGCGCCTAGTAAGCACGGTGTCCGTCCATCCATACAGAGAACCTATAATAGCTCGAGACCCGCCGAACGGTACGTCGTCATATTTGGTATGATAGAATTACACGAACTGCTGTCGAGCCTTGTGATTTTGTGATTAGATAGGAAAATTTTAAGGACTAGTTTTACTTAAAGAAGTACTGTATTTCTGTGCAAGTGAGCATTCACCTCAACATAACTGATATTCTTTCAATTCCCATCCCGCTTTGGATCCATATTTAATTTAAAATAATTCCGGTTACTCCTTTTGCCACGGTAATCTTTGTTCCGTACCTGTATATCCTTTGTGTCCAGATAGCTGTGTTTTCACCGTATTCTTTGGAAAGCGATTAAGTCGATCATAGTAGGAACTGTGTATTGATTGTAGCGCTGTTGCTAGGATTTGTAGAGAACTTTACCGCTATGCTTAAGTTCTCTGATTCGATTAGAGTAGAAGAGAGCAAGTTCCAAAATCCTTTTGCGACAGAGTTCATATCTCGTTTTAATTTAGTCAGCAACGATTATCGTGGAGATTATATGTAAGTATTTTCGTAATTTGGCATTACACAAACTGAGATGCGCGTAATGTTATTACGTATTCCCTAATGTTCAGATTATTTTAGACGTGTCTGATACGTCCTGCATCTGCTCGTGAGAGGCCAGCCATTCTTCGTCATCAAATGATGTGAGCTGTAACACATCATTATATATAAATGCTTGTAAGCAATCAGTCAGTTTGTACTAGGTAATTATACAGTATGGACCAATTTTGAATTCGTGTTTGCTTATTACACTTTCAAAAGGTTAGATGGCTCGTATCGCATATCGGTTTTCGTGGATGGAAACCTGCATGTTCACTTTCAGGTGGCCTCGGATGTTAGTGTGTGTGACGTACTCTCCTCCCCTTGGCCAATGACCGCATAGAGTTTGGCGTCACGTGATAAAGACGGCCATCACGCCCGTTTATCCTCAAGGCGGAGTCAGAACACGCGAGTTCACGAACATCCTGACGCCTGTCCACCTGCTTTTTGGTTTGAAGCCCCATGGATTGTAAAGGTTAAAGCGCGTTTAGGGGTTTGGTCAAATATTTCATAATTTAGGACGGATTGAATGCGATGAGTTTAGGTCATTCGGATCAAGTGGTCATTTTCTTCTAGCCCGGAGATCGAACCACAACTTCCCACAGATCAGGTACGTTTAATTCTTAATTTGAGACGTCTTATCGTGAACTGAGCTGGGAAATTGTCTTTAGGGCTTACAACTACATAGCGATTGTATTTATGTTTTAAATTAGAAACGACTGTCATCAGGAGTCATTTGAGTCAGGCGCACCTGAACAGGTGGAAGACTGTAAAGTTTGTCGCCAGTCCAAGACCCTGATGAGTGAACCTCTGCTAAACAGAACATAAACTTAAAGTGGCTGTGGAGCTGTTAGCAGGCTGCCCAACCCTTAGAACCTGTGTATTTAAACTCGGGCCCACACTTCGGCAGGGCTGCCAACTGTGCGGGTACAAAAAAGAAGATATTGTACATGTTGTGGGTCATTGTCCGGTACTGGCTTGCGAAAGATACAGAACGTTGGGTCATATGTTCTTGACCCCAAGGATCTAGAAAACACGAGGGTGAATGGCCTAATAAGCCTGGTAGCCACTGCCAAGCTTTGCATGGTACTTTAACCCCATTTTAAAATATGGAGGGGACACAATGGGACTATAAAGATCTACGTGTCAGTAGGAACTGTAATGGAACCACTCGCTCTTTTTCTACTACTGCTATTACTGCTACACTCGACTGAAGTTCTCTGTCCGGGTTCAGCAGATTTGACGTATTGTTTTGTGGAGACACAATAATTCAGGTTTCGTCCCATTTTATACTTCGTTTGACATGCCTATTTAGTCATCTTTATATTTTCTTCATTCTGTTATATAAAAACTCTTAGTTTCGTTCCGTACCATATTGCGAACCTTGTTACGGACCCATCCAAAGTATAATGCATAAAGCAATTTCGCCTTTATTTGCCACGCATCTAAATACTCACGCAAAAGTCTAATGCATGAAACGATCTATTTGGTATTTCAAATAGGTGTCAAAATTGGGCGCCATGGTAGTAAAGTGTCCAATATTAAATATGTGTTTAACAACAATTTATTCTTATTTATTTATTAACAATTTATGTAATGGCGATGTCACCAACTTGGGGCTACATTTATTCGTGACATTTTAAGTTCTCACGACGACTTTGAAGATTGCGTCATCCGGTATGTGACGTCATGCAGTCAGGTGCAAGTATCTTGACATTTTAGAGGGTCCTGCTGCTTCCACCATTAGCATGGTCGCAGAAGGATCCCGTGTAACGTCTGTGTACTTGTGGACTGTAATGTTTACTGCAACAAGAAATTAATTGCGACGGCTGGGAGGTTAGGTGCACTGTTGTTATTTACGTCTTTTGTGAATTGTTTACAGAGAGACATGACGAAGGTAATGTGGACACAACTGCAATAATTTCGATTTTGATGGCAGCTGTATTACTTATTTCAGTGAAATTATTTTTAGGGAAACCCCAATCGGAGAACAGGCAGGTTATTTCTTAGTCAGCAGTAAAGTGAGGTATATAATTGTGTCCCACAGGTTGCACGTGCCGATGAGGAACTTGGAAGTATTGTTTAGGCTGATAAAATATAGATAAAATCCACATGAGTTTGATGTTTCATGCCGCCAGGTGCGGAACAGATTAAGTTATGTCTGCAGGAATGAACAAAAGTCATTCATTTAAGCCTACCAGAGCCTCACTTCAGTAACTGAGTGTATGTTACCAGTGTTTCAGTTTTCATAGCTTCTATCCTACATAAATTATGTTTAAAAGCTTATAAACATAATTTTGTCGACATCTTTCAGCTTAGAAACAAATTTTCTATATCAATCATTTCGCGCTTATAAAATGAAAAAATGTCTGCTTTCATTGATTTTTAGAAGTTAGCCTTTCTAGAGTTGAGAAGTCCTTTATCTTGCAGCATGTATTTGTTCGGCAAATATCACGTAGAAGATAGCTTACTTTTCATCGTGCATTTAAATTGCACATGGCGCACTGACAACGTTGGTTTATCGGATTGGTCCCTCTTGGAGATAGATCGAAACGAGTTGTTAGAAGTGAAGCAACAACCTTCGTAAGTGTCGTGGTGTGCCCTTACATGGACATCTGCACGTGAATTGCTGTTCTTACTAAGTAGGTCGCTTATATGGCCTGTGTAATGCATAAGGAGAAGCTGTTTTGATTGAATGCTGCCGCTATAAAACGCAGCCTCGCAATTATTGATGCAGTTTTAGCAGCAACAAAGTACGAGCGATGTTTCTGTGGCTTTTACCGTCTTCGTGGGTACTGGTTTGTCCATATTTTCCTTGATCGACTTAAGAAAACAGATTTGACCTTGATAGCATGGTTAGGGTCTCATGTCTGCAGGGTGACATTACGGTGAAGACATATAGGCATAAATCCTATCAAAAACATTAGCCTCTTTCACTACGTCTTTTACTTTCCACAGGTCGCCATTTGTTAGAGTGAAAACGGATTGTGATGGCACACGCGCAGAAACCAGATTTGGTCTTTCAGCGAAACGGACGAGTCCATTTATATCGGCGGGGGTGTCAGTTCAGTCGGCTGCTGGCAGCCGAGGTGTGCGCATCAGTGGTAGTAATGCTGGATAGAACGTGTTCCGATACAGTGCCA
>Ga0123357_10010467_pt1 | contig 11803 bp, 8 predicted proteins | sample TergutEmb28metaG_FD_89873 | JGI IMG/M metagenome (GOLD analysis project Ga0123357, IMG submission 89873) | Embiratermes neotenicus P4 segment gut microbial communities from Petit-Saut dam, French Guiana - Emb289 P4 | ecosystem: Host-associated > Arthropoda: Insects > Digestive system > Gut ...
AAAAAATACTGTCGGTGTTTATGACAAGTGTTACGGCATTGAGCTTGAAACTCTGATTGAGTTGTATTCTCAAATCGACAGTAAAATCAATGAGCTTGAATCAGAAATAACTCGAATTATCGAAACCCTCAACCCGCCAACTTTATCTATTGTGGGTATCGGCGCGGTTTCCGCCGCCGTCATCGTTTCTGAGTTCGGTGATTTCCACCGTTTTGAAAATCCTAACAAAATGCTATCTTTCGCCGGTCTTGAACCCGGCTATTTCCAGTCCGGCACGTCCGAGCATAACGGGCGCATGGTCAAGCGTGGTTCTTCTTCTCTTCGCAATGTCCTCATGAACTGCTCTCGCTCTATTAAACAACATAATGAAGTTTTTGCCGTTTATTATCTCAAAAAACGCAACGAAGGCAAGCCTCACTATGTCGCTCTTAATCATGTTGCTAAAAAACTTGTCAGACTTATCTATGCTTTAGAAACCAAAGGCGTAATGTTCGACCCTGACAAACTTCGTTAATAACTGTTTTCTGCTCAAAAATTTTTATTACCCGCAGGCTTTGTTGTCGTGTACTTTTTTGCCCTTACAAAACGTTATTATTCTGTTTACAAAATATACTTGATTTATTATAGTTAGTCACCTGCATAAATTAAATTTTCAAGTCTTACGAGATACCGGCGAATCGAGACAGATTGCGGACATATAGATTCACATTTACCACAATCAATACAAGAAATTTTATTTAGTTCCGGCATCATTTTTTTAATATTATTTATGCCTTCTATAGACGAATTATATTGCATAAATATTTGTCCTATAGGGATATTACATGGACAAACATTATTGCAATACATACAATAGGTGCAATCTACTTTTTTTTGAGCGGCATATATCGATTTCATTTTATTTATTATTTCTATTTCTTCTGTAGTTAATTTGTAATTATGCAGGACATCAATATGCCCGCAACATTCGGCTAGCTGCTGTGAGCATGTTGGTCCTAGAAGAATCATCTTTACAGGTTCGATATTACTTAACCATTTTAATGCTAATCTTATCAGTGGTTGATTTACTTTACTATGTTGAAGAATATCATGCATTTCATTTGGCATGTTTACTAAAAATCCGCCTTTTAAAGGTTGCATTACGCTGACCGGAATATTTTGCTCTCCCGCTAAATATATTCCATGAAGTGTAGCTTCACTGTTGTCATCCAGATAATTCATCCTTACTTGAGCCAAATCCCAATTATAAAAACTAATAATTTGCTTGAATACATTGTAATTATCATGAAATGAAAATCCTAAAAATTTTATCCTACCGTTTTTTTTCATCCTGTCACAAAAATCCAGCATACCCGTGTCTACAGCATGTAAAAAAAGCTTTTTATTAAGCATGTGAAGCAAGAAATAATCTATATAGTCGGTTTTTAATCTTAATAACGATTTTTGTAGGCTTATTGCACAATCCTCATATGTGTTATTTAGGTGGATATGTAACTTCGTTGCTATTCTATATTGATTTCGGGGAATGCCTTTCAATGCATCTGCTAATATTAATTCATTTACACCTCTTGTGTATATCGGGGCCGTTTCAAAATAATTAATATTGTTTTCCATTGCTAAATTTACAATTTTTTTATTCTCACTCATATCACCGCGCCAGCGCATACATCCGATGCCGAAATTCCGTTCCAATACTATTCTCCCTTTAACCTTTAATTCTTTCCAGTATTATGGATACCGCCTTTTGTTCATCGTCATAGATTTTATTGAGAAGATCAACGATATGCAATGAAGTTTTATTAAAGCCTTCACTGCCGGGTGAATTATATATCCGTTTTAAAAAGAACTGGAGTATCCTTTTTGCCGACATATGGATTGATTGATATTCGATAATTGATTTTTCCAGATTAATACCGGTTTTATTTTGTAAATATTGAAGCCTTTTGATCATATTCGCTTTGTGTTCGTAAATCATATAGAACATGGGATGGTTCCTTGTATGATATTGAGAGTCAATGAAAAACTCGCTGATTGTTTTATAGCATTGAAGTCCAAATTCGATCTTATATTTCCTGTAATTCAATGCCACTTCTGGACAATAGGAGTTTGTGGAATTATAAAATTCATTCATTTCGTTTCTAAACATTGTTATGTCTATATCATATGATTTATTGATATCATCAATTTGGTAGACAGTTACATTTTCAGACAATTGACTTACATACGGGCAGCAAGAAAAACCTTCAACCAAACAATCTATGGCAATATAACTTATACTGTATGAGTAAAAGGCATCATATCCAATGACTTTTACTTGATCGCTTTGGAAATTATACCCAATAATTAATAATTGATGAGCCTTGTGCTCCTTTTGATAACGAGTTCTGTTGGGAATATAGTATTCATCGACAAAAAATGAGATCGTACAACCTCGATCTATATAACAACGGATAAAATCACGTATATCCCGCACGAGAAATTGAGAGAATATATTGCAGTGTATATTCCTTATAATCAAGGATGGGAATTCATTATAACGCGGAGTAATATATTTTAGATCCATGTTATTTGATTTTATCGCGATATCGTTATATGTGATAACCTTATAATTGATATAATTACTAAAAAACCAATTATAGGCGTTATCACAAAGGAAAATGCTGTGCAATGGGTAAGCATAGAGTTGGTAACACCTTATAGGAATATTAAGATGTATTTTCGAATCATTATATTGCATATGTTAACCTAATCCTTTTTAATTATATCTTTTAATAGGAGATACGGTTCTCTATCCAAAATGTCAATTATTTTTTGTATGTTTAGATCGGATTCTTTAGAGATAGAAAATCCACACCCTTGGAATGTGTGAATGATAACATTTTTATAGTCCCAGTAAATATCACTTCTGCGTTTTTCTTGAAAATTATTAAAGTTCATGCTTGACATAAGAAATACTGGATTATCTTCGTTTTTCGCTCCGAAATTTCCTACAGAAATACTGATGATATCTGTTATTTCTCTCATATAATTTACGCCGTTCAAACTATAAATATCTTCAAATAATGCGCCTTGATAACGCCGCAATTGGTTAATCAGTCGATCAACATCATAAAAAAGATTAATTATGAACGTTTCTTCATTTAATATATATTGAAAAGGGACAATATTAGAAAATGGTCCAATAACATCGACATATTCAGAGCTTTCCCGACCGGGAAAGACGATGCCAAAAATGAATTGTGTTTCGTTAGATTGAAACATGCGGCTTAACATACAAATGACAGTGAAGAATGATAAAATCCCAATCTTATATTTTTTAATAAAAGCATCTACAGGGTCATATACATTTGAAAGCTCTATTATCATAGAGTTACCATATTTTTGTAATATCCCATTGACCGAAATATTCATACTTTTGAGCAATTCGGATATATGCTTGGCATCGTCTGTCGCTTCCTTATCAATTTTCCCAACGATATCTTGGAACTGCAGAACATTTCTCTTTATTGCCTTACCTAAATATGTTTGTAAAAAAGAATCAAACAATAATTGCATGGAATTACCATCACATACTAAGCGATGATATATTGCAACCAACAATTTATGCGTAGCAGTGCAATACAGATGAAACCTGATCAGAGGTAATTTATCAGGGGAAATTGAATACCCTGATTCAAGAATAATATTTTCCAGTTCTTTATCAACAATCGGATCTTCATGGATTTTCATTGAAATTACCGTCTTATCTCCAACAATTGCGCTAACAATGCCATTGATACGGTGAAATGTTGTGCGAAAAATTTCATGTTCATTGATTATATCATTCAAAACAGCAATAATTTTATTATTGCTGCTTTCTAAAGGAAGGACAACATAGTTTACTAAAATATTGGTCAAAGACTTTTTATTTCGTAAATTACTTAAGAAATATCTCTTTTGCAATTTTGATGCTTTCCAAACCGATGGTCTAATTTCGTCCGAATCAGTCCGATTAATCTCCAACAACCGACAAAAATCAATAATGCTTGGTGCTTCCAATAGCTCAGATGTCGTGAAAGATATGTCGAATTCTTCCTTAAGATGTTGGGCAATTTGCATTATATGAATTGAACTTCCGCCTATCTCTTGAAAAGACTTTGTTCCATCAATTGTATCATATCCTAACGTATTCTTAATAACGTCAATAATAGTATCATTTTTCTGCTTAGCTGCGGGAACATCCATAATGGCTTGTCTATCATTGTTAGAAACGGTAAATTTGGGCAAAGGCCAAAACGGATTTCTTTCAAAGGGATAACCGGGAGTCGAACATGCCCTGATATTGTTATTATATAGTCTCAACCAATCAGGATTGCCGCCAGCAAGATATATACCTGCTAACTCGCAGCACAAATTTCCCTTAGAATTCATATAATTTATGTCATTTATTGCCGGGACTTTCGATTCAAATGATGACAGGCATGAAATTAATGATTTTACACCGTATGCAACACAGGCAAATTTATGTTCAAAGTGTGTCCGCCGTATGTTGCTTGTGTAACATAGCGATTGCAATTCCCATGATTCTAATTTTATTACCAAGTCACGGTATAGATCAATTAATTGCTTTAACGCAACCTCTGTCTTTGCCGAAATAGTCAGGATATACCATTGCATATCAACATTTTGATTATACTCTTCCATGTTCGATTCTTGTAAAATCATATGACAGTTAGTGCCTGTCAACCCGAAAGAACTGACACCACATAATCTACTACCCGCAGTAGCTTCCCAATGCCGAGTTTTATCATTAACATAGAATGGTGAATCCAAAAAAGAGATTTCTTTGTTTGGATATTGAAAATGCAATGAAGGAACCAATCGTTTATAGTACAAACAAAGCGTTGCTTTTATAAACCCAGCTATTCCAGCGGCTGAATCAAGATGTCCAATATTACTTTTCACACTTCCGATTCCGCAAAAACTTCTTTTGAGCGAAAAGTCGGCAAAAGCTTTGCTTAATGCTTCATACTCAATGGGGTCACCAAGACTTGTTCCCGTTCCATGGGCCTCAATATAACCAATATCTTCAGGATTGATTTTCGCATTTCGCCAAGCGTTTTTGACCAGTTCATATTGTGAATTTGGATTGGGTGCAGATAGGCTCATACAACGGCCATCGTGATTTACTTCACCGCTTTTTATTACTGCATATATCTTGTCACAGTCTTTTATTGCATCATCATAACGTTTTAAGACGACAGCAGCAACGCCTTCTCCTGTCCCTGTCCCGTCTGAAAGAGCATCGAATGTACGTGTAATTCCATCAGACGATTCAATCCCGAACATACCCATTCGATGCGGTAAGACACGCAATTCACATCCTCCAGCTACAGCAATATCGCTTTCTTCATTAAGCAAAGACATACTTGCCATATATATAGCAATCAATGATGATGAACAAACAGTGTTTATCACCATATTGGGTCCTTTCAAATCTAAATAATGCGAGATATGACCCGAAAGAGCTGCGAAACAATTTCCTAAAACACTTGATGGCGACGGTTTGTATCCATATGCTCGCATCATTTGTTTGTATTCTGGTTCGCTTGCACATCCAATAAAAACACCCGTTTTTGACTTTGCAAGAGAAGTTTCCGTACAAGCTGCGTCCTCCAGTGCATGCCAAATAACTTCCATGCACTTTCTTTGACATGGATCCATTTGTAAGGCGTCACCCGGCGAGATATGAAAAAAACTGTTGTCAAATGTATCGATCGCATCCATAAATGAAGCCTGCATATCTGATATGTGTCCCAGAGTAGGATTTATGCTACGATATTGAAGCAGATATTCATACCGCTTTAATGGCAGTTCATTTAAAACACACCGACCATTTATCAATATATCCCAAAAGCTTTTGACCGAGTTGCATTTAGGTAAATCCAAAGCTATTCCTGTTATAGCTATACCATTATTCCAATTCACGGCTCAACCACATCCTAACCCATAAAGTCATCTTTGCAATGACTGTACAAATAACTTAAAAATAATTTCTGACATTCTTCGATCTGCCGTATACCGGCAATGACGCAATCTACTATTTGAGGATTGTTCATATAATTTGATAATATAAGCCTTGCATATAAATATGACCAAGCTTTCAAATATTTTTCGTACAGTTCCGCCGCTATAGCTTTCTGTTCAGGAAGATATAGAATTTCATCCATCATATTTTCAAAGTATAGATTTGCAAAACCATAACGTATTTTGAGAAAATAATGAATATCCTCTAAATATTGCCTAACAGAATAATTCGGTAATGTCTTCAACCTCTCCAGATCGTCGCCGAATGCTGTTAAAGCATTAATACCGCTTTGATAATCTGCATAAAGATAATGGTGCAGTATTATACGGTAGTTTATCCGAACTTCTCCAATAGTATTAAATTTTTCGCGCGGAATAATACGATAAGCGGCAGAAGATAAGCACTGCACCTTATCATATGATAAATCGACTTCGTAATTATCTCTAATATCAGTAGTTTCATATACGTATGTATCGAAAGCGTAAAAGACTTTCTTCCGCGTATCCGCTCCACGTATTAAAACCATATGCTTAGCCGCAGTGTTTTTCAAATAATCAGGTGGAGTTTGATAAGTAAATAACTTAGAATCGGCTATAAGAAGAGCTGGCTGAGAATTGGAGATACAATCTTCCAAAAAGCTGACTGCATCATCATTGCTTTTTAAGAAGAAATTGCAATCCATGTTAAAATATTGGCATATCCGCAATACGGAATCATGTAGGGATTGGATATGGAAGTTATCAACAGGATTCTCATTATCACCGTAATAAGCAAATTCATGTGATCCTGATATAAAGAAAAAACTGTGCTCTTGCAAATTCATATCCAATATGTGATTAACTAGATCGCGCATATTGGAAAAAAAGCAATTGACGCCTTTCGAGACCTTCATATTATATTTTATTTGCAATTCGTTTAGCATTATCATTTCCTGTTCCTGACTCTATAAAATCCATTAACGTATCAAGAAGAATTTTATCGCTATAAAATTCTTCTATTACGCCCAACAGCGCGGCTAGTTCGATTGAATGATTTAATTCATCGCTGAATTCTTCAATCAATGCGTCAAATAGTTGTATTATGTCGCCGCCCTGATGCTTATTAAATAATGAATCCAGTCTGTTCTTTAGTTTGTTTGATTCTTCCATAATTTAAGATAACTCAAGCTTGGACATTACATGTAGGACCAGGCTCTCAACATCTGTAAAATTATCCGTTTCCAAATCTTTATCCGTAAATTCCACATCAAAAATCGTCTCGATCCCAACAACGACTTTAATAAAATTGATGGAATCTTTGATGTACATTGAAAGCTTATGATCAGATTGAATATCTTGAACGTCGATTTCCAGATTTTCAGCTATAATTTCGCTTATTTTTTCAAAAATTTCATTTTTAGTATACATGATTATACCTCTCTCAAAAATTATTTTTACACGAATGACCTAAAACTGCTATGGGGTCTTTTAATATATTATATTGGTAGATAACCTCCTCTTTCATTTTATCAAAATTATACACTTGTATCTTTTTGCCTGTGATTAGGAATAAATAAGGAGATTCATTTATCGGATGAACGGAAAACGGAGTTTTGTCCACCCTAGGGTAACGGTATGCTCCATGATTCAAAGTAGCAGGCACTATTGAATCTCCCAATTGAATTTTTGTAACAATCTGCATAGTCCCTGCATCAAGAATAAATATCTGTTGCGGATAAACTGTGACCGCTATGAATTCTTTGTCATTCCTTTGAAAAACTTTATGTGTCGATAATCTTGAGAAGTCCTCACCTTGATATTTTGAAGTGATTTCGCTGGATTGGCTGAGAGATAGTCGGTTTATTGCACCTTTACCAAAACAATAAACAAACCCATTATATGGATTCACTCCAAGGCTGTGAGAAGAAATATAACAAATATCCGGGTCCTTTCCAAACTCTATATGAGCTGGGGAATCATCCATCAAAATGACTTGATATGTATTTGTTTCCCTGTCAAATATATGGATTTGTGAGTCATTTAATCCCGCATCAAGCATTTGTTCCAATTCGTCTTCGCTGTAAGACTTTTTCCCTTTAGTGAAAGGGATATTGGGATCCGCTGTTGTGGAAACGGCAATGATATATCTCCCTCCCGGGTTGATCGACACACTGTGTATAATGTTGCAACTTTCAAACGAACAAATCACTTCGGTTTGCATCGTCTTTAAGTTTAAGCATACTATTTCAGATGGTATCGGGGTTTTATGGACGATGTTCCTTAGACGATCCTCTGCACTATATCTTCCATAGAATAAAAAATCGCCAAAGATAACATTGGTGGAAGAAATCATTTTATGTTGTTCTTCATAAATCTGGCGTACAGTATTAAGTTTTGTATTAATGACAGTAAAATAAACAGCATTGACTGAGAACACATATATATTGTTATCGTTTATAATTGATGAGTGTGGCACAAATGAAAAATTTATGTGATCCAGCAAATCATCATTGGGTGAATAGTCAGCATTATCTTTCAAATGGTTTTGCATGTTTTGATAGTCTTTTTTATATGAGACTTTCCAGTGCTTGTAGCTTGAGTCACCAAAATCTATGTAATGATAATAGTGATTCTTGTTCCATCCATAAGATGGTATGAAAATTTTGTCGGATAAATTATATCCCAGTAACCTTTGAGTCGGTATTAGATGTTTAGTATAAGAATAATCCATTATGTTTTCTCCTCTTTTTTTATTATTCTATAATCACCCAGGTAAAGCACGTCCATTTCGCATGACAGCATACAGTTTATTGCATCTTCCGGGGTTTCCACTATCGGCTTGCTTTTTGTATTGAAAGAAGTATTCATTAAAACAGGAACCCCTGTCTTTTGATAAAACCCGCGAAGGACATCATAAAGTTTCGGATTATTTTGATAGCTGAGCGTTTGTAGCCTAGCCGAACCATCGACGTGCGTCACTGCCGGTATCATTTTTTGTTTTTCTTCTTTTACCTGACCGACATAGAGCATGAAAGGATTCGGGATAAAATCAGTATCAAAAATATCAGACGTATATTCTTCCAATACAATAGGCGCAAAGGGTCGAAAGCTTTCACGAAACTTTACTTTGTTATTGATTATATCCTTCATTTCTGCATGTCTTGGATCCGCTAGTATACTGCGGTTACCAAGGGCGCGCGGACCAATTTCGGAACGCCCTTGATACCAGCCAATGACCTTTTTATTTATTAAGTCATCAACAACGGAAAGGACGGTATATGTTTCTTCTATAACAATTTGGTCGGAATATTTGAGTATGGCTTTTTGATAATGTTCCTTATCGTATTCTTTCCCCCAAAAAGCTGTATTCAATTGTTTATGGCACGGTTTCTTGTCAGTAAAAAGATTATAATATCCATACAATGCTGCACCAATCGCTGTTCCGGAATCATTTGGAACTGGAGGAATATATACATTATCGAAAGGAGTCATTCTTTTTATTTTGCCATTTAACACACTGTTAAGAGCAACTCCGCCGGCATAGCACAAATTTGGGCACTTGGTTTTTTTATACAGATAATTAATGATCTCAAACGTCTTTTCTTCCAATACCGCTTGAGCGGCATAAGCATAATCCGCTTTTAATTGGAATTTCTTTTCTTCATTTGTCTCTTCAAAAAGTTTCTTGTACAAATTTTTGAATTGGGAATTAAAATCAATGATTACATCCAAGCCATTGGGCGTAAATGTCAATTGGAAAAAAGTTCTGAACATATCAATGAATCTTGGTTTACCATAAGATGCCAAACCCATCAATTTCCCGTCATTGTGTAGTTCAAAACCACATAAATTTGACACTTTGGAATAAAATCTTCCAAACGAATTCCCTTTGACAATGTCAATGGATTCCGGATTCAGGGAATTATTTCCGTAAACCTTATCCAGGACTTCAAATTTATTATTTTTAGCAAATCCCAGAGTTATGGTCTCCATATGGAAATGGGACATAATGCTGCCTGAACCATCAGATATGAGCATTGCGGCTTCATCAAATTCGGACAGATAAAATGCGCTAGCCATGTGGGCCAAATGATGATTTATTCGAATCAAATTATTCATATACATCTTTTTATTGTTTAGTCGTGGACTATATATATCATTAGAAATAAAATAGTCTACATCATCATATTTCATACCCATATACTCAAGACAATAATCTACAGATTTTAGCATCGAAGACTTCACGCCATTTCCATGCTTCTCCTTGGTCAAACGTTCTTCCTCAATATATACTTTTAACTCTCCGTCTTCAAGTAAACAACATGAGGCGTCATGGTCTGACCCGCCGATTCCAATAATAATCATAACATCACCTCTCTTTTACCTAAGAATAACCTAGGGTCTTCAAATGACTTACAAGTGAATCAATGGTTGGAAACTTGAAAAAATCGACCATCCTGAGTTTTTCCCATTTTTGTTCTTCCTGCATAGCCTTGTACATCTTTGTCAAAAGTATTGAATTACCTCCCAATTCAAAAAATGTCTTATTTTTGCTAAATGACTGCATATTCAAAGCCTGTCTCCAGTAGTATTGTACTTTATTTTCGATGGAGCTATTTGGGGGAAGTTTATTATTATCTTCTAATTGGTGAGCCTTTGCCATTTCTTCCACTTTTTCATTGATTCCCGTCGGAAGCTTATTAACTTGAATGACTGTTACAGGGATATGCTGCAAATATAATTCTTCTTTCAACATTTGGGATAAATGCGCCATATCCAATGTGTTGTTTCCTGTCACATATGCTATAATTTGCTTCTGGGTTCCATAATCCTTCACATATGAAACCGCTTCATTGACACCAGGTTGTTTTAATAATACCAGCTTGATTTCTTGATGGTTAAAACGAACTCCATTAATTTTTAAATCATTTCTGTGGCGACCTACAAAATGAACAAATCCCTTTTTGTCGTAGTATCCTATATCAAATGTGTTAAACAAATCTGCATGATTGTCATTTTCTCCTATCGACGCTACGCAGGGTCCTTCAACAATAATCATACCTGGTAAATATGCCGGCATTGGCTTATTATCCTTATCGACAATATAAATACTCGTATTTTGTATTGGTGTACCAATACAAAATACGTTTTTATGATTCCAATCGGTATTTGCACAACAGGCAATCGTAGTCTCGGTCAAACCATATTCATGAACCAACTTTGTTTTTTGAGAGCATTTTTCGTAAACAAGATCAAACAATTCCGGTCCCGATGGTTCTCCGCCAACAATGATGCTTTCAATGCTTTGGAACTGGCTGCACTCACCGTTGTGTAACAGAGCCTGGAGCATACGAGGAGTCGCACTGAAGTTTGTTACATTAAAATCGGCTATTGTTTTCGCAATAATCTCATAATTACGTTGCTCTTCAAGTTCTCCGATAACAATATTGCTTTCAACTAATAAAGCCGGCAACAAACTTCCGAAAAAGGCATCAGAATTTTCATTTAGCATTATCAATGTAGTGTCTTTAGATGAGACCGGATAATGATCGACTCTCCAAGAAAGATAATTATTCAAATTGCTACGTTTTACAGTAATTCTTTTAGGTGTACCGGTCGTCCCGGATGTTTGCATGGCGTAAACAGCCGTGCTCATCTCATTTAAACAACAAGGAGCAGAGGACACTTTTGATGCGAGATCATCAATACTTACAACCACAGTCGTAATACCGTCAAAATGAAAAAAATAATCACACAA
>Ga0123357_10010469_pt1 | contig 11802 bp, 7 predicted proteins | sample TergutEmb28metaG_FD_89873 | JGI IMG/M metagenome (GOLD analysis project Ga0123357, IMG submission 89873) | Embiratermes neotenicus P4 segment gut microbial communities from Petit-Saut dam, French Guiana - Emb289 P4 | ecosystem: Host-associated > Arthropoda: Insects > Digestive system > Gut ...
AAAAGATCGAAACATGTCGGAGTGGTTTTAAGTGTTTTAAAGTGTTTTAAGTGAAAGTTATATAGGTGCATTTGTTGGTTAATAGTTGAAGTGATTTTACGAAATGCACGGTGCAACGATGAGGGACAAAGGCCCATTCATATTTTTACCCCTTCCTTCCGAACACGAATCAGAAAGTCCGCACCGGAACATTCCCTTCGCACGACAGAAGTGTTAAATTGGGTACACGAAACGGATCTCTAAGGACTTAGGGGCTTAGATTAAAATCTCATTTACTAGGGGTGATATATTTCTGTTCACTGCCTTTTCCAGAACATCTTGATCCAGTCGATACTATTGTCACAACCTATCCTGTGTACAGTAAGCCTCATTTCTCACCCAAGCGCGGATTCTTGCCTTTGTTGAGCATAAGAAGCGTCGTGTCGCACCGCTCAAGTACGTGTTTTTGTGCCTGACCACAATGGAGACATGGAGTGGCATCACAAACAGGTTTGGTCTCGGTAACTACCGACTGAGCGTATTTCCTGCATTACCATGTTAATACTCTTAAAAGAAGATCTAGTTTTCAGGCACTTTTCGCAAAACTGCGAAAGCCCCTTCGTCGCGTCTGTTCGTCCATCCATCCGTCCGTCCGCCCATCTGTCCGCATGGAAGAAATCGGCTCGAACTAGAATTTGATATTTGGGTATTTTACAAGAATCTGTTGAGAAAATTCAAGCTTCATTAAAATCTGACAGGAATAACGGGTAATTTACATGAAGAAGGATGAGCATTTATGGTAATACTTAGCTAAATTATTCTTAAAATGAGAAATTTAGTAAAAAAGTTCGTAGAGAAAATCAAAACACACAGCTTAAGTTTAAAACTCTTTTTTTTTCAGCAAATCGTGCAATTTATGAGATAATGTTGGAATATATGGTAGAGCCGGACAGTGAACAGATGGTAATATAATAAGGCGAATGCACTTTGCACGCTCGATAACTAAGGCTACAAACACGCACATAGGTAATGTAATTCGTATAGCTTTTCCACAGCACCAATTCTGCATTAAGGCTGCTCATTGTTATGTTATACGTATATTGACTATCTTGTTTTGTTTATGGCACACAGACACACACACATATATATATATATATATATATATATATACACATATAAAACTTATCCCCAGGGTTACCGGAACTGCACCGCGAAGCTAACTAAGAGCGTCGTTTAGTAAATTAAAAAGACATAAAATTTTTGCGGAAATAATTCCTTTGTGTTATGTCGTATAACAACTGGCTTATGTACTGCCTTCAGCCATTACAAAGTTTTATTATTTCAGCTAATATATGCTGTCGGCAGTACTGACCACCCTCAGGCATTTAAATACACGATTTTAAAACCTAAAATAAAATGCATGTAAAAACATGTGTATTTTATTTTGGGTTTTAAAGTCGTGTATTTAAATGATTGACGTATGTCAGTGCGGCCGAAGTGCATAGCGTGTGTTTACGAAACCAATAACACTTTGTTGTGGTTGACGGCAGTACGTAATTCAGTACATTCATTTACGTCACTAGTACAGCTGTCTACAGTAACTGGATGATTACATTCACGTCATTTATGCGTCTTCGAATCTTAACAACTGCAATCTGCAACTAAGTACGTAATAAACTTTACAATACTTTGCTGAATTTGACGTTCAGGTGACCGTTCATCGTGATAAACTCTTATAATAAAACCAACTAGATGAACTAATTTTTCGAACTTATTTTTGGAATAAAGTTCTACATGTAAGTACGTACAATGTTATATGTCATATAGGTTTGCTGTGTGTACAGTGAAAAACTCCTGATGATGGACACAGGAACTGCCCGAAACATGTAGAACTTTATTCCAAAAATACGTTTGAAAAATTGGTGCATCTAGTTGGTTCTATTACAAGAATTTACGATACTTTCTTGCCAGCTCTCAGAATAAAAAGCCAGAACCAGTCTGTTCCATATAAACTATAGTACTTGAAAACAAAGCGAATTTTGGCAGACGCATTTAAAGTTTACTAAAACGTTTCTGCAGACCTTACAATAAAGGAATTCTCAACAGACTGCTTTCCTTTAATTAAAAGGAAAGTGGCTGTTGAATATTATCACAGTAAACTCGTACAAAAATGCTTACATGCCATGCAACCCATTAGAAAGAAGTGTGTGCAAGCAACACATTTTGTGTCGGCTTTGTACGTACTTACATTTGTATAATGAAATTATAATTTGTGTCAGCCTGGAGATGGGTAAGAGGAGGGTCTCAGTGACGAGCTCTCTTTCCCTTATAACTCTCTCCATTTTCGCTCCCGCCCCTTTACAATCTCTTCTACCAAGGCCGAATGTCTCCTATATTGTCCTGCCGAAAAGCCGCAGTGCGGTACGTACCTACAAAGTAGTGTATGCTAGAAAGGGCGAGCGTCTGTTGCAGAGTGAGATGGAACCTAAAGAATGGGCTGAACCTGGACTGTCATCATACACAGGGTTTTGCTAGGGATGAATATTTCATAGAAGATGTGGCATTGCTGTTTGTGAAATGAATCGCGATAAAATCACAAGTTTATACTGTTTACTCTACAGAAAACAACACCTAATTCTGACCTGCATGATAACTTATATTGTAGAAGGTGAAACACAATTGTTGACGTGTTTGATTTAACGATACAACAAATAAGGCGTTATAGCGTCGATTGTAGATGGATGAATATGAATATGAATATGGGGCGTGCTTGGAATTACAGAGACAAGGGGATAATTCTTTTTGTCTAGCTTCCTATTAGCTATCGTCACAGTCACTGTCACAATATTCATGGAATAAACACTAATTTGTTACATCGTTCCAACTTCACGGATTGTGCATAGAATCTAAATTCAACCTTTTAAAACACGCGTTATTACCACAGAATGTTTTTATTTGTTACGAAATATTCTCAGAAAAACAGCTATCATTTTTATATTGAGCACTCACCAGACTGGTCTGTATAAAGCAGACGCAGTGTGAAGAAGCAAGTTATCTGGGATATGATGTTGCAGGCTGGAATATAGGTACCACCCTTTCGAAAAACCTTGCTGCTTCCATCTTCAGTACACTTCAAAATAATGTCTTGCGGTGAAATTTAATTTCCAAATACTTTTTCCAAGACCTTCATTTTCATAAGTGACCAAATATTTGTTTGATGATTATGAAATAGCAGCTAAATTTTAATCGTCTATTTTGTAGCTGCTTATTGTACACTGATTATTCTTTCTTACTTGTATTTGCTGTTCACCTGTCATAAGTGCATAATGCAATCTCAGAAGGAACCTCTGCATCTCTAGTTAAGTGTATTTCCTATATCGCTAAAATAATTTCAAGTTAACTTTCTGGTCAGTCGCCCTGTTTTGAAAGGTTCACTCTTTTGTAGGTGTTGACGCTGGCATCACATTTCGAAATGCATGCCGTCGTATCATCGTTCATCAAACGAGTTATATCATTTGCGTTAAGATTAGTTTTAAAAAACCTCTGTATTGGAGAGGACCGTGACTTAATTGCGTCGAGCTGTAATGCCACAGAAGAATGTTGCATTCTGATTGGCAACCTGAGGTTCTCGATACAAAGGGCACATATAGTAATGTAAATTCAACATTCCTATCTCTCAGTTTACGTGAGAGAGATAAATATTATCTTTGCTGTAGTAATTTCCTCTTCCATAAAGCTGACAAAGAGATGTCAGTCAATAGAACTATCTAGCTAAGGAAATCGGGAAGGTAAAGCTGATGTCAAGTGTTTCAAGGATGATATCGATATAGGTCTGCACAGAATTTCAAATTATGTTCCTCGCCTTATGTATTAAGATGACTCAATCAAGTTGAGTGTGAATGGCAGGAAATGCAACACACGTGGGGAGATGAGAAGCGCCTACACAGTTATGAGTGCAGTTTGAGGAAAAAGAAAACATAGAAGATCTCGAAGTAGCTGATACTGTAAAATGAAACTGATCTCAACAAAGTGAGATGCAGGTATGTTTTTAATTCAAGTGATCATGAGCAGGTCACAAAGGAGTATTTTGCGAGCATTCTAATGGACGTTCAGGTTTTCTGCATGACACATGTTAGTTTAGCACGAAATGTAAGGATAGACAGACAACATTTCCTCTTAACCTGTTGACTTCATGCAGATATAAACACGATATGAAGGTAGTTCTCCATAATGTATTTGACAAATTTACCATTGACGTTCTTTTCTCATTGTATGTACGATCGTACATACAATGAGAAAAATGAAGTGCTAATTAGTGAAAGATCCTATACGGGATTTAGACAAAATTTGTGGAACTTTTATGGACATTTTAAAACCAGACTCTATTAGAAAAAAGTCTGGTAAAGACAGATGGGCAACAAATTTTAATGGAAATATTCCATATAGAATTTAAACAAACTTGAATAACGATATGGGGTGAACAGAACGTATATGCTTTCGTATAAACTATTATTTTGATTTAAGCCTAAAACGTCGAAACTTATAGTAGAAATCACCAATTTCGACATACATTACCTCCACTCTAAGTTTTCATCTCTGCTTTAAATAATGCTCTACTGATTGTCAGAATCTATTTATAAGGCTTGTGCAACAGTTGAACTTACAGTCTGTTCTGGATATTGGATACTATTCAAACGTTTTCGGCGAAAGCATGCTGAATTTACTGAAGAAAAAAGTTATTGTTCCACCCAAGACAGATAAGACTAATGCGCATTCTTTGTATGAATCACGAGTGATTTAATGCAGACAACTAGGCTGGACTCTAAATGTATAAAATTGTAAATATTTTCTGACTTCAACAGTGAAGAAAAAAATAGTAGAATCCGCTGTGATGTGGAATGTACAGACTATTTAATTGAAACTGCCATGTCGACTTAAAACATAGAGCAGACGCACATTTTTCACGTTTCAGTTACTTCACGTTCGCTTTTCAATTTCTATTTCTGCTTACTGCCCGTATACTTTGTTCAGCGATGAAACTGCTCCCTTGGTAATAAGACCCTTCCAATGTAGTCGCTTTAGAATACGCAATTGAAATTGTCTATTGAAAAACTGATCAGCAGAACTTGAAATGTTAACTAGTTTCCCTCCCAGCTATTAGGCCTGACTGGGTGCTTAGACAAAGCTGAATGTGAGTGTACACATATGCCTACATATGAGTATGGTTACACACATAACTGATTGCCATCTGAATATATATATATATATATATATATGCCTATAGAAAAGGAGGTCTACGAATGTTGAAACACGCGACTACCCAAATAAATAAATGCCCATTTGTATATGGCTATATAATTTTACCTACCCAACTACCCAACTGATGAAATGTATGCCTACGAAACATATGTAAAAGGCTACAACTGACTGTTTACCCAGCTAATAAATTATAAATGACTGTAGGACTTCAGATGACAACAAACAGACCGCTTACCCAATTATTGACTACCTCCGTACTTAACTGCTCAAATGATATTGGATTTTTCCATAAGGGAAAAAAATTTGATCGTTGTTTTCTTAGCTGTTGCACTTGAAGTGAAAACATTGTGTAAGATATTTGTACCTTGAATATGGAGGCAGCAGGTTCTTCTGAAACGCTGTGAACAACTTGAAGCTTTATGTAGAGAACTGAAAACGCCCAATCTTAACTACGCAATCTGCTGACTACTAACCCAACTCTTTGAAGAAAAATTGTCAAATTAAATTTAAATTAATTATGGAGCAGAAACTGACGGCAAGCATTTCATATAGAACACTGGAGTGCTGGTTCGATTCGGAAACCACACACTTACAGACACAAGAGTAACATGTTTAGAGAAAGATTGCAGATGGCTTGAAGCGTAAAGTTTGTAGGAATCTGGGTTGCCTCTGAAATATCGAAAGCATGAAAAAGACTACGAAATTAAAATAAGGAATGACTGATTTTTTTACCCCATTTAATGAGACCATAAGAAGACAGAAGCTGTAAGGTGAGTTCGATCTCCTGTTTAATGGTTATGATGATAGGGAAAAAGTTGCTGCCGCTCTAGTTCCTGTCAGTCTGGAAATAGGAACACCTATATTGTAATTATGATAAAATAAATCCCAAAAAATGGATGGACATTAGAGTGAGTTACTTTACAAGGGAAATAGTCACAACGAACATGCTTCGTAGGGGAAAAAGAAATTTCTCTATTTATTGCGAAATTATTTGCACTAAATATTAACATTTTGTAACGGCTTAGCAACTGAAGATTCAAGTATTCTGAAACTGAAACATAATTACTGAAGTTTTGGAAGCACTATGCTACTCCGAACTGTCAGCCATTGCATGCCAGTAATTTCCTGGAAACTTAAATCCTTCTACACAACGATGACAGAACTACAAATCTCGCAGCCGCGTGACTTTGTAACTAGTTTAAATAGTTGAGTCATTCCTTCTTTTATTCAAAAGAGTCTTTAAAATTCGTATAGCATCAAACTACAGTAATATGAAATAGGATGAATTGAAACGGGTATGAAAGAGTGTTTTGTAATTTACTGTTCAAAAAAAGACTTGGGCCGTGTCGTCTTTTGTTATGCCTAACGTGTTATTTGAAGTAGGCCTTATTTAAGCCAGGAAATTTCAGTTCCTTTGTACTGAGTTTTATTTATCAGTTTGTTTGTATGTGTTTGTGCTGGTTCAAAGTGCTCTTTGGGGAACAATACAAACTGGGAAAGAGAGAGCAAGTTAAGAATGTGTTTACTGGAACCATGGAAACTAATCAGGCTTTGAAAACGTGATATTTCCAGGTTAGGTAGCCATGGATATGCCTTACTATATACATTTCTGTCAATGCCAGAATAATTGTGAACTGTTTCATTTTGCGCTAACAAGGAAGAAATGGGCATAACATACCAAATCTCTGTATACTTGTACCCTACTTCAGTTTTTGGAGAGGTTTAGACCTGCATGTTTCACAGTGACTATATTTGAGCCATTTTATAGGATATTCCGTACGTTATTTGAATTTCCAGTACATAAAGGGGAAATAAAACTTCAGCCGTCTTTCTTAATTGGTTCTTTTAACGCTTTATAAACCTTTCCCTCCAGAGGTAGAATGCACCGACAACAGTCAGCATTCTGAAGTCTGTTTAAAGTATTGTACTTCTAAGAATACTGAAAACCCTCAATTAAAATTTACTTAGTAATTAATCAACTTAATGAACAAAATCTTTTTTTATAATAAGTTTATTATATGACTCTACATGTTTTGAGCACTACGTGCTCATCACCAGGAGGTAGAAAGTGTATTATACAGCATCTGGTATCATCACAGCCTGTAGGTGGTCATCCGGTGCACAAGTTGAGAGAGGACTCACTCCTCTCAGTTGATTAATTACTAAGATTATATTGAGATGCACAGTCAGCAAAACATTAAAATTTAATTGTTAATACGAATTTAATTATCACGTTTTTTTAAAAAAAAAAAACTTAGAACTGACGACATAAAGAAAACTGTACTTCGAAAGACAGAAGCAAAGATAAAGTTTAAACACCTGCTTATTAAGGTTTCAGTTTCATAGAAGGACTAGAGAGAAAGCCAACCATTATAGCTCAATAAAATTACATTCCACATGATGGCAAGTGGAGGTTGGGTTTCTTGGCAGGGACGGCCTTCTACATTGGCTACGAAGTCCACCTATTTTCGATCAATCCAGCCAGATAGCCCATGTAATTTGGGCTCCGTAATGAAGGTTATGGCGGTCTGAACGTGTACATGACAACGCACTTTCTCATGCCCAATTTTATATATGAGGAAATTTTGTTTACATAATATAAAAATGAGTAAAGTGAGGAATAAGAACGTTTCAACATAACAAAAAATAAATAAGAGGTACATGTAGAAGATTACACAGTTAACATATTATAACTTTTACTGCTCATTGTCTGTTATTAGGGTAATATATTATGATAATGAGAGGGAAGGGACACGTATTAGTCAAGACTAGAAGTGCCTCAACTTATATTAGCTGTAAACCTGACGGAAAGAAACTACTTGGTAGACTTAAGCGTAGATGGATAGATAAAAAATAAGTATGTTAAGATTTGCGGTGTCAGAATAGCGACTAAACTGATGTGACTTGACTTCGGATCGAGTGACTGATACTTGTGAATGCTGCTGGAAATTTTATTTTCCATAAAATTTGGGGAAATTTGGACTATCTTGGTAACGAAGAAGATGTTCGTTCCATGGAATATGTCTGACTGTTACCCGCTTCTTTGCTAGCAACGGTACGCTGCTCCGTCTTTCCGCTCTAAAGCCTCACGGACATGATTTTATAAACTATCGCAAAAATCGTTCCATGAGAAAGGTTTAATTAAACTGATTCATGCAATAAGAATCTCGGTATACGTGAGTTGTGTATGTGGGTAAAATAATCAAAGTGGCCAGATGGGAACGCAAAATCAGATGTTATTACAGCGGTCTGTCGCCAACCGCGGTAGTTATCTTCTTGAAGGGCACTGCGAAAGGTTAAAGGTTAAAGGTTGATAAGGCCCAGTTAGTTTGACATTCAGAGGACCGTGCATCGTGATGTATTCATATAATGAAAGCCAACGAGATGCACTACTTCTCAAATTTATTTGATAAAGTACTCTACAAGTTTCGGACATGTCCACTGTCCATCATCAGGAGTATCTCAACACTGTATACACGCAATAGGTATTTGTCATTCTAGTGTTGTTGGCTGTCTGCTAGCGTGGTCAGGATGGAACGCCAACAGAACTAACACGACAAATATCTACTGCGTGTATACAGTGCTGAGATACTCCTGATGATTATAAAGTGTTACACACTTGTTACGAATAGAAATCCATTATTTATTAACTAGTCGAACTGCATTGATATGAAATATATTTCATTTTATTCCATTAAATATTAACAGAATGAAAAACCGTTTAAAAGGAAAGGTACCGATATCAAAAAGCTTTACATTATACATAATAAATTATTTGTTTTGGAGTGATTTGCTGTTAAGCAATCAACATTCAAATTCTACTTTAGTTATAAATAAATTACAACTCATTCTCGATGAGTATAAACCAAAATTAAATTTGCCAAACGTCCTTTAGTTCAGATCGTTAAACAAATCTTTACCGGTAGGTGACTAATGTTTGTGAATCGAGATTTGGACAGACAGGCATGGCCTCCTGCTTCTGTCATCTTTTCCGAACATTGTACCGAGAAAGCATTAAACATCTGCCAACCCCTACTCCGGTCACTAGCATCACTAATTTCATGTGAAGTGATTCAAATGTGGTTAGTGCTTGTTTGGTCGCTTTCGGAGTTGCCCATCTGTCAGCGCTGCGGAAGTGTGCTGCGATATCGGAAGCTCTTTCACAACGCGCGTCGTCAGCAAGCCACTCTTGCGTCATACTTTCCCATATTAGAATCCTAATCCATTTATGACAGCCATGACCTGCGCTAAGCTGTGCGGGTCACTTCAGCCTCTTATGCATGAGTATGACGGCAAATTACCCACCAGGGAATTACAACAGAGAAAGGTAGCAAAGTGGGAAATGCAGTCTTGTTAAGTTGCAGCTCCTTAACGATGTTGACTGTACTTCCGACTACAAAGGGCCAAGTGGAAGAACGACCAGTAAATAACAAATTGGAAAGGACGTGTAAGGTACACTGTCGCAACGTTTCTGTGGATAGATTGAGGAAAACAATGAAAGTCCTCGGTCAGGGTAACAGGTTTCTGGTCCAAGATTTCAATTCGCGATCTCCCGAATAGAATGATGGAAACTACTCACAACACCGCAGTGTTCAGGTAGGATACGCACTAAGATGGTGGAGACAAGTCTTCTGTCGTCGTATGTCGCAAAACGGGGTCTATTGGATCATTGATTTCCAACCCCCAAATTTTCGCGTTTTTCGTACAAATTTGTCTACTGGCTGTTGGTGTCAATTCCATTGTGTATTCTTGAAGAGCTGGTAATTATTTAGTTGATTTCGGTGCTTCCATGGAACCTAATGTCCATCATTAAGTACGAAAGTCCACCAACTGAAGCTATCACGATTCCGTCCATTCAAGCAGGCAGCTTCGAAAATTGTATTTGTAAGATTTATTTAAATATTTTCCTCCTTCCTACGCCGGAGTTTCCTAATTAGTTACTTCTCCTGATGTTTAACTAGCCATCTGTGTGGTGAAAGTAAACCCGATCCTTATATACTTCCATTACTGAACCTTCTACCCATCATTCACCTTCTCGAGCTGTTTCCCAAAAATCACATAACGTTTCACCATTGCTTTTACTGTTTTCCGTGTCGTTATGTAGAAAATGTTCTCCAGACTGTTGTATTATGTCTTTGTTTCCACATTATATTTACATGACCTGCCCATCATAGGCATCTAGATTCATTAATAATAATAATAATAATAATAATAATAATAATAATCAACAAATGATATAGAAATACAATGTGGAATATTTCAAAGACTCTCGTTATAACCAATGATACTCCTCAGCTTCATTATCCTCGCAGAACAGTTGAAGAAGTTTAACACAGTGCGATGAACACCCAACAAAGACACTTGCTTTTTGTAGACAACTTGAAGCTGATAGGTGTAGAACTTAAAAAATTGATACAAATGGTTAGAACCTTCAGTGAAGATATCTGTATGGAATTCGAAGTTGACAAGTGTGCAAAGATTACACCGAGGGAAATTAAATAATTTCACTCACAACTTTTACTTCAACAGCGAGTTACAAGAACCTGAATGATAAAAAACCTCGTTGGAAGTAGGGGCTGAGGAAAGTGAAGGTATGCAAGATCAACAAATGAAAGGAAGCCTGAAGAAGAAATATAGACCTACCAGGAGATTAAGAATGTTACTGAAAACCGAGCTGAATGCCAAACAAATTCAGCAATTGGAGCAGTAGCAATCGCAGTAATAAGATTCAGTTGCGATATAATTAATTGTGTGCTGTAAGAAATAAAAAAAAAAATTGACAGAAAACTAAAATTGCACCAACAATGTACAAAATGCATCAACTAAAATCTGTTATAGATTGGCTACATGTAAAAATTAAGAAGGAAGAAGAGTCTGGTTACAAAATGAAGTTACATTTGAACCAGAGTTAGTCAACATTGCAGAATATCTGAACACAAAATACTAAGAAGAAATGTTTGCAAACATGATTGAAAACCACGAAAGCTATCAACCAAACATGAGTTAAACAGGTACGAGAGCAGGAAACGTTGCAGTAGAATCAAGCCAATCAAATGGGACCAGGGCCACAATAAAGGAAGGCATTCAACACACAAAAGCAAGATTAGGGAAGTCCTTAAAAAATGGGAAAGCAAAGTAACGTATGGCCAGTATATTAGAAGTATGGACAGGTAGCTCATTGCTGAAGAAAGCAAATTCCTATGGCTGTCGAGGAGAGATGTGAAGACAGAAACCGAAAGTGAAATAATAGCAACACAAGATCACGCATTACTAACAAAATATCGTAGAAAAGACTATTACAAACTGAGACAGATAGCCAATGCAGATTATCAACAATTTGATGAGACAGTAGAACACGTCACATCAGCATGCCCAATATTGGCGAAAGAACAATATATAAAGAGACATGATAAAGTTTGTGCTCAACTACACTTTAACATATGATCAGCCTCGTGGTCTAGTGGTCAGAATCTCTGACTACTAATCATGAGGTCCCGGGTTCGATTCCCGGTTCTACCGTGGGAATTTTCCCTGAAGGGGAGGATTCCCGCGGTGACCATGGTC
>Ga0123357_10010470_pt1 | contig 11799 bp, 8 predicted proteins | sample TergutEmb28metaG_FD_89873 | JGI IMG/M metagenome (GOLD analysis project Ga0123357, IMG submission 89873) | Embiratermes neotenicus P4 segment gut microbial communities from Petit-Saut dam, French Guiana - Emb289 P4 | ecosystem: Host-associated > Arthropoda: Insects > Digestive system > Gut ...
AAGCAAGCCGAAATACTCAGTGCCTGGTATTAACCCTTATCCCGCTAACGTGGAGAATATGGTGAGCTCCTAATAATGCCAGCAGTTGGCAGGTGGGATTTAATTCGGCGTTTAAAGGGTTAAAGCCTTCTCTCCCACTGCAGTGGTATTATGCTGTTGGTCCATCTGTCTACATCTATCAGCACAGCTCCCATTGGATGGGTTTATGTGAAATCTTGATACTGGGGGCATTATGAAAATATGGGAAATACCAAATAAGGTTAAAATCGGGCAAAAATAGTGGGGACTTTACACAAAGCCATAGTACATTTTATTATTGGTGGCTAAATTAAATCACCATAAACGCTCTCTCTTTGAGTGAAATGCCATCAGGCTGTTAGGTTAGGAGAGGAAATATATGCCTAAAGTTTTATATTTTAAATGCTTTGTAAATGAAATGTCTAAATATTACTGTTATATAAAATATTTCTCTTGGGTTCTGAGATTAATATGATGTGAACGGACAAAAGAGAGGCAAGGACACAGATGAAGTTTATAAACATTGTCCTGGAAGGGATGACACTGAACAATGTAGCCAGTTTATTTGGAGTAAGGTTCAGTACCTTGTTCCTTTGCGTGAAAAGAGAAACAACTGACAATAGACAAGAGGCTTTTCGTCAAAGCATGATGTTGATCTGCTCGAGAATGAAGTATGGGCTTATTATACCCAGGTCCGTCAGGCTTTGAGTAATCATTGCTGCCCATAGAAATGGCAGGAAGCACAAATTGCAGGCATGTGAGGGCTAGATGTTTCATGAAACATCAGCCTTATCTTTCTCTAAAAAACACTACCTTGGCACGAGCCACTGGTTTGAATGAAAAGAATGTCAAACACCAGAAAAAATATAAGGAACTGCTTGTAAAATTCAAATTCACTGACAAGCAGATATGCAGCCTTGATGAAATTGGTGTGATGATTGTCATTCAAACACATTGTTCCATCATGTCGTGGCCTGAACATGAGTCAAGCAAGTTGGACATATTATCCTGAAACAGAGGCTGACTGACTCTTCCACTGTGTCCTGATTTCATTATATTTCTGCTTTAACATACAGTTTTATGAACAAATGGATAGAGTCACTATGGGCTTACCATTATTTCCAGTGGTAGCGAATTATTTTATGGAGGACTTCACAGAGGGAGCCTTCAGTGGAACAACCTCTGATACCTGTTGCCAGTTCTGATTTGCAGAAAACATGTGTAATCAGGCCACATGGAGAAGAGAGATTGAAGGACTTCCTGGTCTACCTAAATAGCAGATATTATAATAAACAGTTCACTGTGGAGACTGCCTTCCTGATATGGATATCTTCAGCACCAAAGGTAGGTCCTTAGGTCACACAGTGTACAGAAAAGCAAGATACATGAAGCTGTACCTAAGTGCAAGATCACACCACCAACCAGCCAAGAAATGTGCTCATTACTGTTCATCTTGGCACGCAGGGCCACAACCATCTGCGACCAGGACAGTATCACGAGCTGATCTGGATACACACCAGTCCATTTTCCCTAACAACAGATATAGCTCAATAGAAATCCATACATTCTCTATCTGTCACTGTAGATCACACCACCATGAGATGACCAAAGTATGATAGTATATCTGCACTTCATCCAAAACACTGAACCACTGGAGGAGAGATTGCTATCCAGATATAACATCAAGACAGTTGACCTGCCACCCACCAAAATTTCTGGGGCTGTTACATCCAATGAAAAACGAGTTGGTCCTGAATTTTCCAGACATATGTAGCATCCCTTGAGGGTACAGGAAAGTGTACATTGGACAAACCAGTAGTCAAGGAACACTACCACCCTATCCAACTACACCAAATGGACAAGCCTGCTGTTGTGGAACATGTCACTGATGTAGGCCCGAGGACCATGCTTAAGCATCACCAGCCACACAGACTGGCTCATCAGGGAAGAAGTACAGATTGAACTGCACCCCAACAACATGATCCTGGGGGACGGCTTTTCACCGAGTTGATCGTGGAAACACTTAACCTTACCAGATGGGATTAAATGCCAAATTTATTTCATGCCAGCAGAGTTTTTCTCACTTAGCCAGTGCAGTGATTTGGAAGTAAATCATATAAATTAGAGTTTCCAGATCCAAACAAAACTCATTTTCTAAAGTTCATCCTAGAACAGGCCATGAAATTTCAGAGAGGGCGTACTGGTATAGCTCTACTTTTTCTATAATAGAACTAGATGGGGTTGGGTGGTTAATGCCACAGCCCAGCTGCTGTTCTCCCAGTGAAAGAGATCTGGTACATGTTGTACAAGAGGTTGGGTGGGCCCCAGGCCCAGTTTTCACAGGTGTGGGAAATCTTACAAGATGCAATCCCCAGACCATCCAGCCAGTAGAGAGTCGCTATAACTGACTGCACTATCACAGCCTATGATTGTTTAAAGAATGAATTTATTTATATGCATTTGGATGTGTGGTCATTCAGTTTCTGTTGTTCTTTGCTACACCACATTTATTCTTGTTTTTTACTCCTATGTTCACTCCTTGTAAGAAAGTATTTTTGTTTTGTTGGCATTGCATCAGATCATTCTGACAAGGTGTGTACATTTCTTTTCTTACAATATTGGCCCCGTGGGTCAGGTTTTACCACTTTCTTCCAGTTGCATTGTGCGTCAAGAAAACAATTTTGCCATTCACAAATTCTTTTGAAGACTAGTTGGTGAGTAAAAACAAAAGTTTCTTTGTCTGCTGTTATATCAATGGGTACCTATTTATGTTAGTCTTGTTACGAGCTCCCACGTACAATTCATAAGATACAGCTTCAAATTCAAAGCAACAGAAACTAAATACAGATGATGGTGTTGATTGATACTTGAACCAGATCCTGATGGTGATGTTTCTGAATGTGACCAATCTGATGCTGACATATGACAAGTAAGAACTGTCAGTTACATCCCATTAAAGGGTGTACAAGTCAGGTTGAAAGACCAAGTAGATGAAAGGGGTTCTCAAGCCAAAAACAAAGACAAAGATTCTGAGATTGATAACAGTACTTCCACATGTATCTCCATGTACTTCAGCATGGAGAAAACAGACACGTGCAACAGATGCCAGGATTCATAAGTTGACTGGTGATAAAAATGGCAAAAGACAAAACATATCACTTCTGAGACATGACAGTTCTGAACAGACTGCTGCTGTTGACTGCATATGGGACCAAAATGACTTGTCCAGACTTCTGCCTTTTCCTTGTGTGGAACTTGATAGTAATTGAGATGTGGTGTATGGTCTGGTAATAGCAGGTCTTCCAAATCACAAAAAATCTCAATAAACAGGTATGTGGTAAAAAGGATTTACTTTTCTAAGGTTCCTACAGTGCACTACCAAATAAATACACAGAGACCAGCACTGGACAATAAAGGTTGATTCATTCCCTGAAAGAAAGAAGGCAGCAGGCAGTTCCAAGAACTGAAGTCTTGCCTTCCTGAGGCAGCACTGACTCACCCTGATGGCAACATCATCAGCATAAACTCCCGCTTCCATAGCTCTAGTAGGCCAAAATCTCCTGCAGCCTTCCCATAACGTCGACATATTACTTTATTTACAATGTTCAATGTGCCAGAAGGAAATCTCAGCCTGGCCATTTGCCCAGTAAGTGGCTGGGTTTGGTCAACGGCTGTGTCCATAGCCGGTGCTTCCATACTAGCGGAAGAACAGCCTCTGCAGTATCAGCATCGTCTTATCATCTGGATGTGAAAAATTCACAAGTTAGCTCTTCTATTGATGTAGTTTACACCATCTCGTTGGCAGCAGGTTCTTCTAATGTAGCTAATTTTCAAGATAGGTCTTGGCCTACCGTCCTAGCACCAGAGTCAGTGCAGCCCTATCCAAAAGCTCCAGAAAATAAACTGTTAGGGAAAGAGATACAAGTCCCACGGCAGTCCCAGAAAAAGTCTGGATTGAAGCTGAGGTATTGAAACACTAAAGATGATGAGAAGGCTTATCAAAGGAGGAAAATGTATGTGAAAACCACTCTTTGAAGATGACTCGGATACAAGCAGTGAGGATATCTATGCAGACAACATCAATATGGGTAGCAAAAGTGACTCCCTGTCTATGTGAGGTACTGTAGAAGATGACCAAATAATGATTTAAGCTGTGAAGATTGATGATGATGAAGTAAATGACCATAGCATGGTGGAATTAATGAGCAAGAAACAACACTTGTGTTACATTACACGAGTTCAGCAGAAGAACCAAGAGTCTTAAGAATGTGTTGTTAATTTTTTTAAACTTAATGTTTATGTATTTTTAATTTCACTAACTCTGAAGACTAAAGGCATCTTCATATGAGTGACAAGTGTTTCCAATTTGCTAGAATCAGTGTCAACACGAGAGGCTGAAAGTGCCAACTGACTTATTTTGTAATTTATTTGTCAAACTGAAAAAATGAGTTATCTTTTTTCAGTGTTTTTAGTATTTAATTTTGATTTCTTTTGCCCTAGTACTCAAATGAAGTGCATCTCTTTGTATTTTGCCCGATCTCAGTTAATAAAGGTATATTTTAATGAGGAACAACTACTTAAAAGAGCTTGATGATTGTTCAAATGTGTCCCCCACTGGGGAACATTTTTAACAGAAAAGCTTGTGCTTAGTGTCATCATTTAGAACTGCCTTCACTTTACTATTACGTACAATGAATTTTATTTCCAAAAATTTGCACCATGACTTTTGTAATTTTGTATCCCCTAAAGATGAAAGAATAAAAAAAGGATCAAGAGTCTCTCGCTTCCCATCCTCTCTCCCCTCCCTCCCTCAATTTTCACAAAAGTTTGTTTTTAACTATCTCCTGCTGAAATTTCAGTGGGATGTTACAGTAACAAATAAATGAAATTTGTGTATGACACATGTTTCATTCTGTGCACAGAAATATTTGCATTCTTATCCAATCAAGAATCAAAGCTGCGGTCCGGCAGTGGTGTGTTATGTGTAGCCAGCAGAATCTGCACATAAATAAAATTAATGTACATAGTATATTCATGTTTGTGATAATGGTCACTCAGCTCTCACTGAACCTTATCGATTTTACTAAGAGATGTGAAGAGTTTGGCATGCTTAAATGAAATAATCTTCAATTCCAGGAAACATGGAGACACCTACATTTAATGAGACCCATTTTGAACAGTTGTGTGCAGCAGTTAAAATACCTAACGAATGCCATGCACAACCAGTGCAGCTGTTCAGTCAAGAAATGCAAAACTTATATGTGGAAGTGATGAACAAGTATGAAAATAGTAAAAAACTGTAAGTCTGATACCACATGGCTCTCATAATTCGAGAAAGAGTTCCAAATACAGTTTTTAAGGTGTATTATATAATATAACCTCAGCATAAAAAGTGCTTAGTGCAACAAGAATACTAGGCCATACATGATTCAAGCAGTGGTTCAGTCCCAGGCCAGTCCAAATGGGATTTACGGCATAAAGAGTGGCACTGGGACAGGATTTTCACTGAGTACTGCAGGTTTCCTGTCTTTATCATTCCACCGATGCTGCACGTCCATTCACATATCACTTATGCTATATAATCTTTGCAGTCTGCAGCATCATTATGGAAATGTTCATCTGCTACCAATATGCCACATTTTATTACAGAAAAATATTTCAGAATGATGAATTGTAGTCTAACAAAATAAGAACCAATCTCCATTCAAATAAATGATCATCAGTTTATGGAACATGTTATCCATTATCTTCTGCTACTATTATTCAACGAATTTTTCTAAAAAGTGTGGTTTTTGGGTAAAAATTGGAACTGCTTATGCAGATGATATATGTGTGTAATGAATAAAGGATCACAACTTACTAATACACAAGTAAAACCATATTAAAAAGGTAAAGTGATCCCGTTACAGGCCCGGTGTGTCCCAGAGGGTGGGTAGAGGTATAGCTCTACTCTTCCATGACCGCGGCACTAGAAGGGGGTGAGTGGTCAGCAGCACACCCCGGCTGCACTTTACCCCTGGAAAAGATCAGGTACACGTACAGGAGGCTGGGTGGGCCCCAGGGCCGATCTGGATGGGCGGAAAATCTCATCCCCACCGGGATTCGATCCCGGAACGTACAGCCCATAGTCAGTCGCTATACCAACTGAGTTACCAGGCCCACAGTAAAACCATACCATACTTAAAAAAAACATACAACTGCGTGACTGCTTAATGTTGATGGATGTGGACCCAAGTGTCAGTGTCACACTCAGAAACAAATCTTTTAAAAGCATGGATAGTCATTTGACATTTATTTGCAACTTTACATTTTTAAAACTATTTTGCAGCAAATTACAAAATTTGCTTTTATAGCTCACAGAAATTAACTGTCGCAACAAATGGAGAACATTATTCTTTGGCATGGAGAATACATTTTGCAGTATAGAGAAACCTGTACCCATTGTTTCTGAAGACTACAGAGGAAAAATGTGATAAATGCAGGAAAAGCATTAAAATGTCAGACACACGAAACAAGAAATGAAATTTCTACATTCCCAACTTTGCCCTACAAAAATTATAAATGATATAAAAGTTACATTAGTAGCTGTATTCAAATAAGGTTTTTGTACAGACTTTTGTAACTGAAAACAATCTAGTTCAAAACCTTCTATTTTCAGCATGTAGCCAAATTCAGCCCTGATGGGAAGAATTGCACTTGTACAGTTTGCTGTATAGTACAGAAATTTTATGTTCCATAGAAGTGACATATCCTGCAGATGAGTGGTACGGTTGTCTACAAACAAATGTTTTTATCTTGCTTGCCTGTGTAGACACCCAAAACCCTTTGGAACTGCATAAATATGGGTTTGGTCACCATTGCCCTTTTACGTGTGTATTACATACCTCACATTTTTAAAACAACATGCCTTCAATTATTTTCCAACCATGATTGACACAAATGGCAAATAACAGGACTAATATAATTCCCCTCCTCCATGGTGTAACAACCCCCCAGTGGGCCATGACCCTCTCATTGTCAAGGCTTCATGATAGCAGACACAGCACACTTGGTAGGACTCCTCTGAACAAGTGATTAGCCTGTCGCAGAGACCTCTACCAGACAACTCGCAACACTCACACAGACATCCATGCCCTCGGTGGGTTTTGAACCCACAGTACCAAGAAGCATTAACATTAAGTTACTGTTAATTGTTGAACTCAAAGGGGGGAGGGGGGGCAAAAAGGATGACCCAAGACAGTGCTGTGCAGTGCAGAACACGATTCACATGTTTGTCACCTTACAGCATAAATCATCCTCAACCATCAACAACAATTGCCCAGTGGATGGCTACATTTCGTAAGTAAATCGTAATTACTGGTATAGGGAAGCTAATGCTGGTGTACATTCCAAACTATCTTGGTGCTTTCACTAAACTTCCTTAAGAAATGATCATTCTAGGAATACTGTGGGTTAGGACAAACAATTCTTGAAAGACTGAATGACTGGTGTGGTGAATACACATTTTGAAGAATGATACATCTGATATAATTATGCATTGCTTTATGTGGGTGATTTTTTGGGACTCAAAGAAATTAACAACACTTGCAGAAAATGGCATGTATGGTAACAACGGTTAGCAGTTTTACTGTATATGTTAATTCTTTTCACTGATAGAGTTATAGTGCAATTTAGAGGCTTAAGGCACAATTTGCAATGTGTTAAGACCCACGTTTTGGTGGGTGGTGTACAGTGTAATAATGCTGTAGTGCTTTTAACATGGATTCTGGAAAATGTAAAATGTAGCATTTGAAAGGTTGTTGTATGAGTCATTTGGGGGTGTTCAAGAATAGGGTAATGAGGAAGATATTTGGGTGTAAGTCAGAGGAAGTAATAGGAGACTGAAGAAACTTGTATAATGAGGAGCTTTGTGATTTTTATTCCTCACAAAATATTATTTTGGTGATAAAATTGAGGCAAATGAGATGGGTAGGGATCTGACATATAAGTTCTCTGCTCACCTGGTTTCATTTTGTTTTTTAACTCTTTACTCAGTGACTCACCGTGCATGTAACTTACAATGAATGTTAAGTGCTTCACAGTACAAGGCACACAGTACTGGTGTATACTGCGGTGGAAAATATGTTAAAATTCCTGTGATATCTCAGTATATCATGACTTTTACATATGCCCTTAATTATGTGCCTCAAACTATCTCATCAGAGTGATACATGTGTTCAGCTTGTCCTGCAGATATGCCTGTACACAGAAATGTGATGTTAGAGTGATTTACAGACTGCCATCTTGTGCTGCTACAGGAATGAAGCTGGTCAGCAAGATACAAATGCTGCAGGCAGCAGAACCCAAAGCACCTTCACTGACTCATCTCCTGAGAAAAAGCAAAAGCAGAATCCGAAGGTCAGCTACTGGTACAGCAAACACTCATTGAACTCATATTTTCATTTGAAAACTTATGTATCCAGTATTAAATGCATATTTTCATGGATCTCTCATAACTAGTGACAACATAGGAGCTATCAAGGAATATTAGCCATTGTGTAAAACTGCAGTTTTGAAAGAATTACACTGATAAATTAGAACTCAATATGCAAACAAAAAGCCACCATACAGGTTTGATAATTTTGCAAGTACGTATGTGCTACATCACAGACATGTTATAACATGGTATCATGTCTCTAAGCTGTTGATTAAAAATGGCAGCTGTGAGGGTGTGCCAAGTATCAACTACACTCGTACACATGGGAGTGTGTTAGTACGGAGAATTCACACTTGCCAGTCATGCTTGCAATTTCACTTTACTAACATTTGTTTCTTCACAGGCCTTGATGATTTCAAACTTTGTAGCAACATCCAAAGCTTTGAATTTACTGGCATATGCAGTGTCCAATGAGGATCACAAACTTTTAAACACAGTCTTACTGTGTAGTAGCTATGGTACACATGATGTGAAGACTCATACCCAATGACTAGCACAGCAACACTGTTACATATTTGAATGAGAAATTGCAACTTTGAAAGTGCAGTTGGAGTACAGACAGACATAACATCATACTGTGTTCATTCCCTCCCTCATTTACCTGTTATGATACTGCTATGCAAACCTGTGCGTATGCCACAGTTTTCAGTTCTTTTATGTGGCCGTCCCTTCTTCAGCAACACCAGGTACAAAGTGCAGGTTTTTGCACCCTGTCTGTCTTTCCAGTGCTACAACCTGGTGTCTGTAAGAGTACCCCATGTCTTTTATTTCCTAACCTTGAAGAAGTGACTGCAACAGCAGCAGTTAAAAGGATCTTGGACTTGCTGTCACCAAATAACTGTATTATACATTAACATGTGCATGTTGATGGTGCATTTTCAAACTGTCATTACAGTGGGCTTTTCATTAAATGCCATATTTGTAATAGGGGATTTTTCACCATAGTGTATGACATGGAAGTGCTGGAGTACAACACCACTCTTTCATTCAGAGGAGTCTTGAGTTTGTTCCCCAGTCTGGTATGACGAGATGTGTCTGCTGACAGATTGAAACCATGACCTTTGCAAAGATAAAACTTGGGAATGTAAAGCATTTCGGATTCATTTTAAGTCCTGTTTTGCCAGATGTCACTCTCATGACCATCCAGTTTGAGTCCTCTTATAAATGGATTGTGTGTCCTTGCCCATATCTGGAGACACTACACAAACAACATATATTTTTTGCATGACACTGTTGGAAGAACCTCACACCTTGCAACATATAGGCAATTATGATGAGTTACCTTCAAACATTTACTGGTCATTTTATGTTGAACAATAACTTCCATATTAAGCTTCATAAAAAATCTTTGTAAAGAACATGAACATTTTTCACATTTCATTTTCAGATAAAATAGTAGTACAAACTGCCTGATACGGAATAGACAGACCTGTACATTTTAGTAAAAGCCACTGATACAGTTTGTTTCTCTCATTTCCCTTTTGCTCTGATATTTTCAGTCCCCCTGTTCTCTGTCAAAGTTCAAACTATTCTTACACCCCAATGAATATCATTATGTACAAGGCCCAGGCTTTGGACCTTATGAAGTTTAAGTTGTGCATGCAGTATGCACCAAAAAGATACATTTCAGGGGAACACTGAAGCTGAAGATGATGGTGGCAGATTCCTATGAAATGTTGGTGTCCAGCTCCAAATCTACACAGTGTCACAGTCCCAAAGACCACAAGTTGTGTACTTAGCATTCTGTGAACCTCAAAATGTACTGCATACTTATATGTGTTCAATCAGACCGTCTCAGATTGCCTTGCATTCACATCATACAGAAATTTCTCCTTATTTCACAGTAAAAGGCAAAAAGAAGGTGAACAGAAAATACACGTCAGGTTCTCATGAGTCGTGGTGCATTTGAAGAGAAAGTAATTGCAATTTGCTAATTGAATGTTCCCTTTCAGCCAAAACAAACTGCAATTATTGCAATAAAACCAGCTGACTTCTCACTTTCAGCCAAAACACACTGCCATTAAACCAGCTAATTGGCTGTTCACTTTCATACAAAACTAAGAGCAATTAAATCAGCTAATTGACTGTTCACTTTCAACCAAAACAAACTGCAATTAAATTAGCTAACTGACTCTTCACTTTTCTGAAACAAATTATAATTAAACCAGGTAAATGATTGTTCACTTTCAACTAAAACAAACTGCAATTAAACCAGCTAAGCGACTTTTACATTGTTCATTACTTGCATTATGGTATATTAAAACTTTGGTAACAGTAAGCAATAGTTGTTACTAACGTTTTAATACACCTAAATAACCATTAACTTGCAGCCAAAACAAACTGCAATTATAATAGCTAATTGACTGTCCACTTTCAGCCAAAAGAATGTAAAAGTGATGAATATCAGAAGACAATAGAAGAAGCAGAAACAAGATTACTAGCCAAACGCAGAAAGGAAGCAATGAAGAAAAGGCAACTTAATTTATGATTACTTTTTTTTAATGTGTGTTGTGATTTGCACCTACCTGGTGACTTCAGGTGAATCAACTTGTGTTTTATACAGTTAATTACAATTTACGTATGCTGCTCATATGAGATTTGCATCAGAGACACACTGAGTATAGGTACTTGCTAAGAATGCCTGTTGAATATATCATATATAATGTGAATTTATCATTTTGTTGTTGAAGTGCAGTCACTTTTGAAAGCATAAGTACATTACAGTTTTACCTTTACTTCTTGTTTAGCAATTTAAAAAAAAAACTGGTTCATTTTTGTTGCTGCAACTTGTGATTTGTATAACTGTTATCACAATTTTTATTTACCATATTGAATGGATGTATTTGGAGTCTTATTGAAATAAATTTCTTTGGTAGCTTTACGACATCTGTCCACATTGATATCTAATCTAAGACAAAGGTTAAAGCAAATAAAAGCTTTATTTTAATAAAAGGCAACATCTTTGTATGAGTACATAACGAAGCATTCAGTGGAAGATATCATTTTTCAGTGCAGCTGGCTTTAAGGGGTGTAGAGGCATGTGCCGCTCGAAAAATTTCTAATCATTTTTGTACAATATCACATTAGCAGAAATGCATAAAACATTCCATTATGATTTAAACTGCATTGAGAGGTCACACCTCATTCTTGTCTGCTTCTGTCATCACTTGCTGGCACAGTAGCTTCTCTCAGGGGCAATAAGCCAGGTGTGCAGTAGTGCAACTTGAGGCACCAGCCACTCACTTCCCTGCACACAAGACCGTCCGTGCGTAGTGAGTAACTACATCCGACCAGAGGTGAGCCTG
>Ga0123357_10010473_pt1 | contig 11798 bp, 7 predicted proteins | sample TergutEmb28metaG_FD_89873 | JGI IMG/M metagenome (GOLD analysis project Ga0123357, IMG submission 89873) | Embiratermes neotenicus P4 segment gut microbial communities from Petit-Saut dam, French Guiana - Emb289 P4 | ecosystem: Host-associated > Arthropoda: Insects > Digestive system > Gut ...
ATGAAGGAAATTCGCTGGGACGCTTCCACCGACGGAGAGTGCATGGTCATTTCGCCCCTCGCGCCGGAGCGGGAAAGCCTGGCCAAAGAGTGGCGGGAAAAATTTATTGACGCGCTTTCGGCGGTTTCGGATCCGGTAACGGAAAAATACCTGGCAGGCGAAACATTGCCTCCGGCTCTTGTCCGCGGGGAACTGCGAAAGGCGGTTATTGACCGCTCAATATTTCCCGTGTTTGCCGGCGCTTCCCGGCGGAATATGGGGGTACAGCCGCTCATAGACGCGGTAATTGATTACCTTCCCGCGCCGGACGAAGTGGAACCGGCCCTGGGCCATCATCTTAAAAAAGAAGAAGATATTCCGGTTCCCTGCAGCGCCGATGCCCCGCCGCTCGGCCTGGTCTTTAAAATTCAGAACGACAGGGAGGCCGGAAGTCTCTGCTACGTGCGTATGTATTCGGGAACCCTAAAGCCCGGGGCGGCGGTTTACAATATCGGCAAAAAAAAGCGGGAACGGGCTAACCGCATTCTGCGGATGCATTCAAACAAATCCGAGCCGATGGAAACCCTTGCCGCCGGGGACATAGGGGTAGTGATAGGCATGAAACTGGCCCAAACCGGCGATACCATAGGCAGTGAGGGTTGGCCCCTTATCCTTGAAAAGATGCAGTTCCCCGAACCGGTAATGTCGGTTTCAATGGAGCCAAGGAATTTATCGGAACAGGAAAAGCTAAAGGAAATACTCGCCATTCTTTCCAAAGAGGACCCGACCTTTATCGCGAGGGAAAATGAGGAGACAGGTCAGCTTATCATCTCCGGTATGGGGGAACTCCACCTGGACGTACTCGTTACAAGGATACTCAAGGAATTCAACGTAGGCGCCAAAGTGGGGAACCCCCAGGTAACCTACAGGGAATCCATCAGTGTAAGCGTAACCCATACCGAAACTTTTTCCAGGGTTATCGCGGGAAAGGAAAACGCCGCTTCACTGACGCTTAAGGTGGAGCCTTTGGAAAGGGGCGCGGGGAACAGGTACAACTGGGAAGTAAAGAACCCCGATATACCCGCCCCTATACGGGATGCGGTGGAGCACGGCGTCAGGGGCGCCCTGGAATCGGGTATTGCCCTGGGGTACCCGTGTATTGATATAGGCGTTACCATTACCGGCGCCTCGTATTCGGAGCTTAGCGCCACGGAATTTGCCTATGAAGCCTGCGCTTCAATGGGCTTTGACGAAGCCTGCCGTAACGGCTCCCCCATTCTTCTTGAGCCCATCATGGCGGTGAACCTTTTTTCGCCCAAAGAATACGTAGGGGACGTGATAAGCCTCATGACCCAGAGGGGAGGGCAGGTGCTGAATATGGAATCCCACGCCGATGTGGACGAAGTAAAAGCCCTTGCGCCCATGGCAAAGATGTTTGGCTTTATGACCGTCCTCCGCAGTACAAGCCAGGGCAGGGCGACTTTTACCATGGGATTCTCCCACTTTGAGAAAAAAACAAGCAGGCCGTAAACCCCTATGCGTTCTTTTTAATCGCCGCTGATGCCCGTGCGCGCTGTACCGCCTTTACCCCCTCTATCACGGGAATGATCAGGAATGCAAGTCCCAGCGAAACGAGAATCTCCGGGGGGCCCAACGCGGTAAGGGAAAATACGTTTGAAAGGAAAGGCACATAGATAACCAGCAGGGCCAATACCAATGAAAACAACAATGAAAGCCACAGCATTATATTGTGCGTTTTCAGCCTGAAGATATTTTGCTTAAGGGAACGCATGGTAAACGCCTGGAAAATTTCACAAATGGACAGGGTAAAAAACGCGGCGGTTACGGCTTCTTCATATCCGGCCCATATATCCACAATCAGGTATCCTGAAAGCGTCAGCAGTGAGATCACAATACCCTGGTACAAAATGCCGAAACCCAGACCGTCCGAGAAGATACTCTCATTCTGCCCCCTCGGCGGGCGCTTCATGATTTCACCTTCAGCATGCTCCACCCCAAGGGCAACAGCCGGTACGGTATCGGTAATCAGATTGATGAACAGGAGATGCGCCGGGCGCAAGACGACAAAGCCCATCAGGGTGGCGGCGAAAACAATTATTATTTCGCTCAGATTGGTGGAGAGGAGGAATTGCAGCGTTTTTCTTATGTTGTCGTAGATCCTGCGGCCTTCCGCCACAGCCGCGACGATGGTGGCGAAATTGTCGTCCGCCAGCACCATATCGGCGACGTTTTTGGTGACGCCGGTACCGGTAATGCCCATACCTACGCCTATATCCCCGCATTTAATCGCGGGCGCGTCGTTCACGCCGTCGCCGGTCATGGCGGTAACGCAGCCTTTTTTCTTCCACATGTTGACGATACGCACCTTGTGTTCCGGCTGAACGCGCGCGTAAACGAAAATATTTCCTATGCGCTTTTCAAACTCTTCATCGGAAAACCCGTCCAGTTCCTGCCCCGTAACCGCCTGCCCCGGGCCGGTGATAATGCCCGCCTCTTTGGCGATGGCGACGGCCGTTTCCCGGTGGTCTCCCGTTATCATCACTACCTTGATGCCTGAACTTTTACAGTCTTCCACCGCGGCCATGACCTCCGGCCGCACCGGGTCAATCATGGCCTCGAGGCCGATAAAAACAAGGGAGTTTTCTATATTTCCGGGGGAGCAGTCGGAGGGGATCTCATCCCACTCCCGGTACGCGCAGGCCAGCACCCGCAGTGCGCGATCCGCGTATTCGTTGTTTTTTTCGGTTATGGTTTGAATAACGCCGGGAGTCAGCGGGACAGTTTGCCCGTCCAATAGCGCGCGGGTACAGGCCCGCAGAACTTCGTCAGGCGCTCCCTTTGTGTACTGAACGAATCTGCCGGAAGATTGATAACCGGGCGTTTGATGGATGGTGGACATCATCTTGCGGGCGCTGTCAAAGGGCGCTTCGGCAACGCGCACGTATACTCTGGCGAGTTCGTTTTTGTCAAAGCCTTGCTTGAGCGCGAAGAGAACCAGCGCGTTTTCGGTGGGGTCTCCAACAATGCTCCCGTCCGGGGAAAGCTGCGAATCGCAGCACAGCGCCATGGCCTTTGCGAGGAGCTCTGTCCCGCCATAGCTTTCCACTACCGTCATCCTGTTTTGGGTGAGCGTACCGGTCTTGTCCGTGCAGATGACCTGCGCGCAGCCGAGGGTTTCCACCGCGGTCAGCCGGCGGATGATGGCGCTGCGTTTGGCCATTTTCGTAACGCCCAGGGACAGTACGATGGTAATGACCGCGACAAGCCCTTCCGGTATGGCGGCGACGGCGAGCGAAATGGCCAGCATGAACGTATCGACGATGAAATCGGCCCTGAACGAATCAATGGTAATGAGACGGACCGCGACAATCACGGCGCAAATACCCAGCACAAGGATGGTCAATAATTTGCTCAGCTGTGAAAGACGCTTTTGCAGGGGCGTTTCATTGTCCTGCGCGCTTTGTATTATTCCCGCGATTTTGCCCATCTCGGTTTTCATGCCGGCATTGGTAACAACGCCTTCGCCGCGGCCATAGGCCACGTCCGTACCCATATAGACCATGTTCTTTCGATCGCCCAAGGGCGTTGGGCCGGCGCCGTCTTCCCGCAGCGTGTCCGTTTTTTTGTTTACCGGAACCGATTCCCCGGTCAGGGCGGCTTCTTCCACTCTGAGGCTTGCGCATTGAATCAGGCGCATATCCGCGGGAACCGAATCCCCGGCCTCTATCAGTACGATGTCGCCCACGGTAAGTTCGGCCGCGGGAACAAGCGTTACAACGCCTGCGCGCCGGACTTTGGCAGTGGCGGCGCTCATCTCCTGAAGCGCCTCAATCGCCTTTTCCGCCTTGCTTTCCTGAACAACGCCAAGTATGCTGTTCAAAATTACCACCGCAAGGATGACCGCCGCTTCGGCGTACTTGTGCAGCTCCCCGCCCTCCAGCGTCGCGAGAACCACCGAAACCGCCGCGGCGGCAAGCAGTATCAGCACCATCGGGTTAACAATTTGTTCCATAACGCGGCGGAACAGGCTTTTCTTTTTCGCCTTTGCCAGTTCGTTCCTGCCGTTTTCCAAAAGCCGCTTTCCGGCTTCTTCCTGGGTTAAGCCCGCTCTGCCTGTGGCGAGGGTTTCCAGCACGGCTTCAACACTTTCCAGATAGTGGTACATATCAGATAAGGTCCTTCCAAAACACCTAAGGCTTCAGTTTTTAGGCTACAAACTCCAAAGCAAGCAGTATATAATTTTTTTTTGTGTTTTATAAGTGGATATGGAACTAGTTGCCCTATTTATCAGATCTCTGAATTTGTGGTTTCAACCACCGAAATAACACGCCAATTAGGGTATTTTTGTAACGTAAAATTCAAGAGTGGAGGTTTATTTTATGGAAAAGATTATCAAAAATGTAAGTCCGGAGACCGTGTTTCTCATGGATAAGCAGGTTGAGTACCTTCCCGGTCAAATTGTCAGCAAGACCCTGGCGCAGAATGACGCGGTAAGCCTTACCGTTTTCGCGTTTGACAAGGGGGAGGAGATCTCAAGCCATGAATCGGACGGTGACGCAATGGTTACCGTGCTTGATGGAGCGGGAGAGATCACGATCGACGGCAAAAAATACACCCTGCGCTCCGGCGAGACCATCGTCATGCCTGCCCGGAAACCGCACGCCGTCTACGCGCCCGGACCTTTCAAGATGATCCTGACCGTTGTGTTCCCGAAATAAACCCGGTAAACCCTTAGTCTTCAATCCGGAAGATTTTTTTAAAAAACCTGATTATCGCGTTTATTATACGGCGCAGAAATGAAGGGTTTCTTATGCGGTTTATCTTTTGAGCCGCGTCGGTAGCTTCTTCCCTGGTAAAATCCCGGCGCTGGAGATTTTCCTCAACTTCGAATTCGAGTTTGGATAAATCGGCGGGAATTTCCACTATCACCGCGTTGATGGTATGCCAGCCGAGGGAACGGGCAGCTTCAAGCCGTCTCCCCCCGGCGATGAGGGCGTTTTTGGGGGTGATCACAATCGGACAGATCTGGCCGTAACGCTCCATGCTGGCTGCCAGGGACGCTATGTCCCCCATGTCTTTTCTGATGCGTTTCTTTACTTTGATGTCTTCTATGGGAATCAGCATTTATACCTCAGTCCATAAGCGGATTATATGTGGGCGCGTCCTGTCCCGAATCATCGGTGGTACTGGTATCGCCTGAACCTGTACTGTCTGTTGCGCTGTCAGTTCCGGATGCGGAATTATCTACACTGCCGCTATCCGCGCTGCCTTTGTCCGCGCCGGCGTTATCCGGGGGAAGGTCAGCCGGCGTCTGGCTGTCTGGGCTCTGGCTATCCGCCGGCTGGCTGCCGGAAGCCTGGTTATTTACTGGTTGGCCATTTGCCGCCTGGCTGTTTGATGACTGAGCGGTAGTCAACTGCTGCCCATTTGACGGTTTTGAATCTTCCGGCTTATTCGCCGGCTGCGAAGCCTGGGCGTTCGGCTGCGCGGTATCGTCCAGCGTGGTACTTGAAGGAGGGGTAAACGGCAGATCATCCAACAGGGGATTCGAGAGCTGATTCAGCGGCGACGTACGGCCCGTATTGGAATTTAACAGGTTGGAGAAATTCTGCCTCTGCTGATTCTGGGGCCGGCGCAGATCGTCCTGAACCTCTTTCATCATGGCAGGATCCCGCAGGACCGGCATAGAGAGGTTTTTCAGGACATCGCCGGTATCGAAAAACATACTGTTCAGTTCGATATTTCCGATGGAGGTATTCATATTATCGTTGTTGCCGTGAACATCACAGTATAAAACCGGCTGGGTTCCGTCCAGGAAGGTGAGGGTGACATCCCCTTCGTTGCAGGCGGGCGTTTTAAGAAGCCCCGAGACGGCGCATACGGTTACATCCGTCAGACCGGTTGCGGGACGTACAAAGTCCCTGAACGGAAGCCCCTGGTGAATTTCCCGCATGTAATCCGCCCATACCGGGCCCGCGAGGGTTGAGCCGGTGAGTTCCACGCCAAGGGAATTGCCGGGCTTGTCAAAGCCGAACCATATCGCGGTGGTGTAATAGGGAGAAAAACCGATAGTCCAGGCGTCGGACCAGTTTTGAGGCGTACCGGTTTTGCCGGCCATCGGCATTCTGAAGTTTTTCCCCTTGTCGTCTTTAAAGGTAAATTTGGAACCCCATCCCGAAGGATTGGCAAGGGTACCTATTTCTACGGTTTTTTTCAGCATGGTGGTCATGATGTACGCATTCTGGGGGCTAATGACCTGGATTGCGTTTCCCTTGCGCCGCTGTTCAAGTCTGACATCCCGCTCGTTGTCAAGAATAATCTTCCCGTTACGGTCTTCAATTGTACGAATGGCAATGGGGGTGACTTCCCGGCCCTGGTTGGCGAATATCGAAAAGGCGCGCGCCATTCTGAGGGGGGAGGTGGAAATGATCCCCAGACCAAGCGGGTACACCCTGGGGAAGCGGCGCCTGATGTCGTCCGGATCGGTATAACCGAGGAGGGCGGAAGCCCGGTCAATTGCCGCGTCAAAGCCTATACCGTCCAATACCCTGAGGGACGGCACATTTTCCGATTTGGCCAGGGCCTGGTACATGAGCATCGTACTGCTCCACTCACCCATAAAATTCATGGGCATGTAGGGCGTTCCGTCCTCATTGTGGAAAACAATGGGCATATTGCTGATCTGGGTTGCGGCGGTAAATTTCCGGCTGTCTATGGCAGCCGAATAGTACAGGGGCTTGAAAGAGCTCCCCGGCTGGAGATTCCCCTGGACCGCCCGGATAAGCTGATTGGACTCATCGTACCGGGAACCTCCCACTATCGCGGTGATATAACCCGTATCGTTTTCCAGGCTGATCAAGGCCCCTTCCACCACATTCTGTTCGGTGGAGGTCTTGAGGTTTGTGAAACCCTGTCCGGTGAGCGGCCTCAGATCCGTGAGGCCAAAGGTCATGGATACGAGGTCAAGTACGGGGTTTATGGTTTTTGTGTACTGGGAAAAGGCCTTCTGCTGATTCTGCGCTTCGGAGGTAGAATGGATCTGATCGAGGTTGAAATAAAGGGAAAGAAGATCCACCAGCGGAACCCAGGATTTCTCCCCCTCGCCAAGGCGGGTTGTGGAAGATTTGGCGTACACCGTATTCGCCCTGGCAATTCCCTGATTCATGAATTTGACCGCCGCTTCCTGGTGTTGGAGGTTAAGGGTGGTATGCACCGTATACCCGTCCCGGTAATAGTCCATGGTGCCGTACATTTTACTGTCAAGTTCCCTGCGGACGTATTCACTGAACCACGGAGCGGCGTCGGCCCGGTTGTAATAGGCGGACATCGAAGCCCTGGTGTAATCGTAATTATCCCAATATTCCGCGAAGGAAGCGTCCGCCTCTTCCTTGGTGGTGTAACCCAGCTCCACCATTTTATCCAGCACCGTCCGCTGTCTGTCCATCGCTTCATTGGGGTTATTCAGCGGGTTATACCTCGTGGGACTTGAAAACAGCACCGCCAACAGGGCGGCTTCGGCCAGCGTTACCTCTTTTGCGCCGTGGCCAAAAAAGTACTGGCTCGCGGCTTCCACCCCGTATACGCCGGGGCCCATGTTTACCTGGTTAAGGTAGATTTCAAGGATCTCGTTCTTGGTGTAGCGCCGTTCCATCTGGAAGGCCCACCAAAGCTCCTTGATCTTCCGGGAAATGGTCATTTCCCGCCGGTCCGTATAGAGCGTCCCGGCTATCTGCTGGGTAATGGTTGAACCGCCACCCCAGTCTTTTCCCAGCAGCCGGCCAATCGCCGCCCTGGCAATACCCCGGACACTGAACCCCTTATGGTTGTAAAAATCGGGATCTTCCCGCGCGAGTACCGCGTAAATCAGGTACCTGGGCAGATCGTTCAGAGAAACCAGCGTCCGCTTTTCATCCGCCGAAAATTCCGTTATAAGATTTCCGTTTATATCAAGAATTTTCGTGGGCAGCGCCGGGGCGAATTCCATAAAATTTTCCTGATTCTTTGTATTGGTAGTTTCCGCCAGGGACATGCCAAGACCTATCCCCATAAGCACCGCCACAAATATCGTAACGACCGCAAGAAGGCGTATGGCGATACCCGCAATAATAGAAGTAGCCCTGGAACTCATGATCCAAGCCTATGGGTTGGGGAAAAAATTGTCAAGCATACCCACATTTACCTAGTTTACCCCTTGCTTTACCCTAATGGGATACAAAAAAAGCCTGTCACAAACCAAAGTCTGCAACAGGCCCCGCCCTTGAGGCATATCGGATTTATAGTGATTTGGGAGGGGAACTATAGACCCGACATATTTAATATCGGTAATGGCTGAATAAACTTTAATCTGGCGTGCAGCTTACTGTTAAAGTGACAGGTAACCCCGGCCCGGGAGCCGATAGCTATCCGTACCTAACGGGTCGTGGCATATTGGACGCACGCTTTGGCGTGACATTTCCTCTTGCACGCCCGAGACGGTCCGGATAGCTATCGGCTCCCGGGCCGGGGACTTATTCTGCCAATTTGCAGTAGGCTGTATGTCAGATTGCATGGTTTATTCAGCCATTACTGATAGCATTTCTGGGGGCATTGGTTGTACGGCCGGGACGGTGCGTGTGCTGCGTGCTTGCGGTTCTCCAATTTGGATCCATGTTTAATGTTGGCTCAATCTGAAGTAATTGACAAAGAAGAATGGTAATGATTAAAGGGGAAATTTGGTGGGCAAATCTGCCGGAAGATCCTTATGGCTCCGAACCTGGCAAACGCCGCCCTGTCTTAATATTACAAAATGATGCAATCAACCGCAGTACCATAAAAACTACTATCTGTGCTGTTATTACTTCCAACATTAAACTTGCACAGATCCCATATAATATTTTATTGGAAAAATCTGTTTCTGGTCTGGACAGGACATCAGTAGTAAATTTTTCTCAAATTGTCACTATAGACAAATCGCGTCTTACAGAACAAGTACTAATGTTGCCCAAAAGCTATATTGGGCAAATCAACGAAAGTATCAGACATATTTTTGATGCCGAGTAGTAAATTCGTGGTACATTTTTCTAAATTTGTGCCTGAAAAGCACAAAATTTCGAATTTCTCCAGTGAAATTCCAAACCAGGAAATGAATTTCTGATAAGAAATTCTACTCTACATATAGAGTACACCAACTCAAAGTCACGCCAGAAGTAGCCAGGCAACCCGCGGCATGATGTCCACAGTTTAGGAGTGAGGCTGTTGTTTTCGGCGGTTATTATAGAGTTGGAGAATGCCCATAATCATTTTTCGATCATCATCGTTCAATAATTTGAAATTTTGTATAAGTGACCGGATTTCCGGTCCGGGGGTGGTTTTATCAGACGGATTTTCCTCTCCGTTTACCAGATATTCCACGGAAACGCCCAGTGCTTGGGCGATTTTGACCGCCACATCGGCGGAAGGCATATACCCCCGGACATTTAGATAATTATCCAGGGTATGTTTACTTATCCCCGTTAGAGAGGCAAGCTCTTTGACCATCATACCCTGATAGGCCAATTCTGACTTTAGATTTTCCTTGAATCCCATTTCAGCATACTGATTATATGCCAAATAGCGTATTTTTTTGTTGACAGTATTCAGTTTAGCGGTATATCTTTACAGTATAGTATGCTGTTTAGCATTTTTTTAAGATTATTTTACTAATCTATTATACGAGGCTATGGTACATGGAGCGCCTATATTAGATGACTTAATTAAAATAAATACGGAAAACATTAAAAAGGAGTTCATATGAAGACGCGGAGAGGTACCATTTTTGTTTTTATGGTCATAGTAGGCATTGTCTTTATGGCCTGTGATAATGGCAGCAACGGCGGGGATAATTCCAATGATCTTACAGAAGATATTCATAATATTATTCCCGCCGACATATTGGAAGCATTCAATAAAATCGGTATAGAAATAAATTACGGCCGAAACCCACCCAATATTGAGGGGATATTTTTGTGCTCGCCGATGGTTTTGGTACGGAGTAACTTTACCGATGGTTGGCTCCCAGGGCGCCAGATAAGTGATGAACATTTAACTTTTTCGAAACAGGATAACATCAATCTTACAGTCGTTTGTAATTACGATATAAGCTCTACAGCCGGAAGTGGATTAGGTTCATTCATTACAGGCAGCGGGAATAAATTTTCTGTATTTACGGAAATTAGCGGAACATCAAGCGGCTACCCATATAAATCTGTTGAGATACGTTCAGGGGAAATTACAGCGACCGGCATAAAAAATTATTACATGTCAGGAATAATAACAGAGGACGCACCCACTACGATAAAAAGAGGCCAGGGGCGATTATATTACGATAAAGACGGTTTTTCTGAAAAGCTTTCTTCGATAAGTACTTCAATGTCAATTTTTGCTCCGGGTGAAAATGGGACTAATCCTGACGCGCTTCTGTCTAATATTTATTCAAAATAAGCAAAAGGATACAGAAATAAAAATGGATTAAAGCTCTCGTACGAGGGCCTAAAATAATTTAAAGGAATCCTTTATGAAGAAAAATTTTCCCCTGGTAGTACTGGCAATAGTAGTGGTATTTGGAATGGCGGTAGTTGGGTGCTCGAATCCCACAGGCTCAGATGGTGGAAGTAAAGCCGGTGAAAACTGGACGGCAGTTACAGACAGTAAATTCGATGGATGGTGGATCAATTGCATCACCTGGGGGAACAACAAGTTTATGGCTGGGGGAGGCGGCGGTACAATGGCATGGTCATCAGACGGCAAAACATGGAACGCCGTACCGGACAGTAAATTCGATGGCTATCAGATTTTCGGTATCGCCTGGGGAAACGGTAAGTTTGTTGCTGGGGGAGGTGTCGGTACAATGGCATGGTCACCAGACGGCATAACATGGACCGCTGTAACAGACAGTAAATTCGATGGGGAGTGTATTAATTGCATCGCCTGGGGAAATAACAAATTTGTTGCCGGGGGAGATAATGGCGCAATGGCGTATTCATCAGATGGTAAAACATGGATCGCCGTAGCGAACAGTAAATTTGGTACGAGTGATATCTGTGGTATTGCCTGGGGAAACAATAAGTTTGTTGCAGGGGATTGGGATGGCAAGATGGCGTGGTCATCAGACGGCATAACATGGAACGCTGTAACAGACAGTAAATTCGATGGATGGTGGATCGATAGTATCACCTGGGGAAATAACATGTTTGTCGCTGTGGGGGATTATGGCACAATGGCGTACTCACAGGACGGTATAAACTGGACCGCCGTACCGGACAGTAAATTCGGTACAAATAATATATTCGGTACCCATGATATTTTAAGTATCGCCTGGGGAAACAACAAGTTTGTTGTTGTGGGCGAAGAGGGTACAATAGCGTATTCAACAGACGGCAAAACGTGGACCATCGTTCCGGACAGTATCTTCGGTACAGATTGGATCTGGGGTATTGCCTGGGGAAACAACATGTTTGTCGCTGGGGGAGATAATGGCAAAATGGTGTACTCGGGTAATTAATATTTTATAGAGCAGTGATAAAGAATAAAATTTGCGAATAAAAAAGGGGAGAAAAATGAAAACCAAAATGTCTTGGCTGGTAGTAATGGCAATAGTATTTGCAATGACGATAGTTGGGTGCTCGAATCCCACAGGCTCAGATGGTGGAAGTAAAGCCGGTGAAAACTGGACTGCCGTAACGGATAGTGGATTTGCCAATTATTGTGGTGTCTACAGTATCGCTTTTGGAAACGGTAAGTTTGTTGCTGGGGGAGATTATGCCACAATGGCGTGGTCATTA
>Ga0123357_10010474_pt1 | contig 11797 bp, 8 predicted proteins | sample TergutEmb28metaG_FD_89873 | JGI IMG/M metagenome (GOLD analysis project Ga0123357, IMG submission 89873) | Embiratermes neotenicus P4 segment gut microbial communities from Petit-Saut dam, French Guiana - Emb289 P4 | ecosystem: Host-associated > Arthropoda: Insects > Digestive system > Gut ...
AAGGTGGCCCGAAACATGTTGAGCAACCTATAAAGGAAAAATAAACATAATACCAAAAGTGACATCTAGTTGGTCTCTTTATCCACATTGAACTACGATGCACGGTCAACCATACATCAAAAGCTGAGCTTTGTTTAGACTTTATATATTCAGTGTGTGATAACTAATGTAGAGTGTGTGCACTCGTCTAACACAACTATATATAGTTGTGTTAGACGAGTACACACACTCTGCATTAGTTATTTCATAGAACACAATGGGGATGACGAACCTCATGATTCAATGTGTATTTTCCATGAAAGAGTATTATTAATAAATAGCACAAGAAATTTGTTTCAATAGCTGTATGAATTTGTTTATCTTCATATGTAATTTGTATGGCAGAAGTACATGTCCTTTATCAACACATTGAAAGAAATACGTTTTGTCAAAATTCAAGGAAAGCAAATTAGCTTTGAACTACTTATTTATTTGGCCAAAAACTGTATTAAGATCATTTTGAAATTGAATATTATTTGGGTTTGTAATTAATATACTCTTATTATTGTATGTGTAATTCCTTTGTTAACAGTGCGTGTTATCAGAACTGAGCCTGGACTTGCACTGTGGGTTCTGGCTTCAAGCCGATTGCCATGGAGCAGCAGTTGGCTGGTGATGGGCAGGTGACAGTGATGCAGGCTGTCCCAGCTGGGGCAGGTGGACAGCAGGTTCAGGTAATGTCTTTATCAAAGTCTGTGTTCATAAGTAGGCTTTATTACCTAAGAATACATGATATTACTATGCAATACTTATGGTGCTGCACCCACCAACACCAGGTTTCTTGCAGTGTTCAGCCTAATAAACTTTATTAACTAGAAAACTGCTGCTGTGTGATTTTTAGTATTTACAGCCATTATGATATACCCTCTTGTCTTTCTAATTTTCTCATGTCGTGCTCCTACTTTTATCTAACCTTATTTAAAAATATGCATAAATTTTATATGTTTCACATTCTGTGCATTAATTAGATGCATACAATCCATTAAAGACCAACTAATGCACTTTAATTTTATTGATGTACTTTCTTTGTTATTTAGTAAGTGAGGATAATTTAGTGGACAGTGTCATTGTTGGTAGCTGGGATCATTCCTAACATGAGCTTGCATTTTACCACCTTGCTCTGACCAGCTTTGGGATTCCACTGAGTGTCATATCTAAAGTGTTGTAGGATCTGAATTAGCTGGAGCATGCAGCTGGGACTGGCCTCCATGTGCAGTTCATTGACCACCGACATGGTGTGCTGGTTATGGGTACCTTTACTGTTTGTCGTATGATAAGTTGTAATTTCTTCAGGAATTCCCTAAATACAAGTATTTGTATGGGTAAACTTTGTTTTAAACATCTTACTGTGATACTTGTAACAGAAGTATTATGTAGGCTGTCAATCACAACACTGCTGGTAGGTTTTTATTATGTTTTTCAGACATACAACATATTTTGGCCACAAGGTGCCCTCATCCGGTATCAGTAATAAAAGTAGTTAGAGAAAATACTGATTCATGAACATCAAACATGTATTATGAATGAAATCTCATTCATTTATGTATAAAGGTTGGGTATCTTATAAACGCATGAATTCTGAATGTATTTAGGCTTTAGAAATACATGAAAATTCATTATATTAAGATTAAAAATTCAAAATTAAAATTTTATAAAAATTATACAACAGTACTCCTACTGCAGGCTTAATGTTGTTAGATCTGTATAGTTATTTTAAACCTTCATGAATAGACATACACACTATCTTATTTTTTCTGTTTAAACGAGGTGGAGTCTAGGTTGTATAGCAATAGGGTGTTATGAATGACAATGTATACAATAGCTCCTTAATATGTGTAGTGTAGTCCTTGTTGTAAGAAGGGTTATGCAGTGACATCCTACTTGATGCTGTCTGGTAGTTGACTTCACTGTACTGAGGCCAGCCATCTCATTTCTACCCACTCTTCTGTTCTTGTCCAGATTGTCTTTTACATGTCAAACATCCCACAATCCCTCTTGCTAGTAAGAGTTGTCATGTGGGTATTGCTACCAACATTTGTGTGAACAGAATGACTAAGTGGCTGAAGGGGAACATAGGAAATTTTGCTGGAGGGGGAAGTGTAACAGCTTGAGAAACCTGATCCATGGCATGGTTCTGCAGCCTCAGTGTAGTTGGAGCCTGTCATAAAATAGAAAGATACAGGGTCTTCCTGAGAGGATGTATTGGTGACATAAACTGTCACGTGTCCCTGTATTTTTTTGCAGTCATCTGTAGTAAATGTTGGAATATAATTCAGAATTTATTTGGAACATGGGCTGTTATTCTCAGATTTTCTTACTTTTCTGACTATTGGGTAAGTTGCTGTACCAATTTTCTATTGTTCATTCCCTGCATTATCAGTAACTAATCCACAACACAAAACCAACCAAATGTATGGACTTGTTCCTTAGATATTTATATTACAATATAATGCTGAGAATTCCTGCATGTTTCAATCTGCATGGGACCATCATCAGGGAATCAAAGTGAAGTAATCAAATTAGTCACTTTTGTTGATATATTTGTTAACTGCAATTGGGTTGACACCCAGTGACAGTAGTAGAGTACACATGTACACACAAACAATATATAGGACAACACAATTAACAACTTTGGATACAATTGACAACTTTGTACATGGCTGGTGTGGTGTAAAAGAGTCAAATAGTTAAAATGTAGGCATTTCTCTGTCGAGTAGTTGTATGAATGTGATGGATCTTGATGTTTACAGTATCTTGGAAGCAACCTACATACTTAATGAAGGTCAGCACAGTACTGTGCTATCTAAGGAACAAGTTTGTGCATTTTGTTGGTTTAGTGTCATCAATTAATTCTTGTACCATTCATCTTAAATCTTGGCCAGTTTAGTGGCTATTCTGACAGGTGTTCATGGTTTTTCTTAGTCTATGCAAGGAAATGCAAGGCTGTTGTTATTCAGTAAAGCTGTTGTTCTCATTCAACACAGCCTTCTTCTTTCAAATTCTTATATATCATGATTTATTGCCAGCTTTCCATCTCATTAGTAGCTGGAGCTATCTGTGCTAAGGAAGTAGGGTCATTATATGCTCTGAAATTCTGTGAACATTCAGAAAATTTCTCTGTCACTGTGGTAATGTGTTGATGTACCATTGTCACACTAATATTCTTCCTCCAAAAAATAAAATGATAGAAGGTACAATATTGCCCTGCAGCATGGATTTGCAGAAAGTACCTGTGACATTTGCTTTCAAGAAAAACAGCCATATGAGTCCTCTGGAAGACTGAATGCACCACACTGACACTTCCTCTTAGAGTAACTGCTCATTCTTCTGTTATGTCTGGATTTTCAGTGACCCAGTACAGACATTTCAGAGCACCATTAAGTTCAAGCGTGGCTAAATCAGACGAAGCCGTAAAATCAGGAAAATACTTCCCCCCCCCAATAAACATTTGCAAAAATCACTCTGTTGGCTGTGGTGTTCGAAGTTCATTTTTCTAATGCATCTGTACCTCAGCCACATTCTGTACACTCTAGTAGCATGTTTCTGTTTCTGAAATGGTAATTGCAATGATGCCAGTTTTTTCACAGTGTATACTATATTGTAGCAGAGTACAGGAGTATGAAGTGCAACACTGATTCATCATCGAGCATCATTCTACTTTGTCACTACTTGATACTATCACTCTCTATTTCTGTCTGCATTATTGGAATGTAAGTCTTGTCAACTTTTTCTTTGGTATACACTGTACTTACCTCATCCTTTATCTTTCAGGTGTTACAAGTGAATCAAGCTGGACAGATGATCCACAATGGCGGACAACAAATAATGGTTCATGCAGTTCCGCAGGGTGCACAAACCATACAAGTTGCAACACAGAGTGGTCAAGCTCTTCAACAAATTCAAGTTGTTCCTGTCTCAAGTTTGCAGGTCAGTGGACTCCTATGTTTCTGTGCTCTGAAATTAATGTCTCTTATTTTGTTCACTGTAGTGCCTCTTTCAGATTGACAGTCACAGTTATTACATAGTCTGGTTCTAATAAATATGAAAATATAAGAATTTTAATTTTTTTATTTGACTGTTATTCCTTCTTTGAAGACAACTGCTGTATATTGTAATTCTGACAAGCAGCATGAATGAACAAATGAATGAATGAAGAAACAGTGGTTCGAGCCTTCATTGGTCCTGATGCACCGAAGCCTTGTTTAAAACAGCCCTTTTTTGCACCCTTAAACTAGGTTCTGATTCTTGGGAGCCCTGTCCCTTTAAAGAAGTTTCAGATAGCTTCCATCATTTGGGTTGAAAAAAGAGGGGTGGGGTGGGGGAGGAACCCAGTTAGGTATGTCTAAGTGTGGCCAGAGCTTCTCATGTACACAAAACATGAGCTGAGGTTTCTTCCTGTACTCTGCTCTTCCTACACAAAGAGCTTTCTGTCAGTGCCATTGTGTAGAGATGTCTGCTCAGGGTGTTATGCCCAGTTAAAAGGCCTGTAATCACCCTGGATTGCATTCCATTAAAGGACGGCAACCTAATCTTAGCAGCGAGGTTAGGGCCCAAGATCAATTCCCAAACCTGCCTCTGAGTGCTGGTAAGACCTTGCCACAGAGTCCTGTGCTGATTAAAATAACCAACCTTGATCTACTGCCTAAAGTTCTGCCTTGACATCCCCAGAGTTGGCTCTGGTCCAACAACTTGTGAGCAGAACCTTACCTTTTGAGCTTATTGGCAATGCCACTTCCACCAGAATATCCATGGAACTAAATGAGTTGCACAGGGTGGTGAGCAGAAAGATCATTCAGTGTCTTTGGCACTGTCTTACCAATGGGGGTGTAATTTTAACACCCTGAAGAACGTTCAAAACTGCTTGACTAACAGAGCAAATACTAATGTATTTCTCTGATCTAGTAGTCTGTTGAATATCACAGACTCAGGCCAAGATAGCATATGTTTTCACCGCCTGGAATACTGTTGTATGTCTACCAATGGAGACGCTGAGTCTCCTTCCAAAGGATTGCCAAAAAACTCCAGCCTCATCTGTACTCCAGATGGACCCCTGAACTGCAGGAGGAGCCCTGGGTCCTTTGGTCCACTCCTCTCTTGTTGACATTGTAACCTTGTGCTTAGGTTCAAAGTTGCATGCTGGCTTCATTGTATTATTTCACATACTAAGTGTGGCATTCGACCTTTGAAGCTGCATCAGTCCAACTCTTTGTCCTCAGTTGGGGTGTAGGTAAGACCAGCACCCCAGACTCAGACTCTAGAGTCAGTGCGCAGCTGACCTTGCCTTGCCTTGAACCACCAAGTCAAGTGGAGGAAGACAAGTGACTGCTTGCATAGCACTTGTTGGTGTAGTGTGCATAGTCCCTAATATCCCCAAACAAGGAAGTCTTTCAATTTTACATAGCCAAGAATGGCACTGGCTATCTAGCAGCCAGACCTTCAGACTAGACAAAAAGTTGATGGATGGCCAAATGATAGACCTAGAGCCAATGAACCACTTTGGGCTTTAGGCCATATGTCACACCAAAGAACCTCCTATAGACCCACAGCAAATTGTGGGCATTCATCACCTCGATTTCCACATACCCCCTCCAGGTCAGTTGAGAATCTAGAATCACTCTGAGATACTTGGCTGACACAAAGCAGTGCAGGGTAACTCCAAAAAATCGGGGTTCAAAGAAGTATGGTGTTTTCTTTTCCTCATCAATGTGGAATGGTCCGTCTGGTCAGGATTAACCTACAGGCCACCCTCATCACCCCATACTTGTACAGTGTGAAAGACCCTCTGTATCAGCTCCGACACCACGTTCGGGAGTTTCACCACTGCCAACAGATAAACATCATTGGCATAACCCTGAGCATATACACCACTTCCATTGAGCCTTGATATCAAATCATTGATGAGGCACCAATGGAGTGGTGGTAACATGCTTTCCTGTGGGCAACTCCAGGACACTGCATCCTTCCAGGTGAATCACTGATAGCTGCTGTGGCCAGATGACCTTCTAGAGTAGCTCTGATCCATTGGACAGTAGTTGAGCTGACCCTACATGTGACCAGAGCAGTTTTATGGAGTCAAGAGATGTGAAGTTGAATTTAAAATATTTGCATATGTTGCTACTGGGGCACCAGTGCAGTCCCTCCCCCACACCCCTCAAGTGATTCCCCCTCCCCTCCAAGAAAACATGACTGTGTGTCTGGGTTATACTGTTTGAATGATGTACAATGTGTTTGGTTTTACAGATTGTGTGAAGCACAGTATGACTGGTTATGCAGATTGAATGAGGCACAGTGTGACTGATTAAACAGATTACATGAGTCACAGGTGTACAAATTGTTTGACATACAGTGTGACTGGGTATGCAAATTATGCCTCTAGAACAGTATTTTAACAACACTGATAATGTTGTCTCTTAGAATACATCACGTAATATATATAAAATCTTGTAAGGACACTGCTATTTTATTAGTAACTTGCATCCCTAAACTGGAGAAACATTGATGTAAATGCATTGAATTTTCACATCTTAGGGCAGTGGTGCACAACAGATAGTGATCCAGCAGCCACAACAAGCACAGATTATACAAACTTCAGATGGACAGACATTTATCTACCAGCCCATGCAACTTGATGGAGGTGTTCAACAAGCACAGCCCACAGGTATCTCAAAGCCTGTGTCAATAAAAATATACTTTTTTATATTAACATATGTATGCTGTACTCACAAACATCTACTTGTTGAAATATTAACTCCCTGGAGATCATTTCTTTCTGAGAAGCTTAGTCACCCATCAAGTCAAATTCCACACCTCATATGGAGCTGCCATGTTGCCAAGAGCCTACTGCTGGACTCTATCCTGAGCCAGATAAGTCCATTTCACATCCTGACCACATTGTTCGAAGATTATTTTAATGTCAGTTATTATGTGTGCTTGTGTGTACATCTGTGTCTCAGAAACAAAAGGCACTCTGGAATGGTACATGCATGTTGAAAGTAGCAGGTTAATATTTGATTATAGCCAATGCTGGAACATACCTGCAGTTTAGTACAACTCATCAGTTTTTAAAATATGTTCACCTCTTCTTCATGTCTTATGTTTGGATGAACAAGCAGGCTATATTGAGTTTATATATTGACTCAGCAGCTTTTGATAGTCATAAACAAAGATGGGAAGAGGATTTCATTTGCAAGGAGAATATTTTGATCAGTGTATATAAATACTTTACAGCAACTTGGAAGGAAAAATTTTTTGGGGGGGCAAGTAATCCATGTGACTCCTTGCTGTGCTCTGTGCAATAGTCAGTACATTACTTGCTGACCTTGGCATATAGGACAGCAAGGCAGCACATGGATTACTTACCCCCAAAAGATAGTTTATTCCACTACCAGCTTTCCAAGAATTACATTATATATTCTGGTACCTGCCATACAGCAGTATACACAGATGTCAGCATCTTCCTCATTATGAACATATAGTTTTAATCTGTACGGTACAAGAAGATTTGACTTAATTTGAATCTGTTTTGTTTTCATGTAATGTGTCTGCAGTACTGCCATTAAATTAATATATTTATTCCATTTCTTGAAAAACAAAAATTGAAGCTATGTTTAAACAGTTATACATTTGTCTAATGGTACTTGTAAAGGAGAGGCCTCTCTCAGTATTATTTCACTTTCTGTTGTATATTTTTTTGACAATGTGCCTGCTGATGGCTGTACTGCTGAAACATGTTGCATGATTAAATTGAATGTTCGTACAATTGCGTGTGTTTTCAGTTATTGACCACTTGATACTGATAACAAAGTGGGATGACTGCACCTTGTTAAGATTATATAACTGGTATTTGTGATAGATAAATGAATGTGGAGCAATATTAGAATGATACTGACAGGGGAAAACCAAAGTATGCAGAGAAAAATGTGTCCAAGTGATACTTTGTTTACCACAAATCTGATATGGACTGGTCTGGGAATTTTTTTTTTATTTGGATATACGAATCTCACCCCCTTCTAGTGCCGTGGTTATGGAAGAGTAGAACTGTACCTCTACCCACCCTCTGGGCCACACCGGGCCTGTAACGGAATCACTTTACCTTTTTTATACCAAACAACCAAAGGCCAGGTATTTACAGACAACTACTGAACAAAACATGGATATAATTAATGGTTGCAATTAAACAACATTGTGCCAAACTTAACATTGTACACATTTGAAACAAAATCTCCCTATCCTAGTCACCACTCTTGCCATGTCAAACATTTTTCATGTTTCCAGACTCTGTGTATGTACAGAAAGGTATATATGAACATATTCTCTTGCTGTCGCAGGTGGTGTTGACCTACTTGGTAAAAAATGCCATTTGCATCGGGCATATTCCAGGGCATATGATCCAGAGGATATTAGGGATTTGAGAAGTGCAAGAGTACAGTTTTTGTAAGCCCGCATAACTGTGTACCAGTGGCGACACCCCTTACCTTCTGTTAATCATGTTCATATGTTGTTCCAATATTCCAGGCCTGTCCAGAACACCTCCAAATAGTTCCCCACCAGTTGCATTCTTGTTTTGTCCTGATAGATCTTCCACCGTTTCTGATGCATGAAGTCGGTGTAATCCAGTACCAATATGGTCCTGCTTTTATTTGCCACATAAAAAAAAACCATACTCACCAAGTACCACAAGGTTGCCTGATGTTTTTGTCAGGTTCATAGTTTGCAACAGGGACAAAGGAGCCATTCCTTGGGTTTATGTCGTGGGTCCATTCTCTGTATCAGAGCTATCTGTAGGTGTGTCTATTCCCAAATCTCTCTCACCCTGCATTCAGTGAGATAGTGTTTCTTGCCTCCTGCACTGCGTACAGTTGTACGTGTCCATCAGTCAGATTCTGTGCATCCTTCAATTCATGGGTAGGATGTCGTGAATCACAATATACCATGTTGACTTGGCTCCATCAGGCAATATTACATTATGGAGATTGTCCCACACCAGTGACCAGTCAGTGGCTGGCTGAAGCTGAGTTTCTGATTTTTAGTGTCCTTTTCCATTTATTTCTTCTGTAATAACCATTGCTGCTGCATAAACTGGGTGGTTTGTCTCAGATTCAGATCTTTATTTTTAGTATTGCTGCCATTCCTTCATTATCAGTTTTTGTATTTCCTTTATTTTAAACATACTTTGAAGTTTCTACAGTCTTGGTCTTTTGTTAATTTCTACTTGTGTCACGTGATAATATGCACTTTCAATATTTTCTTATAATTTACTGATCTCATTCCTTTATTGATGATTTGCTATTTCTTCTTCTGTTGTTGATGCTAAGCTCTGCTTTTATTATTATCATCTTCATCATCACCACTAAATTACAACTGTTTGTACTACAGTGGGTACTGGGGCTCCTTTGCAGGGGTAAAGAAGGTGGGTAGTAGCATTTACCACCCACCTCAATTTAATGCCAAGGTTAGGAATGATTAGAGCTATACCTCTCCTGCCTGTTTGCATGGCATGGTATGGCCAGATGTTTTACCTTTACTTTTACCTTTACTGCTCTTTGTCGACATAGCCCATATTCGTATGCGTAATAACTGGTAATATTAATAATGGGTCACATATTTAATATACAGATAAAATTCACTAGCAAAGACATTTTAGTGAATTTTTCAAAATGTTTTGTGAAAAACCAGAATTTACTGTAGTGTACATTTTAATTTCAGTGTTGTTTATGGATGCATTAAGTGTAAAAAATGGTTAAGATGCCAAACTTCCTCACACATCACAAACACATTTTTATACCTGAACATACTGTATGTATTTTTTGTACCTGGTCTGATAATGGCTTTTTGAAAGAGCCAGTACAAATACAGCTAGCCTGTACAGCTTCACTATGTGTTTAATAGACATATTGACTGAACCACACTCTTATTGAATTTTTTGTATAATGTTAAGATCTGAGGTTGTCTGCAGTGTTGCTGAAGGTTCAGATATTCAGGTTGTTCTACTGTGTCAGTGGGTAAACAGTTCTGACATTCTGAGTGAATATAGTGCCTTTGAACCATTTGGAACTATTTACCCACTGACAAGTGTAACATCTCAGACGACATGAATCTTCTGTACGCAGTATACTTCTATGAGCTTATTATTAAACAAATTTGCATCCTTGTGGTTTGCTTATTAAAATCACTCTGCTTCTGTCTGTGAACACAATAAATATGTGCTGGATTTTCATGAAATTTGTTGTTAACTGAAAGTTGTTGAAGCAGTTAACAATATACAGTGTGAGGTTTGAAGATGTCTCAGAAGTGTTGAGGAAGGTTCGAGTCTTCTGGGGTGTTATTTCTTATCACTTGGTAAAATGTTACTGATGTTTTGTAGGAGTATATTAGTTCTGTCTTTGTGGATGAGCAGTCCAAGAAGAGTCTGACACATTTGTTGCAGTTTTTAGTGGCACTGGGGAATTTTTGGAGGTGACAAGATGTCATGGCTGTACTTGGTTCTGAAAAGGCCTGTTATGCATTTTGTAACCCTAAGAAGGGGCATGTCTTTTGCTCTGAAGAGGCCTGTTGAGCAGTTTATAGCCATGGTAATGGGGTGTGCTGTGTTTCTGACAGCCCTGCTAAGCAGTTTGTAGCCTTGTAAAATGCCTCTTGTAACCACCATTAGGAGGCTTTTTCTGCAGGCTTACCTATTAAATCAGAGGTTTCAACGACCTTTCCCAAGTAAGACCATCTTTCCTGTTCATGTTGTTAGAATGGAGCTCAAAACAGTTGCTTTTGTGATGACTTTCTTCTTGGGTTTTCTGACCCTGAAGATAAAGGTAAGTATTGATTGGTTGGCATAGCATGACAACCCAGAAGACTTGAATCTTGAACAGTGAAAGATACTTTGACATGTACGTCTCCATGAGTTTCTCTGCCCACTTGAAGCTTAACTCAAATGTAACTTGCCGAGTATAGTCAGAATGAAAAGTGTTTGAAACAAGTTTTGCATAAAATTGAAACACATATTTTTTCAGTACTTTTCCACATATCTTGCAACTTATGAGTTAAGTAAAAAAAAAGAGTGAACATACCAAAATTATTACATTTTGCATATATTTCCCAACTTACTGTTTTACTCTCACCTTCTGGTAATCATTGACAGAACTAATAGGAATGATATTAAAAATTGCAGTCAGTGTTTATTGTAAAGCATTTGGTTTGTCTTGTCGCTGCCATCCAAACCTGTTCATAGTGAAGAAGGAGGAGGAGGTGATGGTGGTGGGGGTGGTGGCAGTGGTGGGACTACAATTACAATGACAACACCACCACCACCACAGAGAGTGATGTATATGGTGGTGACAGTGACTGTGATAATATGAATTGATGACTATAATATGTAATAATGAGTACTGGATTGGTGACAGGTGTCAAACATTTTTATGAAGTATTTTCAGGTTTGTAATGTGGGCTTTTTGTTTCAGTTATCAATTTGAATGGAAACTTGGTTCAGTTGGCTGGAGCAAATCCAACAGCAGCCACAACTAGTGGCACACATACAGCCACCCCACAGGCTGCAGTTACCAGTCCCAACACAACTAGTGTCACAGCTGCAGTGCCACAGGCAATGGGTGTCACTGGTGGAAACATTGTCATGGTGAGTCAAGGATGTTAACCCTCTATAGGGCCGTGTGACTTTAAGGTCACGTCCAATTGTAATTTTTTTTCTGGCATGCTTTTGACTTTGTTCCTTCAGAAACCAAATTTGAAAGAGAGCTACAACCTTCTACTC
>Ga0123357_10010475_pt1 | contig 11797 bp, 16 predicted proteins | sample TergutEmb28metaG_FD_89873 | JGI IMG/M metagenome (GOLD analysis project Ga0123357, IMG submission 89873) | Embiratermes neotenicus P4 segment gut microbial communities from Petit-Saut dam, French Guiana - Emb289 P4 | ecosystem: Host-associated > Arthropoda: Insects > Digestive system > Gut ...
ACATCTGACCAGCAGCTTAGAATGACTGTTGTAAAATTATATTTTATGGATGTTAATACAGGGGCATTAGTACCAGAGCAAAGACAAATAGACAGCAAAGACCTTGTTCAAAATCCCTGCAGCGACCTGGTAAATCTGCTTATTTCAGGGCCTACTAGTACAGATATGGCAGCCCTTATTCCTGTAAATACAGTACTGAATACTGCTATAATTAAAGGGAGTACAGTATATTTGGATTTTTCAAATGATTTTATAAAAGACCAAAATCTTGGGGCACAGCAGGAACAGCTGATAATTAATTCTATTGTGAATACTTTAACAGAGCTGAAAGAAGTGGGTTCAGTAGTATTTACCATAAATGGTCAGGAAGGACTGGGGTTTCCGGATAGCGGAGTAATGTTTACAGCACCGTTTGTAAGGCAGGAGTAATTATTTCAGGAATTTATATAAATGAACATATCTGGAAGCCTTATTAAGATTGTGCAGGAAACATTCTACTTCTTTAATAGAATGCATTGCACAGTCTATTTTTATCCAAAAATTTGAATGTTCTACATATTCTTTTATAAAATTATTTTTACAATTTCCCATAAATCTCTCTTCTTGCCTTTTATTAAAAATTAGGATATTATATAGTATGAACAATATATGTAAACAGTGAGGGAGAAAGCCCATGAATATAGTGCTTAAAGAGAATGAAGAAATAGATGATTTAGAATTTAAAAACTGGAAAATAATTCAAAACAGAAAAGAGTTTTGCTTTGGAATAGATAGTGTAATATTATCAGATTTTGCAAAGGATATAAAGCAGAGAAGTACAGTTCTAGACTTGGGAACCGGGACAGGCATTATTGGAATATTGCTATGTGGAAAAAGCAAATTAAAAAATATTATTGGAATTGAAATTCAAGAACATGTAGCCGACATGGCTGCAAGGAGCATTAAACTTAATGGATTAGAAAATAAATTTCAGATTATAAATGAAGATATTAAAAATTTAGAAAATATATTTGAAAAGCAAAGTATAGATGCAATAGTTACAAATCCTCCATATAAAAAAATAAATACAGGAATAATAAATGAAAATGAAGCGAAATTAATATCAAGACATGAAATAAAGTGTACATTAGAAGAAATAATAAAAATATCAAATAATCTTTTAAAATATGACGGAGCGTTTTATATGGTACATAGACCTGAGAGATTAGTAGATATATTATTTTATTTAAGAGAGTATAAATTAGAGCCGAAATTAATTAGATTTGTTTATTCTAAAACAAATAAACCGCCTAAGTTGGTTTTAATAAAATGCATAAAAAATGCAAATCAATTTTTAAAAATAGATAAGCCATTAATTATTTACAAAGAAAATGGAGAATACACGGAAGAGATATTAAAAATATACAATAAATAAAGGGATACGGTGTAAGGGATATGAAACGGAAAATTATATTTAGTGGCAACGCCTATAGGAAATTTGGAAGATATAACGCTAAGGGCAATAAATGTTTTAAAAACTGTAGATTTAATAGCGGCAGAAGATACAAGACATACATTAAAACTGCTTAATCACTTAGAAATAAAAAAGCCGCTAATCAGCTATTATAAACAAAATGAAAAAACAAAAACAAAAGAATTAATAGATAAATTAATAAATGGCGAAAATATTGCTTTAGTTTCTGATGCTGGAACCCCGGTTATATCAGACCCAGGGGAGGAAATAGTTAAGGAGGCAATAGAGCAGAAAATAGATATAGTGCCAATTCCAGGAGCATGTGCATTAGTAAATAGTATAATTGCCTCCGGATTAAACGCAAAGGAATTTATTTTTGCAGGATTTTTACCAGCGAATAAAAAAGAGAAAAAAGAAAAACTGGAAGAGTATAAAAACATAAAACAAACGCTTATTTTTTATGAAGCACCGCATAAGCTGATTGATACTCTCCAAAATATGCAGGATATTTTGGGAGATAGAAATATTTGTCTGGCTAGGGAATTAACTAAAATACATGAAGAATTTATGAGAAAGCCAATTTCAAAGATACTGGAGGAATATACGGAGCCCAGGGGAGAATTTGTAATTGTAGTAGAGGGTTCACCGAAAAATGCAGATGAAAAAGCGCAAGAACTCATGAATGCTTTGACTCTGGAGGAACATATGCAGTTTTATTTAGATAAACGGAATGGATAAAAAGCAGGCAATTAAAGAAATTGCTAAAGACAGAAATGTAAGTAAAAATGAAATATATCAGCACTTTATAGGAAAATAAAAAAACGCCGCACATACGCTCAAACGGACGAAAACTTTTCTCCTCGCGGCTCGAAAAGTATTGTCCGATTTCGCAGTGTGGCTGTTTGTTATATTTTAAATTGCTTCAATTCGATTTTAGATTGGAGATTTTTTCAGCACATTTGTCACAAATTAATTTGTCTTCATATTCAATTAAATTTTTAGAGTTACCGCAAAAGATACAATTAGTTTCAAACTTTTTTAATATAATAGAAGTTCCATCAACATATATCTCCATGGGATCTTTTTCAGTAATTCCAAATTTATTCCTTAGTTCTATTGGCAGAACAACCCTGCCGAGTTCATCTACTCTTCTAATAATGCCTGTAGATTTCATACACATCAACCTCCTTAATATTACATTTTTCGACACACTCTGCACATAAATAATATCATGTTTGCCAAAAAAGGTCAATGCAAATCGCCAAAAAGTTTTCCTTTTTTTTACAATACCTAGGGGCGACATAAGAATAATAGCCTAATAAATGAATAGAAATAGTTTATGGGAGATTAGAAATATGCTGAATATACTTTGGCCGGCGTTTATAATAATATCATTTGTATATGCAATTTTTACTGGAAAAGTGTCGCAGATTAACAGCTCGATTTTTGAATCTACAGCAAGTGCAGTAGAGCTTTCACTGACTTTGCTTGGAACTATGTGCCTTTGGAACGGAGTAATGCAGATTGCGGCTAATACAACTATTATGGAAAAGCTGATAAAGATGTTAAACCCTATTTTAAGGCGATTATTTCCGGATATCAGCAGAGATGATGAAGCAAATAAAGATATATCTATGAATATTATTGCAAATATGATGGGATTAGGAAATGCGGCAACCCCGGCTCGGGCTTAGAGCTATGCAGGCATTGCAAAAGACAAATAAAAATAAAAAGGTGCTGTCAAATTCCATGGCAATTTTTATTGTGCTTAATACTGCATCAATTCAAATTATACCAACAACTGTAATAGCCATAAGAAGCTCTCTGCGGCTCTCATAACGTGACAGGCATGATGGTTCCGGTATGGATTGCCAGCATAGTTGCGGCAATTGCGGCAGTTGCCTCCGCAAAATTATTTATGAAAAAGTGGTGAGATAAGGTTGATAAATTATTTGTCTGATTTGGCAATTCCATTTACTATTTTAATAGTGCTAGTCTATGGACTAATAGAAAAAAACAAAATATTCGACACATTTTTAGAAGGTGCAAAAGAAGGAATGCAAATAATAATAAAAATATTTCCTACCTTAATAGGGCTGTTTGTAGCGATAGGAGCTCTGAGATATTCGGGTGTTTTAGATTTTCTTATAAATGCAATTTCGCCAATAACAAACATATTACATATCCCAAATGCAGTAATGCCGATTGCAATACTAAGACCTATCTCACGGAAGCCGGCTCCATCGCAATTGGAACAGACATAATGAAAAATTATGGAGTAGACAGCAAAATAGGATTAATTACATCAACAATAATGGGCTCAACTGAAACAACAATTTACACTATTGCAGTATATACAAGTGTAGTAGGAATAAAGAAAATAAGATTTGTGCTGGCTGCCGCGCTGATTGGAGACTTGGCAGGCATAATATGCTCAGTAGTTATTTGGCAATTTTTGGCATAATCTGTCGAGAAGTTTTCATTGACATGTGCTGTAATATATAGTAATATATTAGCAGAATTTAGAAAATAATTAGAACTTAGGTGGACATAATGATAATTTTAAAAATCTTATTATTTTTTTCTATTTTTTTTATGGTCAGACGAAGCATTGTAAAAAGACTATCAAAAAAAATTCTAAAAAGAATAGCTGAATAGTTTTATATATTGAATAAAATATATTTTACTAAGGCTTATTTGTTGTACTCAAATTTACTTTAAGACGTTTTTATTCTTGTAGAGGAAAATATAAAGAGGTTATTTATGCTTTAAAGCCCAGGAGATTATAAATAATTTTTATCTTCTTCCTCTACAGCCCCCTATATTTATTTCTTTAAAGTTTTGAAAAACCCTCCTCCGGCATAGCCGGAAGAGGGTTTTCTAAACTGCATCCAGCATTTCGCTAGGATTATTTCTTGGGGCAATGGAGATGTCAATAAGGCTGCTATTACCGGAAAGCAAGGCTTCTTCAATGGTTTTATATGCTAATTCAGGGAAATTGTTTTCCTTGCTTAAATGCACTAATAAAGCTTTTTTTAAACCGGACTCAGTTAATCTGCATATAGCCTCGCCGGACATATCGTTAGATAAATGCCCATTTGGGCCGGCAATCCTTTGTTTTAATATATACGGATATGAAGAAAATTTTAGAATTTCCGGGTCGTAGTTTGCTTCTAATAACAAAGAAGAACTATTTTCCAAGTGTTTAAGAAGTTTCGAATCTACATGACCTAAGTCAGTTGCAACACTTATTTTTTGTCCGCAGTTATATATATTAAACCCGCAAGGGTCTGCAGCATCATGAGGAATGTGAAAGGGGAAGATCTTCAAATCCCCAATTTCAAAATCTTCTAAAACATTAAAAGTTTTTTTATTGCTATCCGCAATTTTGTCTTTTCCATTTCCCAGGTAATCCCATGTTTTAGAATTAGCATATACAGGAATATTATATTTAGCAGATAGCATTCCTAAACTTCTGGTATGGTCAATATGTTCATGAGTGACTAAAATTGCCTCAATATTATTAATGGATATATTAGCTGAGTCCAACGCAGTAGTGATTTTTTTAACACTAACTCCGCTATCTACTAGAATAGCGGTATTTTCACTTTTAATTAAAAAACTATTGCCGCTGCTGCCGCTATAAAGACTACAAAATTGCAACATTAAATTTCTTCCTCTACTCTTTCGATTTTAGCTCCAATATTTTTAAATTTTTCTTCAATATGCTCATATCCTCTGTCTACATGACTTAAATTATGTATTTCGGTAGTTCCTTCTGCACAGATACCGGCTATAATAAGAGCTGCGCCTGCTCTTAGGTCTGATGCAGTTACTGGACTGCCTGTAAGTGATTTTACTCCTTGAAACACGGCAGATGTGCCCTGCGCAACTATTTGTGCTCCCATTTTATTTAATTCATCTGTATATATAAACCTGGATTCCCAAATGCCTTCATTAATTATACTTGTGCCATCAGCAAGAGCCAGTACAACACCCATTTGCGGCTGAAGGTCTGTAGGAAAACCGGGATAAGGAAGAGTTTTTATTACAGCCTTTTTAGGACGCTTATTAATCCAGACTCTCATGTCATCACCGTTTATTTCAACATTTCCGCCAATTTCAAGAACTTTTGCTGTTATAGATTCCAAATGCTCAGGAACACAATTTCTTATAGTTAAATCTCCCTTAGAAGCTATGGCTGCCAGCATAAAAGTACCAGTTTCAATTTGGTCTGGAACAATTGAATAGGCATGATTACCTTGCAATTTGCGTACTCCGTTGATTTTTATTGTATCGGTTCCAGCACCACGCACATCTGCGCCTATTGTATTTAAAAAGTTTGCAACATCAACAACATGCGGCTCTTTAGCGGCACTATCTATTATAGTAGTACCCTCTGCAAGAATACTTGCGAGCATTATATTAATTGTAGCTCCCACAGAAACTACGTCTAGGTATATATTAGTACCAACGAGTTTTTTAGCAGAGGCGATTACGCTGCCCTGCGATAAATCAACATTTGCACCGAGCAGCTCAAATCCTTTTATATGCTGGTCAATCGGTCTTGCACCTAAATTGCACCCTCCAGGCAAGCCGACCTGTATTTCGCCGCATCTTCCAAGCATTGCACCTATCAAATAATATGAAGCTCTGAATTTTCTTGTTGATTCAATGGGGGCTATTGTGCAGGAAATATGTGTTGTATCTATGGTGATAGTATGCTTATCGACCCATTCAATTTTAGCGCCCAATTCTTTTAAAATATCACAGGATATTCTTACATCAACTATATCTGGAACATTACTGATTGTGCATATGCCGTCATTCAGCAGCGTAGCAGGCAAAATAGCAACTGCAGCATTTTTGGCACCACTTATATGAACTTCTCCTTTTAAAGGAGTTCTGCCATGTATAACTAATTTTTCCATATCATCATCACCAACCTTAAATTTAAAAAGAGTGTACAATTACACTCTAATTATATAACATAAAAAATTACTTTTTACAATATATTTTATATGCTCGCCAGCTTTATTTTCATATCTTCAAATAGTTCCACTATCTTAAACTTAAACTGCATGTTGGAACCGCTATCAGAGATGAGGTTATATTCTTCGCCAGAAAGAGTATCCTTGAGCTCCTGTTTTGAAGAATCCGGAACAATTCCGGAAGTTACATCAACAAAACATAGAGCTGGAAACATAACGCACCACCAATTCTGACCGCTTTGCAGCGCCTATCTCTACCTTTAGCGCATCATAAAATCCGGCAGGCAGGCTTATGTCGCCATATTGTTTAGTAGGAAATTCAAAATTGCCAATTTCCACATTTACGTCATAATTATAACCATTTTGATGAATGGTATCCAAAGCAATCTGCTTAATATCATCAAGATGCTCATTTGCAATTTTTATAACTTCATCTTTACTATTTAGATTTACTGATAAACTATTAATATATTGAATAATATTATCTCGTACTTTATATTTTAAAGCCTGGTCTGCATCGGAATTGCTGTTTGCAATAACATGCAGTCTAAAAACGCTGTCTGCAATGCCGCTCGACACAGCATTTACGTAAGAAAATGCTGATATAAGTACAAATGAGATAAGAAGGAGCAGTAAAATACAACATCGCTTAAATATGGAACTTTTAATTAATTTCATAAAAACCTCCTCGATTGTCAAATGTTTTCTCATAGTGAAATATTTTTAAAAAATGTAAATAATTCTCGCTACTAAGATTATTAACCAAAAATGAAATATTATACATTGTCGAATTTTAAGGTGCGATAATTATTGACATAGAACGGCAGAAATGGTAAAATTTACCATGTTGGGGGCAATAAAAATGGGCGAATATGAAAACGTAAAAAGAGTTTGCGGGTTCTATGTAAGCAATGCACACTTAATAACAATGATACTTCCTTATATAAGAAAGCAATTGAATTTGAATATTGGGATTGATACTTTTTTAGAATATAATCTTGCGGAGCATGTAGAGCAGATATTATCTAAATTAATTGGAGAAAACAATTTAAAAGAGGATATTTCAAATATCAATTGGAATGCAAGCAATGCCTATAAATTTAGTACAATAGAAAAAGAAGTTAAAGATAAGCTAAGCAAAAATAAAGAATTAAATATTTTTATAGCGGGGAATAATAAATATATTTGTGCGGCCAAAGAAAACTTAAATAAATTTTTTACTAAAAATGCTAAAAGGCTGCAAGGCAAATATATTATTATAATAGACTGTTATGAAGTCACCGAGTTTAATGATAATATTCGAGAGATATTAGATGAGCACGATGGGATACTAAATACATCGGGCATTCATGAGATAAAGGATGTGTTTGAGGGATATAAGAAGAAAGAGATTGCAAACTAAATCAACCCTTCGGGGTTGATTTTAATTTGCTGTTGATATAATATTATAGCCGTGGAAGGAGAGTGTGTAATGAGCGATTTAACTTTAGTAATTATGGCGGCCGGTATGGGGAGCAGATATGGCGGATTAAAGCAGACGGAACCGATAGGACCTAATGGAGAATTTATTATAGATTATTCAATATATGATGCAAAAAAAGCAGGATTTAATAAAGTAGTATGCATTATTAAAGAGGAAAATTATGATTTATTTCGAGATACTATAGGTAAGAGAATAGAAAAACATATAGATACAAAATATGCTTTCCAGAAAATAGATGATATTCCAGAGGGATACAGCGTTCCGGAAGGACGTACAAAACCATGGGGCACAGTACAAGCGGTTTTATGTGCCAGAGGATATGTACACAGTAATTTTGCAATTATCAATTCGGATGATTTTTATGGAAGAGAAGCATATGAAGGAATAAGCAGCTTTTTTAAAAACAGCGGAAACAATGAATATTTATTAGTAGGCTATGAAGTAAGCAATACACTATCAGAAAACGGCTCTACTAAAAGAGGAGTGTGTCAAGTAAAAGACGGATATTTAGAGAAATTGATTGAAAGTGTTGTTGAAAAGCAAAATGGAGTAATTACTGCCAAACCATTAAATGGTCTGCCGGAATTTAGAGTTGAAAAAAACGACCTGGCTGCTATGAATATGTTTGCATTTCCTGAGAGTTCGTTTACATATTTAGAAGAAGGATTAAGAAATTTCTTTGATGTGAATAAAAATAATTTAGACAAATGTGAATATTTATTATCAGAATTTATTTATGAATATATTGGGAAAGGTGCTTTCAAAATGAAAGTTGTCCCTACTACAGCAAAATGGCTAGGAGTGACATATAAAGAAGACAAAGAAGAATTAATTAATGAAATAAACAAACTAATTAGTGACGGAATATATCCAAGTAATTTGTGGGATTAATACGATGTACAATGTACGCCAAGGAGAGTGGCTTCGAGGGTTTATGTACGATGTACGATGAGTATAGGGTAAGCCTTCGTGGCTTGGGCCATATACCATACATCATACATCATACATCGTACATTAAATTTTAGGAAGATATATAGCATAATAATTGTAATTAGAAGGAGGAAGAATATGGGATACATAGAGAAATACAATGAATGGTGCAATACAGATACTTTTGATGAAGAGACAAAAAATGAATTAAAGGAAATGGAAGGCAATGAAACAGAAATAAAAGACAGCTTTTATCAGGACCTTGAATTTGGTACCGCAGGATTAAGGGGCGTAGTAGGAGTTCGGGACTAACAGAATGAATAAATATACTGTGGGAAAAGCAACACAGGGGCTTGCCAACTATATGCTGAAAAAATGTCATGAAAGAAGAGGGGTAGTTATTGGGTATGACAGCAGAAATAGTTCACCGGAATTCAGCAATGAAACAGCATTAATATTATGCGCAAATGGTATAAAGACATATGTTTTTACCCAAGCCAGACCTCTTCCGGAGCTGTCATTTGCGATAAGGCAGATTGGTACTATCGCTGGGGTGATGATTACGGCAAGTCATAATCCTCCAAAGTATAATGGATATAAAGTGTTTTGGAAAGACGGCTCTCAAATTGTATTCCCAATTGATGAAGAATTAACAGAAGAAATCAGCAAGGTGAATTTTGCAGATATTAAAACTATGCCGAAGGAGCAGGCGGTGGAGGAGGGCCTATATCAAACGATAGGCGGCGAAATGGACGATGAGTATATAGATGTGCTTAAGAAATTATCTTTACATCCTGAAGCTATAAAAGCTGAGAAAGAACTGAAAATAGTATATACACCTTTGCATGGGGCAGGCGGAATTATTGCGAAGAGAGCCCTCAAAGAATATGGATTTGAAAATGTACATGTAGTTCCTGAGCAGGAAAAACCGGACGGCAATTTCCCAACGGTAAAGCTGCCTAATCCGGAAGACCCGGCAGCTTTTGATATGGCATTAAAATTGGCAAAACAAATTGATGCAGATATAGTTGTTGCTAATGACCCTGATGTGGATAGAATAGGGCTATTTGCAAAAGATGTAAAAACTGGAGAATACATGTTATTTAATGGAAACATGCTGGCTTCAATTATTGCCGAATATGTAATAACCCGGAATGAGAGAGAAAAACATATTGCCTAAAAATGCTGCAATGGTAAAGTCAATTGTATCTTCTAAAATGGCAGATAGAATTTGCAAATTTAATAATGTAAGGCTTTTTGAAGTGCTTATAGGGTTTAAAAATATTGCTGCAAAGGAGAGAGAGTTTGAAAAGGATAATAATTATAAATTTATTATGGGATTTGAAGAAGCCTATGGGTGTGTTGTAGGAACACATGCAAGAGACAAAGATGGAATTATTGCATTATTAATGCTTTGCGAAGCGGCAGCATATTACAGAAGTGAAGGGCTTACATTATGGGATGAAATGGTAAGAATGTATGAGAAATATGGATATTATGAAGAAGCGGGATTTTCAATTATCCATGAAGGAGCAGATGGAGCCGCTCAAATTAAAGAAATGATGACCAATTTAAGAAAGAAACCTGTGCTTAAAATTGGAGAATATGATGTGCTTGCCATAAGAGATTACAGTAACGGAACGATATATGATGTAAAAGATAATAAAGTATATAATAAAGATTTGCCGGAATCTAACGTTTTATATTATGAATTAAAAGATGATTTCTGGGTTTGTATCAGACCATCTGGAACAGAGCCTAAAATAAAGTTTTATATTGGCGTAAAGGGCACGTCTTTGGAAGACAGTAAGAAGAAATTAGAAAAATTGGAAGAGGCAGTGAAAGGGCTAACGAAATAACAATCTCCGGCTCTGCCGGAGATTGTTATTTCGTCCAACCCTTTATGTTACTGCGTTTAATTGCACCAAACAGATTTGCCTTAATATTTGGGATATCTTTATGAAATTGCCAAATTAAATTTTTCATATCTTCTCTTTTTGACACCCCATCCATAGGGCAGGCTTTCGGCATAACTTCTATATTACTATGTTTAATAAATGTTTTTATGCTCCTTTCTGGAGTATAAATTAGCGGTCTTATCAGCGTTATGCCAGACCTATCCATATAGCTTACAGGTGCAAATGTTCCAATCTTTCCGCCATAAAGAAGATTTAAGAAAAATGTTTCTAAAACGTCATCTTCATTATGCCCTAAAGCTATTTTGTTGCAGCCTTCTCGCACGGCCGTGCTGTTTAAAATGCCCCTCCTTATATTAGCACATAGGGAGCAAGGATTTTTCTCTTTTCTTATGTCAAAAACAATTTCTTTTATATGACTCTGCTCTTCAATATATTCCACCCCAATATTCTCACATGTTTTTTTTAGGAAGTCGCTGCTGAAGAATTCAAAACCGGGATTTATGCTAATTGCTATTACATCAAATTTTTTTGCATAAAATGCTGACATTTGCTTTAGTCCCATAAGAAGAGTTATGGAGTCTTTTCCGCCAGATAGACCAACTGCTATTTTATCCCCATCTTCAATCATATTATAATCTTTTATTGCCTTCATCATATAACTTAATATTTTCTGCATATTATCACATCTCCGAGATGTATTATACATAAAATGACAGATATTTTCAAGATAACGGGTATTGTTAAAATAGATATAATAATGTATAATTATAAAGCATTCATGTTCGTGTAGCTCAGTTGGATAGAGCGTCCCCCTCCTAAGGGGAAGGCCGTTGGTTCGATTCCAATCACGAACACCAATATGCATTATATTTTTTTATAATTCTATCTCTTCTCCAGGCTCAAGAATCAGTTTGTTTGGCGCAGTCCATTTTTTTGCTCTTCTATTACTGAACAAGCGCCCAGGTGCTATATGATATGGAATATTATGTTTTGCTTTAATCATTTCTGCACAGTTTGCGCT
>Ga0123357_10010476_pt1 | contig 11796 bp, 10 predicted proteins | sample TergutEmb28metaG_FD_89873 | JGI IMG/M metagenome (GOLD analysis project Ga0123357, IMG submission 89873) | Embiratermes neotenicus P4 segment gut microbial communities from Petit-Saut dam, French Guiana - Emb289 P4 | ecosystem: Host-associated > Arthropoda: Insects > Digestive system > Gut ...
CCGAGCTTGGCGAATTCGTCGGGCTGCGATTTTTGCAGGAAGGCGAAAAGCTGCTCCGTGTCCACGGCGTATTCGCGGTCGTAGGCATCGCGGTCGCCTGCGAGCCAGCCGGTGCCCGCAGGGGCGGGCGCGGCTTCGGCGACACTACCTGCTTGCGCATGAAAACCGTCAACGCCAGTCATGGCGCGCATGATCATGGTTTCGAGTCCGCGTTCGCTGGTGTCGGTTGGCATGAGGTTTTTAGTCGAACTAAAGTTTTTCCGAGAGGATGCGTTTGATGCGAGTAAAACTGGGGAGACGCCGGCACAACACATCGGGATCGAGTTTTCCCAATATCACAAATGAACGATCCCCCTTTTCGTAAGCATTGTCGCAATCCCGGGTAGCATGAAATAGCGCGTCCTGAATGTCGTGCCTGCGCCGGTATTCCAGATCGGTCAGTGGCGGCAGGGCGGTTTCTTGAAGACTGGCGCCATAATGTTCGCCCAAAGCTGTCCTGTCGGCGACGATCAGCGTTTCCATGCAGGTGGTCATGAACAATACCTGTTCGTCTGTCGCGCCCGCTGGTTTTTTCCATTCGTCACCGGGGCGCTTTCGCAAGTGTTCCCATGTTTTCTCAATATCGGCCACTGGCTCCTCGCTATCAACGAGCATGGCAACGTAATCGGACTTGCCGCTTTTCAGGGCATTTTTGAAATCCTTGAAAACCTCGCCCCGCCCGCCACATGCGGAGGTTCGCGGCAGGCGTCCCTCGAATCCCATCTTGCGTAACAGTTTGCTGAATGCCTCGCGGCAGCGGATTTGCAGGTCTTTCGAATGCGCCGCCTTTTTCGCCGCGCCTTCGATGTAAATGTGCGCGCTCACCAGCGGGTTCCTCCGATTTCGCCTTTTGTCCAAAGTTCTCCGAGCCGGTAATCTTGCAGCCATGTTTTCAGCGTGTCCTTGCTGAGGCGCTCCATGCTGGTTTTTCCGTCCTGCTTGGAACAAACCACCACGGCCTCGGGGGTTTCCGTCATGGCGTCCACCAAGATGTCCGAGTGCGTTGTCACTATGAGTTGGGTGCGTGTCGCGGCTCCGCGCAGCAGATCGGCGACCTTGGGCAATATGTCGGGATGCAACCCCAACTCAGGTTCCTCGATGCAGATGAGCGGCGGTGGCTCGGGGTCACAAAGGATCGCAAGCAAACAAAGGTAGCGAAGCGTGCCAGCGGAAAGGCGGGTTGCAGGGATGCTGAAATCTCCTTCCGCGAAAAACACCTGCACCGTGCCGCCCTCGACAGAAATATTAAGATCGTGGATGCCGTCGTAGATGTCGCGCAGCCTGTCCAGAATCATTCTTTTTGTCTTTGCAGTGCGCATCAGGCGGCTGAGAAACAGGCCCAGATTGGAAAAATCCTCCGCCAGGACATCGTTGCGCGCGTCGGCTTTTTGAGGTTCGCGAAAGACCGCGCTCCTGCCAAACGACCATTCTCGATAGATGCGGATTTTTTCGTAGTTTTGCGCCAGCCAAGCCAGCTCGGGAAACCTATCCGGATCCCGACGCTGCGCCAGTATTGAGTTAACCGAGTCGATGGCGGAGAGTCCTATGAGGAGCGCAAGATCGCTATTTTTTAAAAACGGTTTCCCGTGACTGAACCTGTAATACGACTGCGTGTTGGGATCAGTCGGATGAAGAAACGCATCTTCCACAGTTTCATCATCCACTGCGAAGGACTGCGCGATGGCGTGGAATGACAGTGTGTGACGGAGTGGCATTTTGCCCTGCGGATAATTCACCACCCAGTCAACACACGCCGGCTTATCGGGGAAGCCTTTCCAAATCCATTCCTGAACCCCGCCACCCTTGCGAGTCACATCCCTGAGTTCCTTTGGGGCGGCTCTCATAAAGTTGATCGCCTCAATGAGGTTTGACTTGCCGCTGCCATTGGGGCCGATGAGCAGGTTCAACGACTGCAATTCCAATCCGGAAGAGTCCGGGCCGAAGGACAGGAAATTGCGGGGCGTCAGGTGTTTTATGAGAATGGAGTTCTTTGTGCTGCTCATGGGAAAATGGTTGTGACCTTTTGTTTTTGAAGTGTATGGCGGAGAGCGGCGGAAGCAAGGGTGTTATTCCTCTGGTTTCTCTGTTTCGTTGTTGGATAACGTGGTTTTCAGTTTGGCGTCGTGGCGCATCACCATGCGCTTGTAGATGGATTTGAGCGCGTCGTGCAAGTCTTCCTCAAGCCCGCTGCCCATCGGCGACCACTGGAAGGCAGTGTCGTCGAGTGCGATCACGCTAGACGCGAGTTCCAGTGCGTTTTGTGGCAGCCGGGGCGCATTCAAGCCTTCGGCGACATCTGCCGACAATTCATCGAAGCGAGCTTGGAGGTATTGGATGACCTTGACGAAATGGTCTCCGTTAAAACTGGGAAACATATTGGCAATGCGTCCATGAGTCTTACGAAGGATGGCTCGTGCATAACGCGCTTCGGGGGCACACAAAACTACTCCCACATTCACAAATTCGCCAGTGCCGGTGTCATGCACATAACGCAACACGGTGTAGGTGAAAGGATGCTTGTTCATAGGGTGTTTCGAGTTTTGTTTATTTAAACATTTTCAAAGTCGTTGCCATCGCTATGATCGTATGCACTCGTATCGATATTAATACTGTCTCTATCAATCTCAACACGCGTAATATCCTCTATGAAAGCCTTTCCTGAAAAGGAGAAAGAAAATGAATCCACCCATTCAGCACCATCTCCTCGTGAGACATCACCATCCGATCCATATTGGAGATCGCACTCCACAACGCCTTTACCATCAAACTCTATGTGTGTTTCGGTGAAAGAAATTTCGATAATTTCTACACTTGTTACGCCCTGCGGACGAGTGTGACTTGAAAGGCAATCTAGTTCATCAAAAAAGTCGCAGGTGAAAATCGAATCGAGAGAGGATTGTATGTCTGTGGCTATATCTTTTTCAACCAGCACGCGGGATGTCTCAATCGCAGAAATAAGCAGCAAGAAATGCTGCATAACGTCTGTAAAAAGCAATATTGCATCCACATGATTCCGACTCAAAACTTTCTCGTTCACATGTGTGTAGGCTGAAAGCTCATTGATTGTCTCGAGTAATGCAGATGCCGTTTCATCAACTTGTTTTACAAACCCATCAGGAAACTTTGATTTATTTAAATTTCCAAAAACGGCATACTCTAATCGATGGCGGCGCGTTACTCCAGTTCTTGAGGTTTTATCTGGGACAAACCTGCTGGATTTCATAATTTCATCATCGGGCGCGACAACAGCAAGAAACTCCCTGATAAGTTCGCGTAACGCATTGCCGGTATTTGAAAAACGAAGTGGATTAACTAGATCATTATATGATGTTAGTGCGCCCTCCAACAACTTTGCGAGGTGGGGCGAATATGGTTCGAGACGAGAACGTAATGTTCCTTCAAATGTTTCAAGTGGCTGTGACTGGGCGGCAAGTTTTTGCTTTAATTGGTCGAATTCAGGAATATTTGCTTTTGAAGCAGCAAAAGCGAATGCGGAAACGCTAGCTTGCATCGTCGTTTTAATTTGGTCGCATAAAATACTACTGGTCGGATCATATGCGATATCCTTTAACTGGTCGCTTATAGGAAGCAATAAACTACCAGAGGGAATGATTGTCTCATATGCATCTAGGAACAATTCCGAGCTATTGCTATTCTCCAGAATTGCAAGGCTGTCGTCCAATAATTCTTTTGAGCTTTGCAATGCTCCCAACCGCGTCTGTGCATTGTTCAAGTCTTGCGTTGTATGAGCAATACCTGATGCGAGTGAAACACTAAGATCCTTCAATATCTCTATACTATATGGTGGAGTGCCTTGGTTCATATTTTTTCTTCTATAATATCCTCCTCATCAGGTTCGGATGATAAATCAGCCACATTTTCTAAATCTGACATAGTGACCGAGACTTGCCGGACGTCGAGTTTGCCGGTGACTATGTCCGATGTCAGGCGCGTGCGGTATTCCTGCATTAAGGCAATTTCGCGTTCGGTGCGGGCAATGGCGGTGTTGAGGTCGGCACATTCGGACTCAAGCCCTTTCATAATGGATTCCTGTTCGTGTCGCGGTGGCAGGGCAATGTGAATCGCTCCGAAACGGTCGTTGTAGAGTCTCAAGAATCCAGATGTGCCTGTGCCTAGACCTTTCGATTCAGAGCGAAATTTCGTGCGCATAGTCCGACTGCGAAACAGTTCACCTAGAAATTCAATATCCACGTCAGCGATAGGGTCAAAAACTGCGTAATCAGGGCTGACTAGTCCGGAAAATGAAAGACAAGAGGGATATATCACACCGTTTCCAGCTTGCATTCGATTCACAACAAACTGGCCGAGATTGACGATTTTGAAGCCGACCAGAGAAGCAGCTTGAGGTGGCCTAGTAAAGTGTTCTGCAAAAACGACCAAACCATGGTGCATCCGCATTGAGAGCAATGGTTCCTCGCCTGTTGTAGAACGGCTATCCACCTCCTTGAGCAGATATTTGATTCGCGTTACTTTCCAATGTTTCGGCACGTCGCCGAGCCAAGGGATGCCGGATGGTTTTAGGGAAGCGTTGGGGTTAAGGCCGCGAGTGACGGCGCAGTGGATGATGGTCTGTTTCTGCTCGTTCAGAAGTTGTATCAGATTTCGTTTCGCACGGATGAAGCCGTCTATCTTCCGGTTCGCATGTCCCAAGAATTTCACTATCGCCGCTTGCTCATCGGGCGGGGGAAGGGGCAGTGATTGTTTTCCAAAAATCTCAAATCGGAAGTCCGTTGAACGCTCACGAACACCTTTTGCCAAAGCTATGATCCACTGCGAACATGCCATCTCCCGCACGGTAAGAGCATAATATGACGCATTAGCTGCTTTCTTAGGTTGGCAAACGGAATAAACAGGCGTGCCTTTGCCATCGCTATCGGAAACGCCAACAGCACCTGCAAAGGCGTCCATCACATGAATAACGAGGTCTCCTTTTCTAATGCCTTGATAACCAGCTTCTACAATTGCTTCAGTAAACCCACGTAAACGGCGATTTTTTCGTAATGTGACCTTTCCATCTCGGAAACAAGTGACGGTTTCATCACTAGGTCTCACGGGACGATTCATCTTTGTAAATAGCCATTTTGCTCGTTCAGTTTTCCATCCATGTGGAATATATGGCATCCATGGTATGCCCGACTCCTTGTAACTCGGATATGGTTGCAGCCCTTCGATCATGGAGCATTCTCCTTGGCAATCGCGGTGATAATGCGGGACCTCGCCTGTGCGCGTTCAGCAAGCAATTTGTCCTCACCTGTCTGGTCGAGCCATTTCATGAAGCGTTGCACTCCATGTCGCGTGTTGAATTCGTCACGGCAATTGGTGATAAATGCGAATTGAACTTTCTGAACGGGATCGGCTACGAAAACGCCAAAGGGGGCGGTGACAAAAGTTGCGTTTGGGAAGCCCAGCAGTTTCAAGGCCTGACTTTCTGTGGCTGTTTTGTGGCAAGCAATAAGATGAACGGGACCACCTCGGTTTTTCAAATTTGGCGCCAGCAGATAATCGCGAAGAAAAGGTTGTCCGACCAATTCCTTGGCAGGCCCAATCGTAAGGGCCGCGGGAATGGCATGTGGCTCCACTAAAACAAGCTGCTTGTTTATTTCGACAAAGACCTTGCCAAGTTCTTCCGCTGATCCCTTGCGCGCCAGCATAGTCTCGCGAACCACGCGAACCATTTCCTTTTGGCGTTTGCCAAAATCCAAGCGCGACCAATCCAGTGCCTCACCACTGTGGAACTTGCCTTTCGCTGCATCGGTGACGCCTGCCTGTGTGAGCTTTATCACTGCCTCGGCAAGGGTGCTTTTCACGCATTTTTTCAGATCGTCGATGGTTTTAATTTCACCGCCGCGAAACAGGTCTTGTTTTGATAGGTAATCCTGAAAACGGTTATTGCGCCTTCCCTCATCGTCATTGGTGATAGGAATTTTTTTGAGTTCAATCAGGTGAACCTTGGCTGGCGCAATGGAAAGCCCCGTCATCATCTCAGCATGACAAATGCCGATTCCGCCTGAACCGACATCATCCCCAGCCCAGCCTGCGTTGCCATTGCTTATGACAATGAGTATGTCGCAATCCTTCACAGCGTTCATGCAAACTTCCCATGAATCCCATTTGCCACCCTGTGGATCGGTCTCCTCATTGATCCAAACCTCGAATGCCTTGCGTCCAGCAATGTCCATAGCCTCAATTTCTGTCTTCAGTTGCTGACGGATAACGGAAAGTTTTGTGGGTTCTTTTTCTGAAAAAAGGTCTTTGCACCTACTGGAAAGCATGACGCGGAGTTTCGATGACTTGGCCATGATTAGTGTGTTCCTTTCGTGATTTCTTCGAGGATGCCTTTGGTTTCTTCATTGAGTTTGTGGATGTCGGCGCTGATTTCGGCTAGGGTGCGCAGTTGCGGGGGTTGGTAGAAGTGGCGCGTGAAGCTGATTTCGTAGCCGATTTTGGTGTCGCCGGGGACAATCCATGCGTCGGGGGTGTAGGGGAGGACTTCGCGGCGGATGAAGGCTTCGATGCCACCTTCCTCAAGGAGCGGGATTTGCTCGGTGTCGCGCAGTTCGCTGTCCGGCTCGTATTCGACGATGGTGGTTTTGTCGGCGACTTTGGTTTCGTAGAGGCCGTTGAGCGGGTCGGGCTTGGCGCTGGGTTTGTGGATTTTCTTGATGACAGGCGCGGCGGTTTCCTCGCGCCAACTGACGGCGGCGACGATTTGTTTCAGGTCGGCAGTGCTGGGGCTGGGGCGGAGGGAGAGTTTGGCGAGCGCGGCGTCGATGTCTTCGATGAAGAGGTTGTGGTCGGTGTAGAGTTTGTCGCCGAGGGAGGAGCGGAGTTTTTCGGCAGTGGCGACAAGCGCGGCGTCGCGCCGCCATGTGGCGGGGTCGAGGAGTTTTTTCTTTTTCTTTTCGGGGAGGGTTTTTTGGGCGGGTTCGGGGGTGTCGCTGTCGGAGTCGTTGCTGGTGTCGTCTGCGTCGGCGTCGGTGTCGGTTTTGCCCCAGTCGTTGACGAGGGTTTCGAGTTTTGGGCGGATGGCGGCGGGGTTGTCGAAGAGGTCGTCGCCGAGTGTGTCATGGAGGGCGGAGCGGATGTCCTCGTCGCCGGAGGCGTAGCGGAGCGTGGCGATGCGCGCGGGGGTGAGCTGGCTGTGCAGGCGGAGGGGGCGTTCGACTTTGACTTTCCAGTAGCCGAAGGCGGCGTTGGGGAAGATTTTGGATTGTGGGGTTTCCTTGGTGTCGAAGGCGAGGAAGGTGTCGCAGATGCGTTTGATGTCGTCGGGGGAAAGTTCGCAATTTTTCTTGCCCATGTTTTTGCGGAGCGGGCGGAACCATGCGGTGGCGTCGATGAGCTGGACTTTGCCTTGGCGGTGCGCGGGTTTGCGGTTGGTGAGCACCCAGACGTAGGTGGCGATGCCGGTGTTGTAGAACATGTTCAGGGGCAGGGCGACGATGGCTTCGAGCCAGTCGTTTTCGATAATCCAGCGGCGGATGTTGCTTTCGCCCTGGCCGGCGTCGCCGGTGAAGAGGGAGGAGCCGTTGTGGACTTCGGCGATGCGGGAGCCGAGTTTCGAGGCGGTCTTCATCTTGCTGAGCATGTTGGCAAGGAAGAGCATCTGGCCGTCGCTGGAGCGGGTGACGAGGGAGTATTCGGGGTCGCCGTCGTGGGTGATGAGGAAGCGGGGGTCGCGGATGCCTTTTTTGCCGCCCATGCGTTCGAGGTCGGTTGTCCAGCTTTTGCCGTAGGGCGGGTTGGCGAGCATGAAGTCGAATTCGAGGGAGCGGAAGGCGTCGTTGGAGAGCGTGGAGTGTTCGGGGCCGCCGATGATGTTGTCGGCGGCGTCGCCGTCGCCTTTGAGGAGGAGGTCGGCTTTGCAGATGGCGTAGGTTTCGCCGTTGATTTCCTGTCCGTAGAGGGAGGTGGAGACTTTTTTGCCGTGGTCGCGGGCGATTTGCTGGAGTGTTTCCTCGGCGACGGTTAGCATGCCGCCGGTGCCGCAGGCGCAGTCGTAGAGGAGGTAGGTGCCGTTTTCGATTTTGTCGGCGACGGGCAGGAACATGAGATTGGCCATGAGGTGGACGGCGTCGCGGGGTGTCCAGTGTTCGCCGGCTTCCTGATTGTTGGCTTCGTTGAAACGGCGGACGAGTTCCTCGAAGACGGTGCCCATGGCGTGGTTGTCGAGGGCGGGGAGTTCGCCGAGGGGGAGCGGGGAGAGGTTTATGTCTTTGTCGAGGAACTTTTCGATGAGCAGGCCGAGGACATCGGCTCTGGCGAGTTTCGGGATTTGGTTGCGGAAATCGAAGTTGTTGAGGATGTCCTGAACATTCGGGGAGAAGCCGTCGAGGTAGGCCTCGAAATCGTCTTTAAGTTTTTGCTGTGTGGCGCGGCCTTTAAGGTCGCGGAGAAGGAAGGGGGAGGTGTTGTAGAATGCCTGGCCGGAAGCGGCGCGCAAGGGGCCGTCCTGATTGGTGATGCCCTCGCGGTCGAGGTGCTTCTTCATGTCGAGGACGGCTTTTTTCGTGGGTTCGAGCACCGCGTCGAGGCGGCGCAGGACGGTCATGGGGAGGATGACATCGCGGTATTTGCCGCGCACGTAGAGGTCGCGGAGGACATCGTCGGCGATGTTCCAGATGAAATTGGTAATCCAGTTGAGTTGGGTTTGATCCATTGCGAATCAGGATAGGGCGATGAAAACGAGGGGAATACGATGAGTTCTACAGCTTCCCCTGCACAAGACAAAAGAAAAAGCCGCGAGGGGGATGGCTCGCGGCTTGTAGTTGGAATTTAGAATCGAGAGGCGTTTTGCGAATCAGGGCTTTTGCTCGCCTTCCGCGGCGGGAGTTGGCGCGGGCGCGGCTTCGGCAGCAGGGGCGGACGACACGGAGGTCGTCCCTCCAGCGGCAGGCGCGGCTTCAGCTGCGGGGGCGGCTTCGGCGGCGGGTTTCGCGGCGGCGGGTTTCTTCGCGGGTTTTCTGGCGCGGTTCTTTTTCTTGTAGCCGGGGTCGTCGGCTTTGACGAACTCGATGAGGGCGACTTCCGAGGCGTCACTGTCGCGACGGCCCAACTTGTAGATGCGGGTGTAGCCGCCGTTGCGGTTCACGAATTCTTTGTAGAGTTCGTTGAAGAGTTTCGTCACGGCATCTTCGTCGCGAATGTCTTTTAGCACGAGGCGGCGAAGGTGGATGGCGTCTTTCTTTTCGGTTTTCGACGCGGCTTTCTTCGCCTTCGTGATCGCTTTTTCAATGAAGGGGCGAAGGGCTTTCGCCTTCGTCAGCGTGGTTTGGATGCGACCGTGCTTGATGAGCGAGGTCGCCAGGTTGGACATGAGGGACTCACGATGTTCGCGAGTAATGCCTAGTCCGTATTTGTGTTCTTTGTGACGCATTGTGGTTTTGGTTTTATTGTTTTTACCGTGTGCTTCCCGTTCGGCTTTCCGGTCGCAGCGTTGAGCGGCAGCGGACGGCGCGAGAGGCCGCGCCGCGGAGCGGCGCGAAAGTGGTTGAGGGCGTCGCAAGCGACGCCCCTACGTTAGAGGTCTTTTTTGGAATCGAGGAGGCGTTCGTCGAACTTCATGCCTAGCGAGAGGCCGAGGGCTTCGAGTTTGTCCTTGATTTCGTTGAGGGACTTTTTGCCGAAGTTGCGGTATTTCAGCATTTCTTGCTCGGTCTTCATCGCTAGCTCGCCGACGGTCGTGATGTTCGCGTTGTTCAGGCAGTTCGCCGCGCGCACGGAGAGTTCGATTTCGTTCACCGACATGTTCAGGAGTTTGCGGAGTTTGTTTTGCTCTTCGCTTACTTCGTTCGCTTGCTGCTCGAAGGCGTAGTCTTCGTTGCCAGTGCGGTTGAAGACGTCGAGGTGGTGCGCGAGGATCGAGGAGGCTTGCTTGAGGGCGTCGTCAGGGGTGATGCGTCCGTCGGTCCAGACTTCGAGGATGAGTTTGTCGTAGTCGGTGATTTGGCCGACGCGGGTGTTTTCAACCGTGTATTTGACGAGTTTCACGGGGGAGAAGAGGGAGTCTATCGGGATGACGCCGATGATTTGTTCTTCTTTTTTGTTTTGCTCGCCGGGGTAATAGCCGCGGCCGGTTTTGATTTCGATTTCGGCTTCGAAGGTTTTGCCTTTGTCGAGGGTGCAGATGACTTGGTCGGGGTTCACGATTTTGACGTTGGCGTCGGCTTGGATGTCGGCGGCGGTGACGGAGCCTTCGCGGGTGACGCGGATGCCGAGCATGAAGGGGTCGCGTTTTTCCGAGATGATCAGGATTTTTTTCAGGTTGAGGATGATGTCGGTGACATCTTCCACGACGCCGTCGATGCTTTGGAATTCGTGGTTCACGCCTTCGATTTTGATCGATGAGATGGCGGAGCCTTCGATGGAGCTGAGGAGCACGCGGCGCAGGGAGTTGCCGATGGTGTGTCCGTAGCCGGCTTCAAAGGGTTCGGCGATGAACTTGGCATAGGTCGGCGTGGAGCCTTCCTCGACTTTGTTGAGTTTGGAGGGGAGTTCGAATTTTCCGAGACGTTTTGGCATGGTGATTTTAAGTTTAAGTTGAGAGTTTAAGTTGAAGTTGCGAGTGGTGTGCGGGGTTGGCTGGCGAAGGAAGAGGAGATTAAGATTAGAGATTAAGATTAAGGGCCGGACTTCGGCTGCGTGAGCTTGGTGGTTTTTCCTTAATCTTAATCTTTCATCTTAATCTGTTTCTTAGCGTGAGTAGAACTCGACGATGAGTTGTTCGTTGATGCCGGGTTCCATTTCGTCGCGGTTGGGGAGGCGGGTCATGGTGGCTTTGAGGGTTTCGTCGTTGCGCGTCAGCCAGCCGGGGATGTTGCGGGCTTTGTTTTCCTCAAGGTTGCGGGTCGCGATTTGGCGCGAGGTGGGGACGTTTTTGATTTCCAGTTCGTCGCCGGGGAGGACGTTGTAGCTGGCGATGTCGACTTTGTGGCCGTTGACGCGGATGTGTCCGTGGTTGACCATCTGGCGGGCGGCGGCGCGGCTTTTGGCGAAGCCGAGGAGATACACGACGCTGTCAAGGCGGGTTTCGAGGAGTTGGAGGAAGCGTTCGCCAGTTACGCCGCGTTCGCGTTTGGCGATGGCGAAGACGCGCTGGAACTGGCGTTCGAGCAGTCCGTAGATGTAGCGGAGTTTTTGTTTTTCGGCGAGGCCGGCGCCGTATTCGGAGAGTTTGCGGCGGAGTTTCGGGCCGTGCTGTCCGGGCGGATACGAGCGTTTTTCGTAGGCTTTGGTGGAGCCGAAGAGCGGCTGCGAGAAGCGGCGGCTGAGGCGTGTGGTGGGTCCTGTGTAGCGGGCCATGGTGGTGTGGTGATTTACGATTTACGAATTACGATTTACGATTGAATGAGTGGTGGGTTGAGAGGGAATTTCGATTTTCGATTTCCGATTGGAGCGGTGCGCTCCGGTTTCGATTTCAGCTCCGCGCGGGAGCGCGAAATCGTAAATCGTAAATCGTAAATCGTAAATTCCTAGACGCGGCGGCGTTTGCGGGGGCGGCAGCCGTTGTGGGGGATCGGCGTGACGTCGACGATGGAGTTGATTTCGAGGCCGATGGCTTGGATGGCGCGGATGGCGGAGTCGCGTCCGAGGCCGGGGCCGGAGACTTCGATGACGACGTCTTTGAGGCCGTGCGACATGGCGTTGCGGGCGGCGTCTTGCGCGACGACTTGCGCGGCGTAGGCGGTGGATTTGCGGGAGCCGCGGAAGTTGCATTTGCCGGCGCTCGACCAGGCA
>Ga0123357_10010477_pt1 | contig 11795 bp, 5 predicted proteins | sample TergutEmb28metaG_FD_89873 | JGI IMG/M metagenome (GOLD analysis project Ga0123357, IMG submission 89873) | Embiratermes neotenicus P4 segment gut microbial communities from Petit-Saut dam, French Guiana - Emb289 P4 | ecosystem: Host-associated > Arthropoda: Insects > Digestive system > Gut ...
AGGGGGGGAAAAAATTTTTTTTTTTTTTAAAAAAGAAGTACGGGGCACCCCTTTTGGGGGACACCCCCCCCCCCCCCCCCCCCCCATCAAGAAATTCTGGAAATAACCAACGGAATTGTATATTTGTAGATATCGAATGAATAGAATTGTCGATCAAGCAGTGCAGTACTGCCTTGTGGGAGTAAACGGCGATTATGGTTATGTAGTCTTGCGCACTGGCACGTGGGAAATCTAGTGTGACAAAATATAGACTAAGGCATGGAAAGATCTACAGAGTGCTTTAAAAAAGTGACTTTTTACAGCCCGAAATTAAGTGCTAATAAATAAATTATTATACGTCTTGCGCAGAGTATAAATTATAATTCTTGCTCATACAATGGACACAACTGTTTGTAATGTAAAGTGAAATGAATGTTATCTTGTAAGCCTTTTGAGTTAAAGTTTTGTTTGAACAACTGTTCCTTTACGAAGAGGTAGCTGAGAGCTAGAAGGCAGATGTTATCTCGTTTGGGAGAATCTTGTGTTCAGCGCGCATATTATCCCAAGAGTTGTTTTATTTCTGCTGCTGAACAGGAGCGGATTTGGAATTAACTTTTGTTCTTACATTCAGTTGTTCGTCTGTATTTGAGTCACGTCCGTTGGCCCATTTCGTGCATAGCGTGGTGTGGCGAATTGAATGCTTCTGTATTCGCTACAGAATTACAGTACAGTTGATACGTGTAGGTTCGTGTCTTGGAAAGAATACTGTGACCTTAAATCTTTAGGCTGATTCCTTACTAAAGTTTTTTGGGGGAGGATAATCTTATTTTGCCCTCTATATATTAGCCTATACCACGAATTTATTGTGTAAAGGCCTATACCTATTAGGTTCCAAATCACATATTATATAGAAATTTCTTGCCTTTCATGACACAATAACCTATTTCGTGATTGATTTCCACTACTACAGCAGAGTTACGCTTCCTTTGACCGAAAACAATTATTCGTAATTGTTCTAACAGGATACTATCAAGACGTACTCCATGTGTTAGTAACGCCTACACCTTCTTGGCTCATATTGTGAACGTCTTACTATTCTAATTAAAAAAATGCTGTTGCTCTTAAGAAAATGAACTCTGGTAAAATTAGCACAACAGAATTTGTAATGGCCAAACTGGTTAAGGGCAATAATGTAACAATGTGAGCAAATACTTAAGGCATTTATAAAAATGAATCTGTTCGAAATTGACTAAATTTGTACAATTGTTGTTTAAATATGTGCAAACATATATGCTCAGGGACCTGGCCTTATCCTTAATCAATTCAGGAGCATTTCGGGACAATATATTAAAACAGGCCACGACCATTCATTATGTAATGTTTGAAAATTCTTCTTTCATAATCATTTTTGCTTCTCAGTTGTTACTTCGTGACTTAAGCAATTCTTGCAATGTCGTAACATTATAAGTCTTCAGGCATGATGCGACATCTAGGCGAGAAAGAACAATGGTAGGTGGAAAGAGACTGTTGTAAGGAGTGCAATAGTTTCGCAGAATCGAGCGATCGAGGCTTGAGATTTAAGGGCGACTGTGATTTAAAAAGAAAAACTAAATAAAATGCAAACTTTCTGGGGACTTTTCTTAAAGGTAAACACGATAGATACCACTCTTAAATTCTTAGATCATGAGGTAGATGCACTACAAGGTGGTGGAGGAAATATTAAACCATTTGTTTTGTATCCCGGAATTAGAGTAGAACCCAGTTATAACGATATCGGTTTATGCGACACCTCGTTTATAACGTCAGACGTTCTGTAATATCAAATAATTCCTCACTCTTAACCATAACATTATAACACCAGGTTAGAACGACACTCGTTTATAACGACACAAAATACTTTGCTTGTTGTTATAACCGAGTTCGACTCCATATAACTTTGTGGGTGAATGCAGTATGTCCTGACAATGATTCTGGCGTGAGGAAAAGTAATCGCATGTCAGTTATGAAGGGATAAAGACAGTTTTTAAAGATGGCGGACAAAAAATAGAAGGTAAACCGAAGTGTGTATTTCAACTTTCCGTGCCCCGCGCCGTATATGGTATAGCGTGTTATGATGATGGACCTGCTTTTAATAAGACAGAATATACATTAGGAAAGTTACGAGTATTGGTATGATGAATTACGTTTGATTTGCGATGCTGCCAACTGACTATGAAGGTGGCTTTCCTTCGGGATAAGGGGTGCCCCGAAGAAGGCGACAGCACTTTACCTACCCACAAGTCGTCTCAATCAACAAGAAAGCAATCTTCTGAATGATGACTTTTTCTAATCCAATGGGGACAAATTAATTTTTAAAGTAGACCTTTGGTAATGTCGTACCTCAGCTAATACTCGACGCATCTTGCTTTATATGCCTCTAAACGACGGAAGTAAAAGTGGAATGTCAAGCAGTAGAAGAGAGAATAGATGGGAGGCATAAAGAGGGTTTTCTTTGTTGTACCGATAATTCACACACGTACCGCTGGCTAAATAATCATACATACATTCAGTTTGTCACTTGACATTTTTCCGTGCTTCTAGATAGAATCATTTTGGCCCACGTGTCACTCGCCAACTGTATGTTCGGAAGATTCCCAGAATGCAGGGCTGCGACTTGGGCTCCATATTTTGTTTTTCTTCCGACAGACTACGAAGAACTTCTTAAATGTTGCACTATAATTAATTTCTGTCCTGTCAACAGGAATGGAAGTAAATGATTATGCAACGAACAGGAAAAATTATGTTCTAGACTTGTGAATTTGATCTTACATTTTACACATTCAAAGAATGTCTGACAACTTTGCCAGTCAACGTCTCTCTTCCTTTCTCCACAAGCCTATAAGTTGGGTTCGTCTTTCTCAGCACACAATTTCGTGCATTCCTCCTCGCTGTCTGGAATACGGCGATATTATCTTGGCTGTATCGCTAATTCCCCCGTCACTGCGGTATTGAATATCACCTAAGATCGCCATGTAATGGAACACTGCATTGTCATAACGACACCCTTCCTGCTGCTGCTGCTGCTGCTGCTGCTGTTGGGGTTATTGGAAAGTCATCTCCGTCAAGGGTGGCCAACACACCGGATTTAACACCCGTATTTCAGCACCTGTTTTTGAGAGCTCTACACGCTAACGTTGATATGTGGTAGTCTGTAGTAAATGATTCGATTTTTATATTTATTTACGTGCTGACTAATCATTCTGATAAACAGATATAAATACAGCGTACAAATCAAGCGACGACGACGGCGGCGACGACGACGACAACAACAACAACAACAACAACAGCAACAAAAGAAACAGCAAATGAAGAAAAGAGCAGACTCAAGTGGAAAGACAAAAACAGTAACTAGAAAAGATTTGTTTAAATGGGTCTATAAATATACAACAATCCCACTTCAGTTTACGTTACTACCTGTTTATTTACTTACTGGCCAGTTATGCAGCCAGCACAAATAAACAACAACAACAACAACAACAAATTATACCTGGGTTATGAGCAAGATGCCCTGTAATTATAGGATGTGGGTGTTTGCAGTTATACGGGCAATTAGAAAGAGGTATCCACTGTTTAAAAAAATGTGGCTTGGTGGAAGTGTTCTAGTTACGAAGTTGAGATGGCCTTGTAATGACACATGCAAAACAGCTGTTTTAATCCACATTACCAAAACATTATTGACGTAAGTGCAGTACGGACGACAAGCACACTGTGTAGAGTGGCAGCGAGGAAGTTTCTGAATTATGCGAGATTTCAATTTCTCGCAGCTTTGTTGATGAAGGCTCAAATCTTACGGAATATTATAGTTACCAACGTTTCGGAGTAGCGTATTACCTCCATCTTCAGAGTCAAATAGTCCAAGAATTTGGGGATAAAATACCCCGTTTGTTTCTCGGACAGCATACAGGCTAACATAAATGTTTTTGCCATTGGAAAGCTGACCTATTGATTTTAAATATTCCAATACATTAATAACAATTGCGATCAACATATCGAAAATATGACACATAAACCAATAAATTTGCGCTGGAAGGCACCTCAGTGACGTTTCTGACCTTTGATCTGGCGTTATTTACTTAGAGTCTTGTTCACGGTAACACCAAATCTTCTTGCTTCTCCTCAGTCCCTTTTTGTAGTGAATGGGATAAGACAAAATTTGTCAAAACACCATAATGTCCTTCCAAATTGTTATGTACTACCATCATCGTAATTATCTCTTACTGTTTTGTTTACTGTTATCCACGTTTGCGTTTGATTTTATTTGTGAAGAAACAGAGTGAAACTTGGAAACTGTGATGACCCGAAAACGGCACTGATTTTTAGTTTCGGTTTTTATTTTCGGGCCCGTCTCTGCTCCATTTCATTGTAGAACCAAAAAATAACAGCGTTAACGACTCCTAACAGAACTCTACAGAACCAAAATCTCAGTAAAGTAAATAACGAAAATTTTACAATTACAAATTATAAAATTCTTACATATGAAGTATAACGTATCAGTCAAAAACACAACAGTTTATTATATAAAATGCTATTTTAGGGAGACATGTTTCCATTCTTTCTGAGTCATCTTCAGGCCCTCTAAAGTACAGATCCAAGGTTAACAGTGTTTAGACTGCATTCTGGGATCCCGAACGCTTACAGTATGTAGTAAGTATAAATATACAACGATGTGTTAGTCAAACACAACAAAACTTTATGTTTATTATTGTACTATTGTATTATTGTACTAAATTTGTAACTAGTCAAGCTAAAACCATCAATCTGTATAAGAATACTAGATCCAAGCTACTAAAATGTTGCGTGCCCTAGTGCAGTAATAAACATAATAAAGTTTTGTTGTGCTTGACTGACACATCCTTGTATATATATATATATATATATATATATATATATATGTTAAACACTTCGGGATGGCAAACATTTAAAAAAAAGTAGGTAGTATAATTGTTACAAAAAATATAAAATATAAAATTCGTGCTTATCATGAAGGAATGTTGTCTTAAACCATAGAAGCTCAAGTCTGATATCTTTATCAAAGGAGATAGGAGTTAAAAATTAGAAAAATCTAGGAATTACGGACTTATTATTGAAGATAGGGAGTCCTTCCCATAAAGTACGAGAGCGTAGGGCGTAATAACAAATTCGATTGAAACACTTTTCGATGTGCTGAACATTTGACGAAATAAAAGGAAGCAGGATGTTCTGATGCCGGTCCCATTGCCGCGCGGTCTAAGGCGTAGGTCTGCAGCAGCTCGCCTACTGAGATTGTGGGTTCGAATCCCGCCGGGGGCATGGATGTTTGTCTGTTTTGAGTGTTGTGTGTTGTCAGGTAGAGGTCTCTGCGACGAGCTGATCACTCGTCCATAGGAGTCCTACCGACTGTGATGCGTCGTTGTGTGTGTGATTTAGAAACCTCAAGAATGAGGAGGCCATGGCCTGCGTTGGGCCGCAGCGCCACAAGAAAGAATATGATCTGATTTGTACAGTGCTATGCTCGTTGTGCAATTTGTTTTGAAGCATTATATAGATTTATCAGTAAATAAACGTGCAGTACGATGTAACAGGGCTGAACGAAACAACACAACATGGATTTGTAAAACATGTTATTCTTCTGTTGATCACACTTAAACTTAACTTGAGGCATAAGACCACATAATTAATTACAAAATATATATGTATATATATATATATATATGTGTGTGTGTGTGTGTGTGTGTGTGTGTGTGTGTGTTTTGATCTTGGCGGCGATGTCAGTTAAAGGTGGCGTTAATGCATGTAAGTGAATGACTTAGCTAAGTGAGAAGTTTTACAACGCCTACAAACTTTATGCTTTATGTTGACCTTATAAGAGGCAGTGATTTTTATATGCCACCTGATGTAAAGTTTAAGAACTCGGCATTTTCCCAACAGGGTTTTAGTTTATTCTCAAAATAAATAAGAAAATTTTCTTGGAAGTTAGTTTTAAAAAAATGACTTCAGAATTGGGAGGATTTGTGTTTTCTGCAAGGTGAGGTCTCAGCTTTTATTAATTCAGATGAACTTTTCCGCTTAAAATTTTCACGCTCTCAAAATTAATGCTGTGGTAATTCCACGAAACATAAATGGCTTTCCTACTAGTGGTATAGAGATAATCTAGCAACCATTCACCCAAATGTCTAAATTTAACGTGCTCCTGCCACACGTTAAATCATGTTACTCGTGTGGTAATGTTATTTCAATAGTCTGTCCTACATATGAAGTACAGTATAGTCTCTGTCCATTATATGTATTATGACTGTGAGAATTCTGTCACAGTACTGTAAGTGAAATAAGAGACGTGCCTATCTTTAACGCATAATAAATAATATAAGCCTCTTCTCTGTCATCAGCTCATTAAATGAGTGTTTTCTGGAAAGAAATGAGTGGACAGTGCAAAACAAGCAATACAATTAGTTGCTGTCGTGCGTTGCTTACTACTTCATTGCTTCAGTACGCGTAGAAATGTTCTGTTGATAACGTATAGTGTGTCTCGTGTGCCCTTGGTTTTGCCCTCAGCTCCAGAGCCTTGAACGTGGGACGTCGTGAAGTTATATTTTGTGACAAAAGTTGACAGAAGATAAGAAACTGGAAGGAAGAGGTCTGGGGGAGAGTAAATTGAAGATAGAGAACAGAGGGCTTCTCGGAGTGTCAAGTAATGATATTGAGGCAATGGAAAGAGGGTGCCGCCTTCACGCAGCAAGGGGACAGAGAGAAATACGTCGATTACGAAACTCAGAGATTGACGCGGGTCTTATTCTTCTTCTTCTCCTTCTTCTTCCGGCTGTGTCCACGGGGAAATCTTGCCAGCCCCGAAAAAAATCTGGCGCCAAGGCTGTGAGCATAGCAGATGTATCATAGTACTTCGTCCCAAATTTCCGACTTTCCAATATAAGTTTGCCTCGTTGCCGGAAGGGTTACAATACTTCAGTTCCTTACGCGGCTGTCGTGATGCAAGACACACAGGGACGATACAGGTGCGCTGCAGAGTTATTGAACTTTTCTTATTTTTGGAGTAACGAATAAGTAAGCCCGTACACTTCCGGAAACGTGAAATAGTTTGTAATTCAAATGGAAGTAATTTGTGAAGACCAACCAGAAGTTAGTAGGAAAGAAATGTTACCTTGAGACAAACCACAGCTCGTTCCTCGCCTGACTCATGCATCTAGTGTAGCACTTATATTAGGAGATGCTAGGTGCTATTGATAGGCCTACATTACGAGCCAGAGACAAAAGACGGTCACGAAGAAGGCTGAGATTTCCTGTGACGTGACATTGTTTAGCCTGGTAGTGAAGTAGAGTTCTTAGGCAGAGAGAACGTCAGTTACTGTTACTGGTTTTTAACTGCACCATGCATTCTTTTGTTCCGTAATTTTGGTCGCAAGATTGTAAATTTTGATAAAGTTAATGAATTTACCGCCTTATTCATTCTAATGTGCGGTGTTTTGTAAATAGAGAGATATACAAAAGGACTTTACAGTATGCACTTTATACTCTTAATGAACTGGTGAAATCAATGTTGATGAGATAGGCGAAATGAAGGAACTAGAATATGTGGAGGGTTTTTGTCGGGAAACCTGAGGGGAAGATACTTATTGGTAGATCTAGACGTAGACTAGAACATATTTAAAGATTGTCTTACTGTAGAAATGCGGTGCAAATGAACTTTGTGAGAAGAAGGCCCTTTGTTTCGCCCTTGTGAAGCCACGTAACCCTACAGAAAGAAGTCCTGCCTGCAAGCTAATAACATCTCTTTGGGGCGGGAATGCGCCGTGTTTTGCAGAACCAAAGGTTCATTAACATGTATATACAAAACCTGCTCCCATCTCTGTTCTGTCTGAAATTAATTCCATTCACACTTTCCCATCTTATTCCAGTAAGATAAATTTTAATGCTATCTTACTATCTATACGCTGACCTTCAAACTGGTCTCTTCCTGTACAAGCTTTCCAACCAAAAATTTTAACCCCTTGTGAAACATTCTGTTTAGTGAGGAACGGGTTGTGTCTTGACCAGCTGAGAAACTATTATTTTTTAAAAATATGTTTGGTTTTTGGAGTTTCCTCTTTGGAATTCTTATGTTCCTAATGGGTTTGTATGTACAGGGTTATTCGAAATGATTGTCGGTGTTTTAACAAATTGTCATACACAATACACTTGAGATAGGAGTATATGTTTTTTAATTTAATAGAACAACACTCCAAGTTTTTGTTACATACCTTACAGGTGTTCTATATGTGCAACCTTTGTGATTCTACAAACATCAACACGATAATCAAGTTCGTTCCAAACTGTTTGTAGCATAGTTGAAGAATAAGAGACCAACTTGATATCACAATTTATTAAGTTTTATTTCACTTTTTCTATGCTCAACATGTTTCGGACATTAATACATCCATCATCAGGAGCCTGCGACTTTTCTATTGTATCACCACATAGGTTGTGTGTTCTTGTTTCGATGTGTGTTGGAGTTTCGGTGTGGCTGGTTGCGGTGTTATCCGTGTGGCAGACTGCAGCCTGCTACACGGATACCACCCCAACCCAGCCACACCGAAACTCTAACACACATCGAAACAAGAACACACGACCACTGAGGTGATATAATAGAAAAGTCGCAGGCTCCTGATGATGGATGTATTAATGTCCGTAACATGTTGAGCATAGAAGAAGTGAAATAAAACTTAATAAGTAGTTACATCAAGTTGTTCTCTTATTCTTCAACTATCACAATGATGCACGGTCCAATATGCATAAGACGTTTGTAGCATGTCAGTAGTGATTATCGATTATCGTGTTGATGTTTGTAAAATCACAAAGGGTGCTGTAAGGTATGTAACAAAAACTTGGAGTGCTGTTCTATTAAATAAAAAAGGCATATACTCCTATCTCAAGTTTATTATGTATGACAAGTTGTTACAATCCCGACAATCATTTTGAATAACCCTGTACTTCTCTGTGGCACTTAACTCATAGTCTTTTGCAGAATAGCGCAGACATGTCACACTACCAGTCCCTAACAGACTGCCGTTGTCTTTATTAGGTGCTTCAAGCAATTTTACAGGTCTTTTGTACCGTCCGTTTTCAACTGCAATTTAAGTTGGTTTGCACAGATTCACCGAAACTTCCGATAAGTAATAATGGAAGGTACTGCTGTTGCTCATACACTAGAGTATGTACGTGCCTTCAAGTGACCGACGTTTGGCAGGTAAGCTACGTGCTAGCAACACACACACTGTGTAATCTAATAATGCGCGGCAGACGACTGACTCGTAGCTACGCGAGATGAAATTAGTCCCACAAGGCGGTGTAATAACCCTGATACGTGGAGTTCCGGATGAGATGGGGAAGGAACAGGGACTGGGTGAGATTCTTTTACCCCGGGCACAAAGACAAGAGGGGAGAATGTTGGGGAGATGGAAATAAAAGGAGAGGCAACTCAGACGGTCTTTCTGGAACTTCTCGGTGGGTCCCTTAGTCGCCTTGTCTCTGAAGACAAATGTCGGTGCATTGACGTAGGCAAAACATTGTCAGCTGGGAATTAGAATGATGACGTTGTGTTATCTGCAAAATGATGATGCAAGTGTTCCACTTTATGCTTCCAGACCCCTGCATCTTACCCACGATCCAACTGTTTTCAGAAAATGATAATGCGTGGTTGTATTTATCGGTAGTGATTATTATTTTATGAATCCGTGTTTCGAATCTGTACTGCTTGGTTCTTTCTGTGAGACTGCTGTTTCCTATGCAGAAATTACGTAGCGTCGGATGGAATCATAATGTGAGCATTAATTGTCAGTAGGAAATGGGTGGGAAGAAAGTGATATTCTGTTGGAAGTTCTGGCTCGGTATTTTTGCGGATGGAAATCTCGAAATCTTCAGCAAAGTAAGCCGGCTTCCACTTCAAAATTTTTTTTTCCCATAAGTTATCGCTGAGCTAACTATGGACCATAGGTGGAAGAAACAATAAAATTTGTGTACGTACTCTCGTACATCCATACATACGTACGTAATACATGCATACATCCATCCATACATACTCATTAACGCATACATTCATTCATTCATTCATTCAATCATTCATTCTTACATGAATGCATACGTACGTATATATTTATTCGTGTATATATTCATACATACATACATACATACATTCATTAATTAATTCATGCTTACATACATACATAATACATAACAATACGTATAATACATAAGACATACATACATAATACATACATATACACATACACACATACACCCAGACACATACGCACACATACATATATACATACATGCATAAACACACACACACACACACACACACACCTGCAAATCATCCCCCCCTTTTTTTGCTAAGTCTGTGGCGCCCATAATGTATAGGTTTGTGGAGTGATTGAGTGGATTGGTACACGGAAAAATTGGTCGGTTATGTAACCAATATATTGTGCACAACGCACTACTCAATCGTCAGCAGACCTATATGTTCCCAACAAACAAATATATTCGCAAACGTTTTTTTTTCGATCAAGTATTCCTAGTTTTATTCATCACTGCAAATGTTTGTTACCATTTCAGTGGAGATATCAATTTGTGTCTCCGATAATTACTTGTTACCGTGTAATCTGTGTTGATTGCTGTATAAATTATCCGGACAGATCTATCTGAAGAGAAACAACACCGCATTTCACTGTGCAGTCAGAATAATGCTGCGGTAGAGAGTATCAGGCGCGTTAATCGGGTATCTGTCAAGAACAGGCTGAGTTTCAGTGAAATGGGAGGATTACGGGATGAAGTTTCAAGTTGGAGGGGAAAAAGTTTGAACAGGTAGGTTGTGAAAACTGGAGAACCTGGAAATTATAGATAAAGCTCATTAATGTGTATGAGGGGAGTGTAAGAAACAATAGAATATGGATATTTTTCATTTAGAGATGGGCGAGGAACTCGAAAAAAGTACGAATTACAGGGGAAGTGCAGCCTATGTTTGAAGGTATTCTGCCTTTACGTTTTCATCACACATGACTTATTGACTGTTAAAGCACTCTCGACGCCAATCTCAAGTTGAACCCCATAGATATAAGGAAGTCACAACGTGTTTTGTTTTGTATATTTGTGGAAAGTTCAGTTCAATTATTGTCTAAGATTACTGTTTCCTTTCCTGTCACAGGTTTGACCCTCTGCTCTGTTAAAATTCCTAGTTAAATGAATTCAGATTTTTTTAGAATTTTCGCTGGATTTATACATCCGATCCATGTCCAATCTGTTTTCTTTCTTTGCTAATAATGACCATTATTTTTCGTAGAGTAAGTTGTGCTTAATTGAGAAAAATATGGCGAGACAATACAAGAGACAATACAGTTGTTTTCCCTTGTATTTTCTGAACTATTAGCTTAATAAAACGTGTTTAATACATTTTCAGACCTTATGGCTGTTTGTGTGTATCCAGTATTCTCTGATTTTTTTAATGCTGTGCTATGTAAGTGTCGTGTGGCGTATACAGACTAAGACCTCTTGCTCCGAAAACAGTTTATACCTTCCGTGCCTACCCAAAATAAGATAGTAAATTATGTAACCGACGACTGATTACACAGAACTTAACCGTGGCGATCTTTACTATCTCCGTCGTAGTTTTCACGATACATGTATAAATGTAGTTGAGTAAAGAGAAAACCAACTTGATGCCACTTATTTTATTATTTATTCAATACTCATTCAATGCTCAACATGTTTCGGCCGTTAATACGACCATCTTCAGGAGTCTGCGACTAACT
>Ga0123357_10010478_pt1 | contig 11795 bp, 8 predicted proteins | sample TergutEmb28metaG_FD_89873 | JGI IMG/M metagenome (GOLD analysis project Ga0123357, IMG submission 89873) | Embiratermes neotenicus P4 segment gut microbial communities from Petit-Saut dam, French Guiana - Emb289 P4 | ecosystem: Host-associated > Arthropoda: Insects > Digestive system > Gut ...
CACCACTACACACAAGCAGCACACCACTACACACAAGCAGCACACCACTACACACAAGCAGCGCACCACTACACACAAGCAGCACACCACTACACACAAGCAGCACACCACTACACACAAGCAGCGCACCACTACACACAAGCAGCATACCACTACAAACAAGCAGCACACCACTACACACAAGCAGCACACCACTACACACAAGCACACCACGTCACTAAGCAGCGCAGCTGCCACAGCACCTTCAAGGCGCTGAAAGCCTCCTTCTGCTGGTCATTCAGAGCCAGTTTTCCTCCTGTAGTTCAGCTTGCTTTATTTCATGCAAATGCTCTAAGTGCTCTAAATTCCTGGCGGATCCTGCGGAATAAAGCTGCCGTGCTTTCGGGCACGATAAAACGGCACTCTCTGCATTACATAGCACAAGAATACATACACAAACACGTACAGACATTATACATACCTACATACACGTGTTACATACTTACACCCATACCAACATACATAAATACGTACGTGCATGTAGATACATACATACATACACAAACACACACACATACGTATCATACTATATGTATGCACATACAAGCACATACATATATACCTACCTACCTACCTACCTACATTCATACGCACATACATACATACATACATACACCTACCTACCTACATACATACATAATACATACATACATACATACATACACACATACATACACACATACATACATACACCTACCTACCTACATACATACATAATACATACATACATACATACATATATACATACATGCATAATACATACATATATATACATACACACATACCTACCTACCTACTTACCTACATACAAACAAATATACATACATACAAAATACAAACATATATATATATATATACATACATACAAACAAATATACACATACATACACATATAGAGGCAGGCGTACACGCACACGCGCGTGCACATACACACATATTACAGGTAATTTGCACTTAATTTTGTAACATTTGTACCCCCTGCCATGAGTTACTCAGTATGTACCAATCCGCCATTTTGTAAACAAGAACTAGAAATTACATGTACAATAATTTAAAACCCGAATAACAACCGTAGTTGTTTTACCATCATCTATTCGAGTCTGAAGTATACTTCTGTCTCTTATATTCTTCTCAGTTGCTCTAACAAGTTTCACAAGCCTGCAGCATTCGATGAAGCATTTCCGTGTGTCTCTGGGCTATGTTATTCTCTCATTCTGTAGTAGTAGGACATGCGACAGCTCTGTTCCTGCTGTTACATGGGTCTGGTTTGTCGCTGGAGATGCACCGCCTGTCGTCTACGTAGTACGTTCTCATACTACATATGAACATAATTTTAGTTCGCGTGCGTTTTTTGTTCCAGTGTTTAGTTTCATATTGCGACAGTCACATGCTTAACGTGAAGAGGTGGAAAGCGGTTATCGTTAGGTGCAGTCTGACTGGGTGGCTATGTCACAAAAACATGCTCTTACTGTGTTGGTTTCGTAAAATAACTTAAAACTGCTCTAAGATCTACAACATCGACCACTACGTTCCATATTTTGGGGCACATTTCAATAAATACCGAAGAATGCTCCGTATAATACAGGCAATATACGAAAAACATAACATTGAGGCGCGTTCCTGCAACCATTGTTGCGGCGAAAAATCAGTACTTATTACATATTCTGAAGGTTTGTTTGTAGCCTTAGGTATCCAGTATGCAATTCGCATGTGCCATATTGTGCCCGGCTGTACATTACTTTTCCACATTATCTCATGAACGACATGATTTTCGAAAAAAAAGTTATGGGCCATAATATTTGTTTCGATTTTCCCTACAACTCTGTCTGAAACGTTTTTCATTATAGGATGAATTGAGCGAAATATGATTGAAATGTATATTAGTCTTCATGTAAAATACCCGTTATTCTTACCCGATTTTCATGAAAATTGAATTTTCTCGGAAGATTTTCCAAAAATTATCAAATGTAAAATTTCATAAAACCCCATCCAGTGGGTATCGAATCGTTCCATGCAGAGAGACGGACAGACGGGCAGACATGACGAAGCTCATAGTTGCTTTTCGCAATTTTGCAAAAAAAGCGCATAAAAATGAGCAGCATTACAACAAGGGTTTGAGGATAATTTAGTTTTAAATATAGTTGCTTGAGTCTTGAATTGCACTTTCGGCATGGGGTGCTGTCAGTTGTATATAAATATATTAAATTCCACACCCATTAACTATGCGATGTTGACATCCTGGCGAATAAAAAAAAAAACTCTCTGTCAAAGCTAATACGTAACACCGTGGAAAACTTTTTCCCTTTTCGTAACAGAAATTCACTGTTTGAAATGTGTGAGATCTAGTTTCAGTATAAAACAATGTGGTTTTAGAAGGAAGTAATAACATGAAGTTGTAAAGTATTAATTCATTAGAAGCTTCATAAGTTTATTCTTGGCCAATCTTCTCAAGAGAGTCAATTCAAGGAAATGAGATGCGCGGGAGAATTACCATGCATAAGGAGCTTATTTTTAAACGGAGTTGAGTTGCGTACAAATTTGAAGTGTTCAGCTACGTTTTCCATAGTTGGTCATTGTAAGGCATTGCCAAATTGGCGCTGATTTTCCTCGGTCATAGAAATTGTTTCATAGTCTGCCTTTGACCCTTCAGTGTGCCACACATTTGAGCAGCCTCAAGGCTAGTTTGTGTAGTGAGGTAAGTTATGGTTCTATTGGAAGGAGTTTTGCACGTTGAGGTGAATTTCACAGGCCATTCGCCACGCAAGGGGCGTGTTTTAAATTTTTATTCTCTTTCCTGGAAAGGTCAGTTCTGAACACAGACACAGAGGATGGAACATTCTGAATCATATCGCATTTAGGATGAAGGCAATACACAATTATGCAGTTCTACGTGCATGATGACTCATTGTTCCTGTACCTCTTTGCACAACACATAATACAGGAGCAGTGGATTATTTCCCGAATAAGGTAAGTTAACAATATTCCATACGCTTGTATGACTGGCAGAGAGGGTTTGCTGTAAAACTTCGGTTTAAAAGTGCCTCAGTTGTTAAAGTGTTATTGACGCATTCCAGTGGGCCCGGTAGCTAAGTCCGTATAGCGACTGACTATGGGTTGGAGGGTCCGGGATCGAATCCCTTTAGGGACGAGATTTTCCGCCCATCCAGATCGGTCCTGGGGCAAACCCAGCCTCCTGCAAAATGGGTACCGAGTCTTTCCTGGGGTAGAGGTGGCCGGGGCGTGGGGATGACCCCCCAACCCCTTCTAGTGCCGAAGATCCTAGAAAAGAGTAGAGCTATACCTCTACTCACCCTAAGGACTTGCGTGGCCTAAAAAGTTTGGAAACCTACCTACCAATATACGCATTCTAACGAGTAGTTGTTGAAGTAAACGTCATCTAAATGGAATTTATATATTTTATAATTTATATATATATATGTGTGTTACTAATACATTACTCAATTCGTTTTTCGTGTCAATAGGACTCCTTTGTATCTCACTTATATTTGCGCAATCATTACTCCGCCATTTAGCGGGAACTTCTTCGATGTAATATGACTTTTCCCTCACAGTCATTTCAAGCCAGAAAATAGCTTTATTATGCAATTAACTATGCTATGTTCACACGATTACAGTACTCACAGAGATATAAGACACATCGGTGTTAAAAAGTTTGTGATTTAAATACAGATTTTCCTTGTCCGCGCTGAAAAGATGTTGTGTCGCTTTAGAGAAGTGAAAGGTCAACTTAACGCCCCGGCCCCTTTACCCCCCCCCCCCCCTGAAAATAACTCCGGTTCCCATTGAACATGAGGCTCGGTGGGCCCCACAGAAGCTCTGCACAGTTTCCGAGAGAAAAAAATTTCGCTTCTGCCATTATTTGAAGCCTGGACCGTCCAGTCAGAGACTCGTCCCCACACCTACTACACTGTCAAGTGTCCTTTTATAATTTGAACTAATTTCCACATTTTAACTTTAAGATAATATAATTAGAGCAGTTAACATCTGTTATACCGTACTGTGCAACAACATATGTGTGTGAAGACAGGATTATTGCAGTTAAATTCTTTAAACTGGTTTCTGTAAATGAAAGTAGAGAACCAGTAAGCAACAGCATCTATAAATCTGATAGGTTTACGTCATCGTAATTATTCGTACTACATGTCCGCCAACACTTTGACACACCAACAGCAATCACTTTCAGCACAAAGTTTTCTTCACACTTGTCAAGACATATAAGTCACTCAGGAAACACCAAGTTTCAATACCGTATTTACAAGTTCCCGCTACTCATTCCTCCCCTAAATTACATAAATTCCGTACACAATCTCACAAAACACTGCTTTCAGATACAACTTAATATTATCTTCCCACTTAAACCTAGTCCTTCTAATGGACTGTTACCTTAATGTCTTCCGACCGAAACATTGTATACATTTCTCATCGGAATCTACACGTGATAAACTCTACGTCACTTTATTTAAACACGAAACAATCTTGCTGAATACAAAAATGAATATATCACACTCCATAGGAATCAGCGGAGCGTTAACGTATTTTTCATTATGTATGCAATTCGAAATTCCAAATGCAGACCGCATATCACCTCTCGCAGTGGTGAGGCTTTTGAGTAGCGAGAGTTTTCTCCCCAAGGGTACAGCGAACGATGAATTTTAACCTCCACATCAAGAACTACCAGAGTGCTGAACGCGTACTCTCTAAGTCCACATCCATATAGGCAAAAGTTGCGTGATCTGTAGGTTTAAATTTCATATAACAAATGTTTGATCCTCAGAAGGATGGGCATTTCAATACAGGAATACAGGGACCTAAAATATTTTATTTTGTATTAAAATTGCATGATTAAATCGGCTTGAGGGTTGTTTGACCGTGCATCTTCCTCATGAAATAAAGTGAAATGCCAACTTGATAAAACTAGGTAATTTTATTGATGTATTCTTAGCTCGACATGTTTCGGGTACATACGTCCATCATCAGGAGCATTGGATGTTGAGTTGCAGCGTATGATTTTCTGCACCGAGTTTTTGGATGGGTAGTGGTCTTGAGAGCCGCTGCGTGAGTCGTGTGTACGGTGAGGATGGTGCTGTGCACCATCCTCACCGTACACACGACCCAGGCAGCGGTTCTCAAGACCACCACCCATCCAAAAACTCGGTGCAGAAAACCATATGCTGCAACTCAACATCCAATGCTCCTGATGATGGACGTATGTACCCGAAACATGTCGAGCTAAGAATACATTAATAAAATTACCTTGCCATATCAAGTTGGCATTTAAAGTTTTCAGAATAAATCGGCGTTAACTATAGAACTCGGGGAGACGTCTGTTTGACTTTCGCACAGAAGTATACCTGCACATGTCAAATTCTGAGTTCTATGTTACCATACATATCAATAAAATTCTTTCCTCGAATATCTTGCAACTGTCATAAACAGTTTTTCTAGACTCCTTTTAACCTATCGTATCGATTTCAATGTACTTACCATTACAAACATCCGAAGTGCTGCAATTTCACTGTTGCAGACGTAGCAACTTCAAAAGAAAGTTTTAGTCAGCGGTGAACGGTAAAGTAGAGGCGCTGAGCTGAACCTGAAAATAGATGGAAATAGAAGCTACAATACAATTCCAACGACTTAAGTAACATTCAGAACCTAACGCATTAGAGAATTACCTATCTTTTTGCAGGAATGAAGCTTCCATTTTAAGCAGGAACCAGCCTCATCATTTTGCCTTCCGAACGGGTTAAATTGAAACCCGTACCGCGTTTACAGTAACTTGTGTACAGTCTTCTTACTGAGCTGCATCATTTTGTTTGTACAAGAGAAAGTGTTTGGGGATGTGTTACTCGCCTACCAGTTCTTATTTTTAGCTGCTTGTCATTCCATTTATAACTAATTAATTTCAAGGGGATGCTAGCAGTCTCCCAGCAGCTGAAGGAATTCTAAACCTTTCACGGCAAACAACAGTGCACTGTCTTCTGCAAAAGGCCCCGTCCTGGCCCTAGATACCAGCTAATTTAATTGAAATAAATTCTGTATTTTCGTTATTAAAGAATAAAGAAGATTAAAACTGATAATTCTAGATGCAATATTTTTGTAATTTGAATATTTATAGAGATAGTTCTTTCCAATGATTGTTTTTTAGCCCAGTTTTGCTATCTGAGAAGAGAAAAAAACAACTTTAAAAGTATTATCTATAAACGTGTGTGTTTGTGTGTGTTTTGTGTGTTTGTGGTGTTTTGTGTGTTTTGTGTGTTTTGTGTTTTTGTGCGTGTTTTGTGTGTTTGTGGTGTTTTGTGTGTTTGTGTGTGTTTGTGTGTGTTTTGTGTGTTTGTGTGTGTTTTGTGTGTTTGTGTGTGTTTTGTGTGTTTTGTGTGTTTGTGTGTGTTTGTGTGTGTTTTGTGTTTTTGTGCGTGTTTTGTGTGTTTTGTGTGTTTTGTGCGTGTTTTGTGTGTTTGTGGTGTTTTGTGTGTTTGTGTGTGTGTGTGTTTTGTGTGTTTGTGTGTGTTTTGTGTGTTTGTGTGTGTTTGTGTGTGTTTGTGTGTGTTTGTGTGTGTTTGTGTGTGTTTGTGTGTGTTTTATGTGTTTGTGTGTGTTTTGTGTGTTTGTGTGTGTTTTGTGTGTTTATGTGTGTTTTATGTGTTTGTGTGTGTTTTGTGTGTTTGTGTGTGTTTTGCGTGTTTGTGTTTGTTTTGTGTGTTTGTGCGTGCGTGCGCGCGCGTACACACACAAAATTTTAATTCTTAGGGACACACTACAAAGATATAATGCTCTTATGGGAAAGGCTTTGGTGAAGGACTGAAAGCTATATGGAAATTTACGGAAAATACCCCATTATTAAAACTTCTCTTTATTTAGTTCCCATGTACGTTCGGTGACTGCCACTGTTACTGTTTATTCATAACTATGGCCTGTACTATGGCACATAACTAATGCCTACGAGTAAACTTAAAATTCATTAATCAATTTTTCTATATTGAAACATTATTATTTGTGTCTCAAAGCCACTGTGTGTGTTTGACAAGTATCCCTGCGGTTGTAATTAATTTTAAAGTACTTCAAAAGCTGTAAAGTCACAAATCTTTTGACATGTATGAAGCAGCAATCGATACAAGGCACGGAGCTAGCTGCACTTGTTTGTGCAGTCGATGTCAATCTGACGTGTCCACATCATTATTTTCCCTCTCGAGTCATCTCAACTTTCCTGCACCATCAGTCTCTACACAGCACTTGAGAAGTTGCTATCAACAACGACATTTTCCTGACCGAGAATTTTTACTATCGCATAAACCTATCGTCTTCAATTAACAGAACTGGATACCGAAAACACTAATGAAGAACGATTTATGTCTGTTCCATTCGGAAAGATATAAACAACAACTACAAAGTAGCTAAGCGGTTAAAGAAAAACATGACCTGTAATGTACGTATCAACGTAATATTACGGCGCGGCAGAGAAACAATTTTTGTCAAGTTAAAAGAATAAGTATTACATATTCTGTGTGTGTGTTTGTAGCCTTAGTTACGTATCTTGCATGCAAACAGTATTCGCTGCAATATAATCATCTGCGGCCTCTTCGACTCCACCATTTTTATTTCTTTTTTACATTATCTAAAAAAGAACAAAATTTTCGTAAAATCATTATTTTACATAAAATAGACGTTTTTATTGCTCTACAAGTTTCGTTTCTCCCTGCTAGACGGGGCCTGAGGCCCACCCAACCTTCTACACAATGGGTACCGAGTCTTTCCCGTGGGTAAGGCGGCCGGGGTGTGGCGTTGACCAACCACCCACATCCAGCGCCGAGGTTAAGGAAAGAGTAAAGTTATGCCTCTACTCCCACTCTGGGACTTTGTGGCCTGTTGTAGGGTGACCTTTTACAAGGTTTGTCTACAGCATTTCTCATTCAAGGAAGAATTTAAAAAATATATCATAAACTTACATTTACTTCACGTAAAGCACCGTCATTCTTGTCTGATTTTAACGGAACTTGAAATCGTCTTTACAGATTTCCCAAAAAATACTCAAATAAAATTTTTCACGAAATATGTTAGAATATAAAATTTCACTAAGATCTTGAAATATCAAATTTCAAGTAAGCCTGTCCGTTGGGAGCCGTGTACGTAGTATGTCCACTTAGACAGACGGACAGACAGACATGACGAAACTTATAGTGGCTATTCGCATTTTCGCGATCTTTCCTGAAGTCGGGGTTAGTAACCACACCTCCCAGTTAACCAAGACATCCACATATTCTCTGTCTGTCTGTCTGTCTGTCTGTCTGACTAAGGGAACTAATGATGCTACTGAATAATCCGAACACTCACCAGTTTTATTTCGTCCCTGACGCTGAACACAACATACTCTTCCGAAACATGAACGACACACAAGATGGTTACTACCAAAAAAGGCCCTACGTCAAGATTAAATGTTATGTTGGAACTATTTCTATGCTCTCTGATGTAGTATGTGGACCTACAATGTGGAGACAGAAGGTAAATTGGGTTAAGCCTACTCCTTTGCTTGATTACAGGAATCGAAAGCCCTGGACAAGTGTCTGTCTGATTTAGCGTCAGAACGTGAATGTAGGCCTCTGTACTCGTACAGTGGACTCAACCAGGAGCCACGTAAACACTCCTGTTTCCTCACTTAACACCCTCACATGAAAACAATGTATCTGTTCAACTTTTCATTTAGAAACTCCCTGGTTTTGTTGTAAAATTTTTCTGTTATTCTCCCACATATTTACAATGATTGAGAATTCTAAGCTGTGGAAAACATTGAGCATAACAACCTGTATAAACACAAGGGAGAAAATTCTATCATAGAGAAATTCATAATTTTAAAGGTACGTCGGATGTTAAAAAGGGAATCCATATAAAGAAAAGAGCGATAAATAGAGTACGTATAATATATTTTTAACCTATAGATTACAAATGTGTCATATTTTGATGAAAACCGTGAATGGCAAGAACATTTGCGAGATATATGCATAGTTGTGCAAATAATATTAAAGTGAATCTTAAGGGAAAGAGGCACGAGTATATCGGTTGCATTTTCCGGCTCACGACAGAGTCCAGTGGCGGTCTTATTAAACACAGTAACAATAAGTTTCACAAAAGGGAGGAAAAATCTTGATCAGCTGAGAGACTATAAGCTTCCCAAGGACTCTTATGCACGAAATAATTGTGATCTATTGTTGTGTTTGTTATTCTGAATGGACTGGAAAGGAGACACACAGAAGGTGCCTGAAGAAATAGCGCATTTTTAGATGTGAAAGAGAAAATTCATAAAATGCTGACATTGAGACATACATTCGTGTAGCGTAGATCAAAATGCTGCTTTAAAATAACGTACTTAGCAGGATGTACTGGTTCAGGGCAGAGTGCAATCGTGGGCTTCCAAAGGAGGAGTGACCTTAATTCCGTAACAAAAAGAACTTCAGTGTGACCTTAGTTCCCTTAGAGCAGGGCCTTAGTGACCTTACTTTAGTAACAACGGGAAACAGCATGATCTTAGTTCCGTTTCAGTAGGGACTTCAGTGTGACCTTAGTTCTCTAACAAAAGGGCCTTGAAGTGACCTCAGATCCGTAAGGGCTTTAGAGAGACCTTAGTTCTGAAACAAGAGGGACTTCAGTTTCTTATCAGTGGCGTAACAACAGGACTTTGTAGTGGCCATACCGTTCTGTAACACGGACTGTTCCTTTGGTCTTAGTTAGGTAACGGGGAGGACCTTACGGTGACCGTAGTTCTTTAAAAGACATGAATGAAATTCGAGAATACTCCATGGCAAATAACTCAAGTTAAATATTTAATTAATTTTATTGCATTTCTGTTGTATGTACGAGTTACTATTCTAAAACCTATTTCACTCCCATGAACTTGTAAAGTAATGAATTAAGATTCCAAATTAAAAAAAAAAAATATGAAAATCTGCCGAAAGTTAGTTTAGTGAGACTTGACGCTCTCTCAGTGTTGTTGATGACGATTCGATTCATGTGGTTTATGACGTCGTGTCGTCTGGCAAATCGATATCGACTTTTCCGAGCAGTTTCCAAGAAAACACAAACTTTCAGTGTGTAGTGTTCATAACACTTAATGTGTCAGATGCCAAGGCTGCAAGTTTGAACCTGAAGTAGCCAGCCTTTCCCTTTATCATAATCTTCATCATAAATCATCGCCATAAATTCATAAATGATGTGTCCCTCCATGACTGTTCTTACAAAGATATCCCATTGTCTGTAGCAGAACCTTGGATAGTGATATGATATAGCAGCCCCCGGGAAATCCGATAAAAACTCTGCGAGAAAACAAAAGGTTCATCTAACCTGGGCCAGAGCCAAATAGATCCCGACGGCGACTTCAGTGTGGTGGTTCGATTGTAACACCAGACTGTGGTATGAAGTGCTGTCGTGTAAGGTTATCGGGAATGTAGAATTAAGGTGGACAGTAAGGATCAGTCGGTCGAAGAGCAGGTTATTAGATATCTTACATGGTACATGAAACGCACAAGATATATCTATCTCAAAAATGAGCTACTGGACATTCTGGTCTATTTAACGACACTTTCACTATCGAAAGCTACACAGGATGATTCAGAACTTTGACGTATTTCGTGTGTGTATCAAGGAGGTCATTTTTAGTATCAGATTTCTGTTAGAATGGTGTAATTCTGAGAGTTTAAGGAAACGTGACACGTTGAACGTAAGATGAGGTTAAAACGTAAGGGTATCCCAGTGCTCGCGTAGAAGGCATATGTGGACCTGGAGGTTGAGATTCACGGGCCCGACATCCTGCTTTCGGAGTAAACCCTCTTACTTTACCGATTTAAAGGAGGCTGAGGGAGCTTCAGAAGCTGTCCAATTTTGAATAAAGAGAAATTTCTGACCACTTCTGGAGCCCTTCAGGGATTTGCAAGATGGCTGCTCGGTCTATAGCTCGTGCACTAGGCACTGTCACCATTATGCTATTCCATATCCCGCAGAAAAAAGCGGTACCGGAAATTAAGGCTTTTTAATTTAAAATTTATTCTTTAATAATGAAACTTGTTACAGAATGTTGTCAAGACCCCTGCCTGTAACTTGAATATACATTTAAAAATGGTGTATTTCTGAAGAATTTCAACTTTTGTACAGCGCATCTTTTATTCTATGTATAATAAACAGAAAAATCCGCAATTGGTTGACAGCATACACCGGACCGACATAGCGACATCAGCACACAGACTGTATATACGGCCACCTGAGAAATTTCCTAAAATTTTCACGACAATATAATTTATTACAACCACGGCGGTCTTAATTTTTTAAATATTCTGGAAATGAATGTAAAAGTCTTTTTAAAATAGCACCAAGCCCGAATTAGCACGTTTATGTAACTTAGCAGGTACAGAGTGAGAGCTCCTTGAGGACGACGCGTTGGCGTTGAAACACGTAGGAGCGATAAATATAGAACGGTATAATAAACTGTCAATCAAGTGTGCATTTGTTTGTTCGATATGCGTATTTCCGAATTAATTGGCAACACTGTGGTCAGAATCATATTCGCCTCGCAAGCTGGCAATTTTAAGAATTTCTGTAATCTTGTTTTTAAGCTTTCGCCGTGTTCTAAATGAAATTTATTCCTTTTTGGGTAATTCCCCGGCGTCTGAGTTCTAATTGCCGACGTTTCGGAACTCACTATCGGTTCCATCTTCATAGGCAGGTGAATGAAGTTCACCTGCCTATGATGATGG
>Ga0123357_10010479_pt1 | contig 11793 bp, 15 predicted proteins | sample TergutEmb28metaG_FD_89873 | JGI IMG/M metagenome (GOLD analysis project Ga0123357, IMG submission 89873) | Embiratermes neotenicus P4 segment gut microbial communities from Petit-Saut dam, French Guiana - Emb289 P4 | ecosystem: Host-associated > Arthropoda: Insects > Digestive system > Gut ...
GGTTTTTGACAAAACCCCAATACGACAACTCCTAACTGAGCAACGTCAATTCAATCAAAATGTCAAAGAACTTAATTTATTTTAATGTTAATCTTTGTTAAAACTTAACGCAACAGCAGTATTACAAAAATAACAATTAAAAAACAATATTAGTATATGAAAAAATTTAATTTGGTATTATTTGTGTTCGCAATGTTTTGTGTTGCTTGCGAAAAACAGCCATTTGTTGAACAACCATTTGTTGATATGTCTGATATTACAATGGAAAATTATCCTCGCGTTGATGGCTCAACTTCCACAAATCCGTTGAATTATATTGTTGCAGCCAAACTTTTGGGCTTGGAATATGAATGGACAAGTGGTACAGGCGGAAGAGATGTAATATTTACAAATCAAGGCTCAATGCCTTGGGATTTCAGAATGAAATTTCAATGTTCTCAAACTCACGGAGCGATTATTAATTTAATTGATAATCAGACAGATTTAATTATTGTTGCAAGAAAAATGTCGGCGGACGAAAAGCAATATGCCGGTAGTGCAGGCGTATCATTAATCGAAACTCCCATTGCTCTTGATGCACTTGATTTTATACTTAATGCTCAAAATTCGGTTAATTCTTTGTTGGTTGGGCAAATACAGAATATTTATTTGGGAAATATTACAAATTGGAACGAAGTTGGTGGTGCTGACGAGGAAATAATCCCATTTATCAGAAATGCAAATTCGGGGAGTCAAGAAATGATGAACGAAATTGTAATGAACAACACAGGTATGCCCGATTGGACAGTATCGCTTTCCGATGCGGAAGATATGACGCTTTGGTCTATGACTGCCGTTTATGAAGAGTTGCTGTCGCACCCTAACGGAATATGTTTTACTCCGCACTATTACAGAGAATATATGGTGAACAACATTTTTACTGCGGATAAAATTAAAACACTTGCGGTCAATGGAATTATGTCTGATAAGAATTCAATAAAAAATAATACTTATCCATTTGTTGCCAATGTTTATGTTTCCGTTCGCAGTGATTTAGACAAAAGTTCAATGGCTTACAAACTTTATAAATGGTTGCAAACAAGTGCAGGAAAAGCAGTAATTGCAGAAAGTGGTTATGTGCCAAAGTAAGAAATAAAAATACTAAAACCAATTAAGAGATACGCAGTTCAAAATCTGATTAGGTGGAACTAACATTCGAAGTGCTAATAATGATTTGAACTTCGCTTTACAACTTGCCTCATCGGGAAACTCTTCCATAAAATTTATCAAATTCATAACATTATCTTCTTTTTTTGCAAAAAAATAATTGTAGGAGAATAGACGGGTATGCAATTATAAATTATTTACGGACATATTTTTTTTTCTAAAAATTATGTACTTATTTTATTCATCTGAATTATCATAAAATTTTTTTATTCAAAAAATTGGTAAAATCAAAAAAAAAGAGTAATTTTGCGCGCTCAAAAAATATAAGAAAAAATTTTCATCGGATTGAAAACTTGAAACATCTCATCTTGTGCATTACAGATGCACTAAGATATGATGAGATGTAATTAATTGGAAATGAGAAATTCGTAATTAAAAAAATATATGAAGGTAAGAGCGTCGGTAAAAGCACGCAATGAAAATTGTAAAATCGTCCGCCGAAAAGGGCGTTTATATGTTATTAACAAAAAAAATCCGCGTTTCAAACAGCGTCAGGGTTAAACAGTATTAATTTTTGCAATATAAATAAGAAAATTTATGGCAATAAGAATTGTAGGAGTAGATTTGCCCCAAAATAAACGTGGGGAAGTTGGATTGACTTATATCTACGGAATAGGTCGCAGTAGCGCAAAACACATTCTCGACGAGGCAGGTGTCAATTTGGACATCAAAGTTAAGGATTGGACTGACGACCAGGCAGCAAAAATTCGTGAAATCATCGGCTCAAAGTACAAGGTCGAGGGCGACCTTCGTTCTGAAGTGCAGTTGAACATCAAGCGTTTGATGGACATCGGTTGCTATCGTGGAATACGTCATCGTATCGGGCTGCCTACGCGCGGTCAAAGCACTAAAAACAATGCCCGCACGCGCAAAGGTAAGAAAAAGACAGTTGCAAATAAGAAAAAAGCAACCAAGTAATTAACAATTTAAAGGTTTTAGTATAAATCATTAAATTAATTTATTAACGAATTTTTAGCAAAAAAATTAAGAAAAAGTATGGCAAAGAAAACAGTAGCAGCCAAAAAACGCGTTGTGAAAGTTGATTCAGTAGGGCAGTTGCACGTGCATTCTTCTTTCAACAACATCATCGTATCGCTCACCAATGGAGACGGTCAAGTTATTTCGTGGTCTTCGGCAGGGAAAATGGGTTTTCGCGGCTCAAAGAAAAACACGCCTTACGCTGCACAAATGGCAGCTCAGGATTGCTCGAAAATTGCATTTGATTTAGGGCTTCGCAAGGTAAAAGCATACGTCAAAGGACCAGGCAACGGACGCGAATCGGCTATTCGTACCGTCCACGGTGCAGGAATTGAAGTAACTGAAATCGTTGACGTTACTCCATTGCCGCACAATGGTTGTCGTCCTCCAAAACGTAGGAGAGTTTAATCTTATATTATAATTTGAATTTTGTGTTTATTTTTTATTTAAGATAATAAAATTTTGGGATTGTTTTTTAACCTCTCACAATTAAAGCGGCTAATTTATTTATTTTTTCTAAAAAAGAAATACGAATATCAAAATTTATTTAACAAAAAAAATAGTAAAAAAATAAAATGGCAAGATATACAGGACCAAAATCAAAAATTGCCCGGAAGTTTGATGAACCTATTTTCGGACCAGACAAGGTGTTTGCACGTAAGAAATATCCTCCGGGGCAGCATGGCAGAGGACGTCAACGCAAAAAGTCTGAATATGGTATTCAGTTAAAAGAAAAACAGAAGGCAAAATATACTTATGGAGTGTTGGAACGTCAGTTCCGCATCACTTATGAAAAAGCACAACGCACACCGGGCGTTACCGGTGTAATTTTGTTGCAACTTTTGGAGTCGCGCCTGGACAATGTTGTTTATCGCCTGGGCTTTGCGCGTACACGTGCAGGAGCACGTCAGTTGGTTAGTCATAAGCATATTACTCTCAACGGACGGGTTGTAAATATTCCGTCGTGTCAGGTAAAATCGGGAGATATTGTTGCTGTGCGGCAAAAAGATAAAGCAATGGAAGTTGTACACGATGCTTTGAACGGATTCAACCATAACAAATATGGTTGGATAGAATTCAATGCAGACGATATGTCAGGGACTTTCCTTCATTTGCCTGAGCGTGAGGATATTCCCGAAAATATTAAGGAACAGTTAATTGTTGAATTGTATTCTAAAAATTAATAATCTGATGGCTATACTCACATTTCAAAAACCTGACAAGGTAATTATGCTCAATGGCGATGAATTTAAAGGTAAATTTGAATTTTCCCCTTTAGAGCCAGGCTATGCGCAAACTATTGGCAATGCGCTAAGACGCATTTTGTTGTCTTCGTTAGAGGGCTTTGCTATTACCTCCATAAAAATTGAAGGTATTGAACACGAATACGCTACCATTCCGGGCGTTATTGACGATGTTACGAACATTATTCTGAATCTGAAGCAAATTCGTTTTAAACAGATTGTAGAAGATATTGATTATGAAAAAATTACAATCAATGTGTTGGACAAAAAAGAGCTCAAAGCAGGAGATATAGGGAAATATTTTACTGTTTTTGAAGTCCTTAACCCCGACCTCGTTATCTGTGAAATGGACGAAACAGCTAATTTTCAGATGGATATAACCGTTAACAAAGGACGCGGATATGTGCAAGCAGAAGAGAATCAGGGAACTTACGATGAAATCGGAGTAATACCAATAGATGCAATTTTTACACCTATTCGCAATGTCAAATATACAAAAGAAGATTATCGCGTTGAACAGGTAACAGATTACGAAAAACTCGTTCTTGAGATTAATACCGATGGTTCTATTCACCCAAAAGAAGCATTAAAAGAAGCAGCAAACATCTTAATTTATCATTTTATGCTGTTTTCAGATGAGCGTATAAAACTTGAAGTGCCGGAAGTAAAACGCACCGACGATGTAGATGACGAATTTATTCATATTCGCCAACTCCTTCAAACTAAACTTGTTGATTTTGAGCTTTCGGTGCGTGCTTTAAATTGTTTAAAAGCAGCCGAAATTGAAACATTAGGCCAACTGGTGATACATCACCGTGCCGATTTACTCAAATTTCGTAATTTTGGTAAAAAATCATTAAACGAATTAGAAGAAAAACTGGAGAGTCTGAATCTGAACTTTGGTATGGACGTTGCTAAATACAAATTAGAAAAAGAAAAAGAAAAAGAAAAGGAAAAGGAAAAATGAGACATAACAAAAAATTTAATCATTTAGGGCGTACCGCCTCCCATCGTTCGGCGATGCTGTCGAATATGGCAACTTCGTTAATTTTGCATAAACGCATCGCTACTACTTTGGCTAAGGCAAAGGCGTTACGCGTTTATATAGAGCCATTGCTTACCAAAGCAAAAGATGATACTACTCACTCGCGGCGCATGGTTTTCAGTAATTTGAAGAGCAAAGAGGCGATAAAAATCCTTTTTGGAGAAATTTCTCAAAAAATTGCAGACCGTCCTGGCGGATATACGCGCATTTTGCACACGGGTTTTCGCCTCGGAGATAATGCGGAAATGTGCATTATTGAATTGGTTGATTATAACGAAAATATGTTGAAAGAAAAAACAGCGAAGAAAACACATACTCGCCGTGCAGGTCGTCGCGCAGGTAGCGAACCAACAGCCGAAAAAGCCACTGCTACTTCAAAAACGGTAAAAACAGAGGAAAAAGTTATTCAAACAACAGAAAAGGAAATTGAAGAAATTATTCCACAAGAAGAAGCAGAGGAATCGATAGTTGAAGGAGTTACTCCACAAGCGCAACCTGAAGAATCAGAAGATTCGGAAATTACCGAAACAAACGAAAGGGCAGACTAATCTTTCTTTCTTATATTAAAAAGCAAAGGGCTAAAAAATTTTTTAGCCCTTTGCTTTTTTGAGCAGAACATTGGGATTATTTCTTTTCCTTAATTAAATAAATCAGTGTTGGATAGTGGTCGCTGTAGCCGTTTATCCAAACTCCGCGTGAGTGAGTACGATGCGGCGTTCCTTTATATTCGCCTTCTTGCTGAGTGAGAAATGGACGGTTAAAAACATCCGATTTCCAAAAATGAAGTTTCGACCTGTCGGTAGTAACCAATGCAGACGAAATCATTATCTGGTCGAACAAATTCCAGCGTCCCTGATATGCGAGCGAGCCAACGCCGCTATCTAATGTCTTCCAAAAAACATTGTACATCGCAGTTCCTGTTACTTCTGAAATATCGCGTTTTGCATTCATAATTGTCTTACAACTCTCGTTTGAAGGGTCGTCGTTGAGGTCACCCATTACAATTATTTTGGAGTTCGCATCTGCATTGAGCAGCGAATCGACTATTGAGCGGGTCAGCGATGCAGCAGCAATTCGAAGCGGCGCCGACGATGTCTCTCCGCCTGTTCGTGAGGGCCAGTGATTAACGATAACGTGAATTTTTTCTCCAAAAAGATAACCGCTAACAAGTAGTTGATCGCGGGTTCGGAAAGTGGAATCCGGAGAATCTTTATATTGCGTTCCGCCCAAATATTTTTTTCCAAGGAAAAATGATTTACTACTACTTAAATTAAAATAACGGGGATTGTAGAGCAATGCAACATCAACTCCGCGGCGGTCTGGCCCGTCGTAATGTACTATTGAGTATTGCCGCGCTGCAATTGACGGCTGACTTACGAGGTCTTGAAGAACTCCGCGATTTTCAACCTCAGCAACACCAATAATTACAGCGCCAACGGGCGAATAATCAAGCCCAATTTGAGAAATAGCATACGACATATTTTTCAGTTTTGATAAATATTTCATTGCATTCCATTTGGTTGCACCTGTTGGAGTGTATTCGTAGTCGTTTACTCCAACATTATGTACCGTATCGTAGAAATTTTCAAGATTGTAAAATGCGACACACCCAACTTCAAAATTCATTATTTCGTTGGAGGCAGACGTTAACTGCTGCTTGGGAGTACAGGAAAAAATACTGAAAAGAGCAATTGAACTAATTGCTAAAACATTGATTATCTTTATTTTCATATATATTAATATATTATTATTATTAAAATTCAAAAATACAATATTTTTTTCTAATAAAAAAAATATATTTTTGCAAGAAAAATATTATGGATTATTTAAAAATACCGTCTCCTGCGTATGTAATTGATGAAAAACTACTCAGGCGCAATTTGGAACTACTTTCTTCGGTACAATCGCATACAAAAGTAGAAATAATTATGGCGTTTAAAGCCTTTGCCACTTGGGGAGTATTTCCAATTATTAGAGAATATTTTGAACACACAACTGCAAGTTCGTATAACGAGGCAATGCTTGCTAATGAAATGATGCGTTCGCCGGCACACACTTACGCACCGATTTATACTGATGACGAATTTGAATTGATTGCAAATATGAGCAGTCATCTTACTTTTAATTCGCTGCGGCAATACGAAAAATTTGAAAGTCGAATACGTGATAATCATTGGAAAATCTCGTGCGGACTGCGGATAAATCCTGAAGTTTCGGTCGTTGAAACAGACCTTTATAATCCTGCTGTCCCCGGTTCGCGTTTAGGAATAATTGCCGAAAATATGCCGGAGAAATTGCCGAATTTGATAGAAGGATTGCACTTTCATGTCCTTTGCGAAAGTTCGTCTTACGATTTGGAAAAAGTTTTGACGGCAGTTGAACAAAAGTTTGGAAAATATTTTTCTCAAATAAAATGGTTGAATATGGGCGGCGGTCATCTGATAACCTCAAAAGATTATGATGTGGAACATTTGATTTCACTTTTGCAGGGTTTTAAGGCAAAATATCCCCATTTGCAAATTATTTTGGAACCGGGTGCGGCATTTGTTTGGCAGGCAGGCGTCCTTGTTTCAACTGTTGAAGATATTGTTGAAAATCACGGAATTAAGACGGCAATGCTCGATGTTTCGTTTGCCTGCCACATGCCCGATTGCCTTGAAATGCCATACCAGCCCGAAATTGAAGGTGCGCAAATAGTAAAAAAACAAACGCAAAACAAAGACCAAAACAATAATTTTAAAAGTAAATATATTTATCGAATGGGCGGAGATAGTTGTTTATCAGGAGATTATGTTGGCGATTGGGCATTCAACAAACCCTTAGTTCCCGGTGATAAGATTGTTTTTAAAGATATGCTTCATTACACAATGGTAAAAACTACTATGTTCAATGGAGTTCATCATCCAAGCATCGGAATTTGGACACAAAATGATAATTATCACATACTTAAGACCTTCCACTTTGAAGATTATTTTAGCAAGTTGAGCGATTCTGCAGGTCAGTTCATGCGTTATTGAGAAAAATGGTTTCTATTTTCACATATTTATTTGTTTTTTTATCTTTACCTATGATAACCGAGATTCATCCTTTACAACCTTTTTTGCCGAAGAATGCAAAACTTTTGATGTTAGGCAGTTTTCCGCCACCCCAAAAGCGGTGGAGTATGGATTTTTTTTATCCGAATTTGATTAACGATATGTGGAGAATTTTCGGAATTGTTTTTTTTGCGGATAAAAATCATTTTATTAATCAATCAAAAAAAGGATTTTATAAAGAAAAAATTATTGACTTTTTGACTGAAAAAGGCATTGCTCTTTACGATTCGGCACATGAAATTAAACGTTTGAGCGACAATGCGTCAGATAAATTTCTTGAGGTGGTTCAGCCGACAGATATTAAAAGTTTGCTTCAAGCAATTCCGCTTTGCACTGCAGTTTGCACCACAGGTGAAAAAGCAACTGATATTTTTCTGCAACAAATCCTTGCTCAAAAACCGAAGGTTGGCGAACATATTGAGTTTCAACATAATAATCGCTTAATGTATTTTTTTCGTATGCCGTCATCTTCGCGTGCATATCCGCTCAAATTGGAAACCAAGGCAGAGATTTACCAAAAGATGTTTAAAACAATTGGATTATTTAATTAATTTTGCAAAAATATTTTTATACAAAATGATTGATAAATTTCTGAATATTAAGGATTTTGAGAGTATTATTTTTCAAAAAAAGCAAATAGAAATTACTCAAAGTGCAAAAGCGGATGTTGAGAAATCGTATGAATTTTTGAGCGACTTTGCCCGCAATAAAATTATTTACGGCATAAATACCGGTTTTGGTCCGATGGCTCAATATCGGATTGACGATGTGCAACTTGCTCAATTACAATATAATATTATTCGCAGCCATTCGGCAGGAGTCGGTGAGCCATTAGCAGATTTGTATGTCCGTGCGGCGATGACAGCACGGCTTCAAACGCTGTTACAGGCAAAATCCGGTGTGCATATTTCTGTTATTGAATTACTTATAGAGTTTATCAATCGTGAAATTTATCCTTTTGTTCCGCAGCATGGAAGCGTAGGGGCAAGCGGAGACCTCGTGCAATTAGCACATATTGCGCTTGCAATGATTGGAGAAGGGAAAGTGCATTATAAAAACGATTGGCACAACAGCGATGAAGTGCTGAGAATGAATAATTTACAACCATTGAAAGTTTTTATACGCGAAGGGCTTTCAATCACCAATGGAACCGCAGTTATGACCGGAATTGGGCTTGTGAATTTGCTATACGCAAAAAAGTTAGTAGATTATGCCATCCTTGCATCCGTTTGGTTGAACGAAATTACAAATTCTTATGATGATTTTTTGTCAGAGCCATTAAATTCTTCAAAACGTCATGCAGGGCAAATTTCTGTTGCACAACAAATGCGTGAAATTGCTGCCGAAAGTAAATGTTTAAAAAAGAGGGAAAATATTCTATATCAAAATATTAACAAGGAAGAAAAATATTTTACACAAAAAATTCAGTCATTTTATTCATTGCGATGCGTTCCGCAGATTTTGGGGGCAATTGTTGACACTTTGCAAAATACTGAAAATGTGTTAATTAATGAACTAAATTCTGCAAACGACAATCCGATTGTCGATGTTGCTACGCAAAATGTGTATCACGGCGGAAATTTTCACGGCGATTATGTTTCATTCGAGATGGATAAATTGAAAATTGCCGTTACGAAACTTGCAATGCTTGCCGAAAGGCAGTTAAATTATCTTTGCCACGATAAAATCAATGAACTTTTACCGCCTTTTCTCAATCTTGGAGTTTTAGGTTTGAATTATGGTTTGCAGGCGGCACAATTTGCAGCAACCTCTACAACCGCTGAAAATCAGACACTTGCTTTCCCAAATTACATTCATTCTATTCCAAATAATAATGATAATCAGGATATTGTTTCTATGGGAACAAATTCCGCACTTATTGCCAAACGAGTGATTGACAATAGTTTTCAAGTGTTAGCAATAGAATTTATGGCTTTGGCGCAGGCAACAGATTTTTTAAAAATAGAAAAAATTTTATCGCCGAAAACAAAACTTTTATATCATAATATAAGAAAAAACTTTCCAATATTAACAGACGACCGCCCATTATATAAAGACATTGAACAAATTTTATTTTTCTTAAAAAACTAATCAATGGTTGAATTTGCATCAAAAAACGACGAGGATGAATTAAAATCTATATGGAAAAATGTATTTCATGATACGGATTTTTATATTGATTTATATTTTGTAAATAATTTTGTTCCGAATAATACTTTGATTTTTAAAAATAATAAAAAAATTGCATCAATGCTTTTTATGCGTCCTTACCAATTCTGTTATTGGGGTGAAAATATATTGTGTTATTATCTTTCCGGCTTGGCAACTTTGCCCGAATTTCGTAATCAAAAAATTATGTCTCAATTGTTAACCGCCTCCGATACGATTATGAAAAAACGAAATATTCCCCTTGCCATTTTGATACCTGCCGGTGATAAGATGTTCAATTTTTATGGTAAATTTGATTTCGTAAAGGTTTTTGAAAAAGATTGTTCTGAAATTCCACTTAGAAAATTAATAGAAAACCATAATTATATGTTAGATAGTTTTGCCGAATTTGAAAAAATTTATATGAAAGAAAATTTTTGTATTAAAAAAAAATTTGCCGATTTTCAGGCAATTATTAGAGAATGGGAATATGAGCAACGACCAATAAAAACCAATGTTGCAGGTATGGCAAAACTGATTGACCCACATCTTCTTTTTAATATTTATTTAAAAAAAACAGGAAATAATATTAAGTTAAATATCGAAAACCCACAAAATGCCATTTTACAAAACGGCGAATTAACTGTAAATATTAAACAACTTTGTATCTTGCTTTTCGGAGTTTGCACCTCACAACTTTCTGAGGAATTTGCCGCTGCTTTCCCCGAACACAACCCAATTTTGAATTTAATGCTCGAATAATATCTTTTTTTATTCGCCTCTGCTGTAAATAAAGGTTCACCATTAAAACCCTGTGTTTCTAAAAAATTTCTTATTTTTGTTTTTTTTAAGAGCCGTGTGAGGGGAGACTTTCACGCACGGTTCTGTGAGAGGAATGGGGTGAAACTCCCTGTACCTACTCGACCGGGACAATGCGAACGAAAGGAAAATGAATAACAATAAAAATTCAAAAATAAAATCACGATGAGAAAAACAATAATTCTATTAAGCATTTTTGCTTTTATAGTGAGTGATTGCAATAGCAAACAAGCAAAGAAACGACAGATACAAACAGATATATGAATAATAGCCTGCGTGCAACGGGCAATTTGGCGCAAGTTAAGGCAATAGTCATAAGCGGAGGACAGCACGTGCTAACAATGACGTATAAAATAAAATATTGCAACAAGTGAAATATTAAAAAAAATGATTATTTTTGCATTATAAAAAAATGGAGAATATATGGAAAGGATAACATTGGAATACGAATCGGATAATGCTTTTATGCAGAGTTATTTGGCTACTGCTTTGTTGGCAGGATTTAAAGTTGTTGACAGTACAGTAAACACTTACAAGAAACTTACTCCTTTTGAAAAATCGTTAGAGGATATAAAATACGGTAGAATTACACGTATAAAAAATGTTTCTAACTTGTTAGAAGAGTGTATGAAATGAAAAAATCTGAAGTAAAAGATGTCATTACAAAAAACATTCAAAAATTCAAGTATTCGGTTGATGTAACCAACAATTTTAAGAAAAATGTTGTTGATTGCTATCGTAGAGGTTTGGACATCGACTTGTTGGTACGTGCGGTAGAAATTTTGGCAATAGAAGGGAAATTACCGCAAGAATACAAGCCGCATTCTTTACACAGCAATTATCAAGGTTTTATGGAATGCCACATACAACCGGATTGGTTATTGGTGTGGAAACAGGAAAATGATAATCTTACCTTGCTATTGACAAATACGGGTACTCATTCTTATATTTTCGGATGGTAACTGATTTCGGGACAAATCACCCCATTTTCTCGCAAATTCAGGCAATAAACCGTAACTTGTGCTTAAAAATCAAAAAGTTACATGCACAAAATAAAGAATTTATCAATATTTCTACCGGTATTTTGTCCCTATTGGGACAGAAAATCAGATTAATATTTTTTTTAGCCTGATTTTTTTATAAAAAAATTATATCTTTCTTCTATAAATTCAACCAAGTATTCATTAAAAACCCCTGTTAACCGCAATAACTTTAGCGTAAGCGCATGATTTCATTTGCCTGCCACAGCAGGAGCGAC
>Ga0123357_10010481_pt1 | contig 11792 bp, 9 predicted proteins | sample TergutEmb28metaG_FD_89873 | JGI IMG/M metagenome (GOLD analysis project Ga0123357, IMG submission 89873) | Embiratermes neotenicus P4 segment gut microbial communities from Petit-Saut dam, French Guiana - Emb289 P4 | ecosystem: Host-associated > Arthropoda: Insects > Digestive system > Gut ...
CACACAATTAAAATGGTTTTACAATGATCGTATCTATAAATATTACACAAAACCATTCGTATTTATTTAAAGCGAAACTGGCGCTGTTTAATAGAAATATGTCTTACTGTATTTAGTAAATTTTTGACCTGGATTCTTGGAAGTGACGTACAAAATGCATGAACTCTTTGTGACTATTTATTTTCTCAGAACAAGTTACATGTATGGGTACGTGATCACCGTCAGCACCACAAATACTCCGACACCGACGCCGATCCGCACAACTCCACTAGAGGATTTTTCTTTTCGCACTGCGGCTGGCTCATGATGCGCAAACACCCTGACGTTATTGTGAAAGGAAAAACTATCGAACTCTCCGATCTAGACGCAGATCCGATTGCAACGTTCAAGAAAAGTAAGTTACCTGGTCGATCACGAGAGAGATCAGATGATTTGTCGCCATCTGTTTTTATCGTCAAGATGACTAGCATTACGGTAAAATAACGTTCTCACATTAGAGACTTGGCGATATTCAAGGAAGACACAGTATCTTAAACTAAGAAGGACAAATATTAACAGCATTCAAATCATTTCTTACAATGACATGTTTTTCTTTCGAAATTTCCAAGGAAAGGGCGAATTTGATACAGAGATATTGATTACGTTTCCGTTTGACATATTATTTCCAAGATTACTATCATCAGCAGGCTCGAACAAATGTAGCCTACTTTAACAGTCAGATATAATAAAATTTCAGCCCCCAAATATTTCTTCACAACACAAAACACGGTTGTAAATGTGCAACACTAGCCTTCTTACCACCACACTACATACAAAACACAAAACTCTCACATTTTAAAATATTTACAAAAATTTCAATTATCATACAATATATGGTTCAACATAATATGTGAAGAAATAAGCTAACAGATAAAAGTAGAGAGTGAAGGAATAAATTTAATATTTCTTTCACTCGTCCGCCCTAATATGTCAGTCATCACCGAAATAAAAGATGAGTAGGCTAGTTCAACACGGCGTTCATCTGCAGGGGTGGCGAGAAACGACAAAATGAATTTTAAAGTCTCCTGTGATGTTGCGTCATGTCGGGAGGCAAACAGTTATCGACGTTTCAGATGAACGTAGTGTCTCTACCTTCAGGATCTAGCAGTCCCAGAAGAAAAGAATCGCCATTTACAGTACCGTAAAAATCTCCGGCTCGCAAGGCAATATCTTACAGCACACATATATTCCATGTACATTCTATCAAATAAGGAAACCTGTTCATTTCTGCCTCCCGTAAATATCACGACAATTTATTTTATCTCAAAAAGAAAAATACAGCCCACACAGCAGTAATGCAATATGTCACGTCATTACACTGTACCGCATCCATTCTCTAGTAATTGTCAATTCACATTAACAGCATCGCAGCCTGTAAACAGTCTAATTAGATACAACATATCAATGTGAGCTCTAAGCAGAATCTAAACCGGGGTAGCTCGATGAACTTCCGAACACGATCCAATTTATCTCGTACTTCCAAACACGTTCCAATATTATCTAACGTTTCTTCTTAGAGAACACATCGTTATCGTTGTCTCTTCTTCTCTAACCCAGAACACGTTAATTTTGTTCATCAGTCAATGCGTTGTTGACTTCGAATACATCCAGGCACCAGAACTCTGACTTCTAAACTTGATTCGACAGCTTTTGTACGTAGTAGCATTACGTTAAAGGTTATTTTACATTCACGAACAACCCAAGTTGCCCGCCGATTATCAAACTGGGCTGTTTTGAATTCTTAATTAAATATGTGGATTCAATATTAGTCAAAAGGTAACGAAATGCGAGTGAAATGCGTCAAGACGTAACCGAGTTGTTAGCAGCTTCTGTGGTGACGCAATGAATGGGTCGCTTTGTAATTCAACGTTGCCAATATATACTGAATACCGTAAATATAATACACAATTTTAAAACTGTATTATAGCTACTATTACATCTGTGGTTTAGCTGTGAAAGACAAGCGTTAAGGACAACTATTATATCTCGAGTTTTAAAAGTTCTGATTCTTGCTTGTTTTAATCGAAAACACAGAAGGTGTCCGAAAAACAAAGAAGAAAAACATAAGATACACATCATAGCAACATTAACAACAAACTCACTTCTAAGTTAAGGTGGCAAAGACATGCGATGTTGATAACACAAACTTAAGCGTCGAAACGCTTATGTCAATGATCTGTGACCTGTCTGGTTGTGCCGTGTTTTTGTGCATTCGTCCAGAAAACGGGAAGGTTTTCAGAAAAAACATATATATTTCACATGTGATATACTTTCATTTTCTCTATACCTTTGTTTCTGAAACTTTCCTCCTTCGAGGAAAAAAATTCAGTAAGCTATTATCATAAATTACTCAGTTATTCACGTGTATATATATATATATATATATTTTATATTTTCATGTTATTTGAATTTAACATGTCAAAATAAGGTGGAAGCACTAGGTGTTGCAGCCACTAAAGTTACAATTTTGGTATGTGAATGCTGCCAGGTGTATATCAACAATACCACTGTATAGTTGGTTAATTTCTTATTGATGGAGTCCATGTTGCACTCTTGTGTTTATTTTGTGTATAGGCCTAGATTCTGTGTGATGCTATCAGTAACCCAGACTGTATGTGTATAACTCAGAATTGTTAGAAGACTGGTGAGCAATGAATTTGAAAGGATTTGGAAAGAAGTGGTCAAGGCATCATTTAGGTACTATTATGCCCTTTGCCTGTATGGACTGCAGAAAATCACAGAAGACACTACTCAGGACAACCAAGATTTGCAACAGGCATCTCGTGAATACAAGTCTGAAGCTTTATCTTGTCCATATCCATGCACTGATGACAAGTTTGTTACATAAAAATCTGTAATGCACATATGTTAACACCACTTTATTTACACTGTTACACTCCAACATGTTTCAGCCCTCAAGGGGCCATCTATGTGGGTACTGATACATCATGTGAATAAAGTAGTGTTATCATATTTATGTGCATTAGTCAGATTGTTATGTAAAAAACAAGTCTGAAGCATTACCACTTCAGCCAGTTTGCTTGTTGAATGTTGCACCAGTGTTTCATTAATTAGAAGAGAATAATTAAATTAATTGTTTTAATGCTGACCTGATGCTTGTACAGCTTGTGGGTGTAGGAGAATGTGCAACAGTAAGTTGTGGTCATGGATTATCTGTGTGAACATTCTTCAAGTGTAATTCTGTATTTTGAAAACCAGGTAAACAAATTGTGGATAATGTGTACCTATACAAGAAATCATATGTAAGTTACGTACCCGAAGAAATGCCTCGTCCTGACCTCGCAGAGTGTAGCCAAATTGGAGGTCACTTTGCAAGAGGTCTCCCAGACCTCTAATAGAAGCAACATGAACTGACAAAACAGATGTGATGAATGCAGCATAAGCATTATACATCACCAGAGCAAAGCATAAGCTGAAGATGAGTACAAGACAGCCTGAAGGAGACTGTGGACTCCATGAACTACCTACAACAGAACATTTCACATTTTAATTAACATTTGAGTCATAATTACTCAATTCTTTAATGTGCCATAACAAATAATTATAACTACCTTGCATACACAGGACACTAACACTCCACACTATTGCTTCACCAAGATTCCATTTTGTTTTGGAACTTTTTCTGTTTGTACTAGATTCCTGTCTTCTATTCCTTTTGGCTGTGGAAGCACTAACCAAAACCATAGCTATAGCAATCACCACTCCAGTAGCAACCACACTAGCTAGCAAACGAGGGCTGAAAGGAGCCAAAAATATGTCGCGCATGGCACCAGTCTCTGGTCGACGAAAGTAGATGTTTCTCCTGAAACCAGAAAGACAGAAAATATTTTCATTGTTGGAAATCCTAGTCTATTGGTACAGATTTATCTAGATACTGAATTCCAGTTGGACAACAAAGGAATTGTGATTAATTACTAGCCTGTCACCATACGTGCCTGTGTTCGATTCCAGGTCAGTCTATGTGGGATTTGTGATAGACAAAATGGCATTGGGACAGGTTTGTCTCCAAGTACTCTGGTTTTCCCAAATCAGTATAATTCCACCAATGCTCCATACTCGTATTTCATTTGTCTGCCACCAACACTACATGAGTTTAAAAACTGACTGTTTTGTTCAATAAGACATTTCTCTCTGTCTCCTTCTAAAGGAGGTTAACAATGGAAGGAGTTACATTTCCATTCTCCCATATGTCCAGTGGCGTACCAAAGGGGGGGGGGTTTGGGGGGTTCAGTTTCCCCCCCTCCTGAAATTCCGAAGGCCCTCCAAAATCGTGCCAAAGTCAACCCGATTGTGAAAACTGTTAAAAATTGCTGAATTTAGGATGCCAATACCCCCAAGATGTTCGGAAAAAAGGCAGTAAAATTCTAAAACTACCAAGTTTCACCATTGTTTTACATTAGAAATTACAAATGAACTGGTTGTCACCATAAATAGTCTTAAAGTACCAAAATTTAAGAAAATTTTACTATATGAAATGAAACTTCTTTTACTAAATTACAGCTGCCTCCAGAACTCCTGACTAGGGAGCTACCGCCCCCAGATCCCCATTCTCTCTGTCCTCTGTCCTCAACTGAATTTGTTGAACCCCCCCCGAACAAAATTCCTGGGTACGCCATTGCATATGGCTGCATGGCATGCACAAGGACAACTCTTACCTTTACTGTGCCTAATATTATTATCAGATAAATAGAGCATGGTAAATATATTAGTCCTTTGCAGCATCATTTAAATGTATTATACTGTGAAGTTATCAGGCTAATTTATTTAAATGTTGCATGTACACATTGTATTTTATGGTCCTAAGTATGGCAACAGACAATTTATTTTGCTGCATTGTTTACCTTAAGAGAAAAAAGTCGAAATCTTCCAAATGGCATTCCTGCAACAACCCGAGGAGAAAACTTAACTGATTTTGCAGCTTTTGAGAACACTGATACATAATTCTTTCAGCTTAAAGATCTAGAACTTGCTCTAAAACTAATAAGTCATTGAAAATTATGCTGGAATAAAAAAATAAGCACATAACAAGAGCAATGGAATAAAATGGAGTTTGCAGACTAAACTATAAATAGTGTAGAGTGGTCCATGTATGTTGAAGACGTAGAAGATTCATTACCATATACGAAGAAAATGCAGGCTACACAACATCACAACTTTGCAACAGTAGCATAAATTCACAAATATGTATTACCCATTGTACAGCGAAAATACCACGGTAATTTTGAAAGTACATCCCATAGGAAAGGAACTCTGTATGTATGAGTATCAACATAAAACAATTTCAGTCAAAAAGCAACTGATAACGAAAACAATTCTCAGTTTAACTGCAGGAGACCAATAATCAAGACCAATTCTATGTGTATTTTAGTACACTGCAAGTAACTTCTCCAGCCAAATTTGAGAGTTTGAAATGACAGTACTACAATATTCTTAGTTTAAAACAATCAGTTTCAATCAGAACTCAGAGTATACATCTCTACTGTACATATTTCTATTTCTACATATATATATATTAGTATTATTACTGTTATTTTAATTCAAGTATACATTATTCATACTTTAGTAGCTGAGACAGCCTAGTCAGTGTTGTGAATAGGATAAGGACAGCCAAAGCAATTTCTCAGTTGTCCAGATTTGATTTCCAGCTGAAGCATAAGACTTTTTCTTCAAATCATCCTAATGTCTCTGGGACCTACATAGCTTCCTATTCACTGGGTACCAAATGATTATTTCCCTGGTGTGAATTGATGGTGGCATAAAGCTGTCCACTCGTTTCCATCTAGTGCTGAGGTTAAGAAAGTGTGCAGGTCTGTGTTCACTACACTACATCCCTTTGTGGAGCAGACCTTAATTAGGCACAGGGCAACTTACTCTTTGTTTATTTTCTTTAAATTGTCGGATGTAATTTCAAGGTTCACATTGTCCCTCTGTTGTACTGACTTGACTTACAAACATTCCTTCATATGGAGTGTATACATCTACATAAATGTGCACGCGCACGCACACACACATATACACACACACACATACAAACATACACACACACACACACACACACATATGTACCTACATTTATACATACATATATGCAGAGTGACACCAAAAAAACGGGAACTTTTGAAAGGCATAGTGGCAGCCATGTACAGTTGGCAGCACTGTGGAACAGGGACCTTGAGCTATAGACAACCTTTGGATTACTGTCTCTTAAAAGGCAAGTAATAATGGTTAAATTTCTGTCAATAAATTTTATTTGTTGGATTTCTTCAATTTTTGTTGGGTTTTTCAAAAGTTCCCGTTTTTTTGCATCTCCCTGTACATTCCATGGACCCATAAGTGTCTCACCTAGAAAGCAAGATGTGGAAAAAGTCATAAATACATAAATATACACAATTTTTGCAGTGTAAAATGCCAAAAACATTTTATAAAAGAGTATTATAGATCTTTGTTACACATGAAAAATTCACCTACAGAGTAAAAGAAGTTTGTCTTTAGGTATTTTCTGTAGGCTAGTTTAAATGCTGCCCTTTCATTCTTATGGACTGTCAGATTTTGTGATAAAACTTTGAATCTATCTCCATACCCCTTTTCAAGCATGTACCTTTACTACCTTTACTGATTTATTGATTAGTGCCATCAGACTAGAAGCTAAATATTTCTTGTATTACACATTTTTTATGTTGTACAAAACATTAATCCAAGAAAATTTGCAGAATTTCCTCAAGATAGGCTTACCCATACACGGTTTCATGACCTAACAGTGGGGCTGGTGTCACCTATTTCACAAATTTGTGGGTCTGCCGTAAGCATTACTGACCACAGTAAATTATAATGTATTAGTTGAAGTGTCCTCCAGTAGCTTCATATTTGTACCAGATTTCATGAAAATGGTGAAGTGTTTGGGAAGTTTAAATAAACACACACACACACACACATGCATGTACACACACACACACACACATAGCATGGTGGTCTCAGTGGCTACTCTTTCTGTTTTGGGTAGGAACTTAGTCTAACAGTACTTGTCTATTTTTTTTAAGATATGATATGGTGGAACTACATAAAAATTTGTTATCATTTGTTTAACTGTTCATTACTATACTGATTATGCACAAATTGACATGTTTCAGCTAAAAATCAGTCAAATGTTCACATAAACCTACAAGTATTTGGAGGATTTAGTAGGTACATGATGATATTTACAAGAAATGAGATATCATTCCTTGTACATTCCCAATTTGAATGAAATATTTTCTTTTGAAAAATTATTTCTGTGTATTGTGTGCTGAGTTAAATTCCTGTATAAGTGGTGATTTAAAATCTGTATGATTGTGTTTGCAGAGTACAAATTGCCTGTTATGTCAATGTAAATTACATTGAAATAAACATAGGTAACAAACAGTTATGTAAATGATAATGGTTTCTATTTGTGCATTTCACACAACTGGATGACTTTCACAAAAAAGAAGAAAAAAGTAGGTGTTAGGAATGTGTTCACATACATTGATTGAACGATGGGAAGAGTGAAGAACATGTCAGTGTAACGCTCTGGTGTAATGACAACATTATCCAGACCAAGATCTACTGTTCCCGCAGTTACTGCACCCAACATGAACAGCCAAGCTCTTTCTTCATTTTTCCATCCTAGCTTCGTGAAAGGTACCAGGTCATAGCTGCAACAGAAAACAAGTTTATCTTCTATTTCACACTCAAGGTTTTGACCCGTTTTTGGTCATTTGTACACAGAGAACATACTTTTCTTATAGTAGGGCACATACCACATTGAAAACACAAGTATAAAATAAAATTCTTTTAAGTTAAAGAGGGAATGAAGTTTAATTAAGGGTTCAAATTTTAGACACATTCGCAAAATTGTGAAAAGTGATTATTAGCTTCATCATGTCTGTCTGTCCTTCTGTCCATCCACATGGAAAAACGCAGCTCCCACTGGATGGATCTTTATGAAATTTGATATTTAATTATTATTTGAAAATCTGTTGAGAAAATTCAAGTCTCATTAAAATCTGACAAGATTGACTTGTACTTTACACGAAGACCAATGCACATTTTTTATCATATTTCACCCACTTTGTAGAATGAGAAATGTTTCATACAACAGTTGTAGAGAAAATCAAAACACACATTTTATGATCAGTAAATTTTTTTATTTTTAAATTTGTGCTCTTTATGAGATAATGTGGAAAAATATTGTAAAGCCAGACAGGCCACAGATGACAATATAATATGGCGCATGTGTATTGCAAGCTGTATATCTAAGGCTGCAGACATACACTCAGAATATGTAATAATTATTTCTTTTTCCTGCAACAATGACTGCACGAGTGTGCATTAATGTTACGTTATATATATGTTACCCATCGTGTATAACATATGTTTATTAGTTTAATTTACATAAAAAATGACACATGATCCTGAATCCTCTTTATCACATTCCAGTATCGAGAGCTTTTTATTTTCGGAGAAAAATAGGGTATGTGTGTGTGTTCAAACACTGCTCTCCTAATCACTCATGTGTCCATGTCTTGAAGCCCATTGTCAATTTCCAGCCATTTTGCTTTCATAACTTCAGCTGTCTGAGTTTCCTACTATTGACATACTTGTATAGGCTTAAAGCCCATTTCTCAAATCTACTTTGAGCTGCTTCTATATAACTTGAAAGCCCATTACTGTCCATGTAAGAGCCAACCTTGGAACCCATCCCGAATAATTTGGAAGTACACTTAAGCTAACAGATCATGTAAACTTTATGCTCAAGTTTAATGTAGAAGGAAAAGGAAAAGTGAAAGTATGACTAACTCCACTGAGCAGAGTGTCCACGAAATTTGTTCCAGCCTAAGCGGGTGTGCCTGTGGGTCGGGAATACAGGCGCTTCTAGTTATACGCGCTTCAGTTATCCGAGTACAGCATACCCATGGCTTTATTCAGCCTTCCCATCTACATTTGCGCCAACACTGACGATCCAGCTGTCGCAATATTTCCTCCATACAGCTGCCTAAAGAAAACTGTAGCTCCTTTCACACTAAAAATTATAATTTTTGAATTTACAAATGTTTTTAGTCTTTCCTTCTGGTCATGTGTTGTGCGTAATTATCTATTGTTCTTGTATCTTAATATATACGCTATGAAGTGTCATTGCATTAAAGTACAATTTAATCTGAAAAGTCTAAATCTTGAGCTTTCACGAATGCAACCCCTATTGTTACGTATGAGGTCTATAGACATTACCATTTACGTTTTACAGGTTTTTAGTAAACCTGTACACATTTCGATTTTCAGGAAAGCATTATCCTTGTATAATGAGAGTAGCCTATATAGTTGGCAAGTGTTGCCATATTGCCTGTCGCCTGCCTGTTGGAAGTGTTAAAAATTAATGGCATATACCGCACCTCGCATTCAGTGACCTGGCGATAAAATCCAAAACGTCCATCAAGTGATTGTCTTCTTCAACCTCATCGTCCGAACTCTGTGCCGTTAGTGACGTGTCTTTGCCAGTACCATGTACCACTTCCACTGCATTTTGGGTGGCGTTTTTTACACCCACGATTAGTGGAAGACCACGAAAATCGTTTCGCTGTTCGATACCATTTGGGGACACCAGATTTGAAGTTCCATTCATTGCATTCCATGATCCTAATGGAATCACGATTAAGGAACTGTTGGAATTTGAACGAATCTTGTAGAGCTGAAGCAACGAAAACTCTAGTCCAGAATATTGTGCTCTATTGGAATTCTGTCTGCAGTTCTGTAGTTCCTTATACCTATAATTTCTGTTATTTTTGTTATAGTTCCTGTTGGTTTTCTTTTCTATTTCGTCTTTCTGCATTCCGTCACGGTTCTTCCAGTTCTCCTTGTTATAGATCCCTTCATCACTCAAATTTTGATCACGGTCAAGGCTGCCTCTGCTATCATGTCTGTGTAACCCATCACTGTAATTGCTGGTTGCAGCATTCCTGTCACCCCATCTGCGGGTTCTGCTCCGGGTGTTGTTGCCAGAGATGTTTTCTTTAGTCGCCCACATCTTTGTCGCAATTATCAAATCCGTATCGAGGCCGATATTGAAATATCTCAGCCTGTCTTCTACAGTGCAGTTAGAGTCGATTGCTGGAATTGTTGTCTCCGTGATAATGAGCCAAGACACGTAGGCGTGGAATAATTGCTTCTGCGACACCTGTCAAGTGGAAAGAATTTTCAGAGGTAAAGCTTGTTTGGAGTGATTGAGGTAATTCCCACGAACTGCAAAATATGATATTGAATCTTAAGCGTTTACACCCAGTAATTGCCACGAGTATATTTATCACCACATTAATACTCTCCCCCCCTCCTTCCCCCCAAAAAGACAGAATTTTGACGTCACAGTGCATTTTTAGGCGCTTTCGCAAAATTGCGGAAAGCGGCTATTCGCTTCGTTATGTCTGCCTGCCTGTCCACATGGAACAACTCGCCTCCCACTTGGCAGATTTTAATACTATTTGATATACGAGTCTTTCTGAAAATCTATTAAGAAAATTCACGTTTCATTAAAATCTGACAAGAATAACGGGTACTTCACATGAAGACCAATATACATTCATGATAATATCTCGCTTAATTCTTCTTAAATGAGAAATATTTCAAGCAAAAGTTGTAGAGAAAATCAAAGCACGCATTTTATTTTCAATAAAGTTTTTCCCGTGAAAATTGTGCCGTTTATAGGATAATGTGGAAAAATATAATAGAACCAGACAAGCCACAGTTGACACTGTAATACGGCGCATGGGTATTGCATGATGGATAACTAAGGCTAGAAACACACAATCATAATATGTAATACTTATTGCTTTTCCACGGCAACAATGGTTACGCGAACGCGCCTCAATTTTACGCCATACGTACATTACCTGTCCTGTGGCATTTAATATTTTTGTCAGGATATACAGTTAATATTTCCCTAAACAGCCTTAACTGATGGTCTTTGTATTGGAGGTGGAGTTTTTCTCTGTGAGGTAGCAACTTAATTTGTATAAAATTTGGATGAATTTTAGTCTTGAAGTGTTCATCGTCGGCAACTGGCAAGAATGCTGTCGTGTTTGATAGCACACACACGAACTGACCTTCATAGTGACTCACAAGATGCCGAGATGCCGAGTCGTCAGTATGTCTACTGCCGAAGAAGGGGTTATCACTGTAACAGTTTCCTTGATAAATTAATGAACCTCAGCATAAGGTGACCTACACGCTATTATCACGTGTAGACATTAAGGACAGGGATTATCAGTGTTTTTACCGACCCTACATGTGGTAATTTACGTGCATTTTGTCACGTGGCATGGCATGTTGCCAGTGGGAAAACTAGGGAATATAAAAATGAACATTTTAACCAATCTGTGATTACACAAGTGCATACAGACAATCTGAATATCATGGAACCTTACCAAACGGTTTTACTACAAATACTTTTCTTGTTAGAAGCCTCAAATTACGTGCAGCTTATTTGTATTCGCAGTGCGATTTTTAATTTTTCATCTCTAGCCTGCCTTTTACCTCCCTACGTTGCAACACAATTTAAGTGTTCAGTATTTTAGAATATGAAAAGGAGATCTCTTTTTAGTTGAGTAAAGAGAGACCAACTTGATGTCACTTGCTTTATTATTTCTTTACTTAATGCTCAACATGTTTCGGATGTTAATACATCCATCCTCAGGAGCTTGCGACTTATGCGCTGAGTTATTTCATGG
>Ga0123357_10010483_pt1 | contig 11791 bp, 7 predicted proteins | sample TergutEmb28metaG_FD_89873 | JGI IMG/M metagenome (GOLD analysis project Ga0123357, IMG submission 89873) | Embiratermes neotenicus P4 segment gut microbial communities from Petit-Saut dam, French Guiana - Emb289 P4 | ecosystem: Host-associated > Arthropoda: Insects > Digestive system > Gut ...
AATTTACGTACTATACCAGAAACGCTTTAGAGCGTTTAGAGGGGGAGGGGACTTTTAAATCCCGAGCGCTTTGGAGCGTTAGGGAGGGGAAAGGGTTAATAAATCTTAACCTATTTTATCTACGTATAAGCTATGTTTTATACAAATACTGATGTACACCCCTGAGGATGACCCAACGGAAAGGGTCAAAACATGTCGAAGTTCTTGTGTTTTAATCGTAAAAGCTTTATATTGTGGTACAGTGTATCTGTTGGTACATTCATGAATATGAACAGTGCACAGATGTGAATACCATAAAAACAAGTCACATGTTCACACAGGAACACGTCCGGCCGGCCATACTATTGGCTGCCCACTATAATACACACAGTTAATACAAAACAAGACAGACACTGTAAGTGTAACGTAACATTGAGGGATGTTCATGCAACCTTTGTTGCAGTGGAAAAGCAATAAGTATTACACATTGTGAATGTGTGTCTGTAGACTGTTATACAGCACACCATGCGCGTGTGCCACATTGTCATCTGTGGTCTCATCGGCTCCACAATATTATTCCACAGTATATCAAAAACGACATGATTTGGCGGTGTGTGTGTGAACATAAAATGTGTAATTTGATTTTCTGTACAACTTTTGTCTGAAACATTTCTCATTCTAAGAAGAAATGAGCAAGCTATTACCATAAATGTACACATATCGGTCTTCATATGAAGTACCGTTATTCTTGTCAGATTTTAATGAAAATTGAATCTTCATGAAAGATTTAAAAAAAATACTCAAATACAAAATTTCATGAAAATCCATCCAGTGGGAGCCCAGTTGTTGCATGCAGACAGATGGACAGACAGACACTTGTATGATGAAGATAATACTCACTTTTCACAATTTTACAAATAAACCTAAACACTTGGCCTCCCATGAATGTAGCCAGCATTTATTTCTCCATTTTGGATCAAATGCTATATTTTCAGACATAATCTAATGCCTTTTATAACTCTACATGAGAAGGGATCAAATAAAAATGTACACGTTAAAAAATGTGAACAGGTGTAACAACTGGCAACAGAAAAACACAGTTTCAAGCAGTCCCATCAAAACACTGATGTGACCAGTGACAAACAGAATAACACCAATTTACACTGTGGGCAGCATTAATGAGGAATGCATAAGAATGCCTTACGACATGCTGAACCAGTCCTCTTTGAAGTGGTTGTAAGAAATTTCAATGATAATTATAAATATTTATAGCCAGAACGGAATGTGGCATTTATGAATAATTGCCCCCCCCCAACTATTAACAACAACTGAATATCAAACAACAATGGTCAACTGTTACATGAACATGTGTAATTTTGTTAAACACAGCATATCATTGTTGTCTGATATTCCGTCACTGCTTATAGCTTAAAAGAAATACACATAACTCCTCTGACTGTAACTTAGCTACACTGAGTCTTGAATGGGTAAAAAAAGTTAATAATCACATCAAATTTATTGTCTATAAAAATAAATTTAAAAATAATGAAGAGAAGCACAAACAAAAAGGTGCACATTCAACTGGACTTATTTAGAAAACATCTGGCTTTATGATGTTTCATTAATTCTGAAAGATGATTCTTAAAGGCCCTAGGTAGAGCTCAGTAGATTTCCTCTGGGCTGCAGAAACCTTCCTGTGGACCGCATGTCATGCAGGCCTGCAGAGGGTCTCGATTGTCAGGATCTTGACCAATTGTGATCACCCGTTTTAGTACCGTTGTTTCGAGCTGTACAGACTGGTTCGGGAATTCAGTATAAGACCACATGGCTGGCAAGTTAACTTGCTATTGTGCACATCACTCTCAGCACAGTCAAGCGCTACCTTTCAAGGAAAATTGGTTGCCTGATGGAATGAGGCCCTCCTTCAATCATTTAATGTAGTTTATGTTTCCAAACAGTGTGTGTATTGTACTGGACATAAACTGACATGCTGTTTATGTTTGGGAGGTTATTATTTTTACTGCTTGTATCTCATAAGCTCTTGGAACCAAACAGGAACTTTGTACTTAAAATGGATTTCAATGTACACGATCTCTGCAACGGTTTCATCAGTTCCCAACCAGGAGAAGTTTTATCGCCATTGCTCTTCAACTGCTTTAGAATGTGCCATTAGGTGGGTTGAAGCAAACCATGAAGGCTTGAAATTAAATGATATATAATCAGCTCTAAATTTATGCTGATGTTAATATATTGGGTGGATGCACACATACTTTAAAGAAAAAACACAAAAGCTTTAGTAATTGCTAGTAAGGAGATCAGTCTTGAAGTAAATCCTGAGAAAATTAAGTATGTGGTCATGTCTTGAGATCAGAATGCAGGGCAAAATCACAACATATAGATAGGTAATAAATCCTTTGAAAGGATGGAGCAGTTCAAATATGTGGGAACAACCCTAACACATCAAAATTCCATTTATGAAAATATTAACAGGCAAATAGAAGTGTGGGAATGGTTGCTACAATTCGATGCAAAATCTTTTGGTCTTCCAGTCTGCTATCCAAAAATGTACAGACTAAGACATACAGAACTGTAATTTTGCCTGTTTTTTTGTATGGGAACAAAACTTGGTCGCTCACATTGAGGAAGAAATGTGTGTTGAGGGTGTTCGAGAATGGGGTTCTGAGAAGGCTATTTGGGCCAGAGGAATGATATAACAAGGGAGCAGAGAACACTACATAATGAGGAGCTACTGATCTATACTCACCAAATACTTTTTGGGTCATCAAATCAAGAAGAATGAGACGGACGGGGCACATAGCACTTATGGGGGAGATGAATTAAATAAAGGATCTTGGTGGGGAGACCTAAGGGATGGAGACCACTTGGAAGACCCAGGCGTAGATGGAAGGGGGAGGGAAGGGATAATATTAAAATGGATCTTCAAGTAGTGTGATGGGAGGGCACAGACTGGACTGATCTGGCTCAAGATAGGGACAAATGCTGGGCGCCTGTGAATGTGTTAATCAACCTTCAGGCTCCACAAAATGTGGGAAATTTCTTGACCAGCTGAGGCCCAGTCAGCTTCTCAGGAAGGACTGTACTCCATGGAGATAGTTCATCAGTTTCCAATGACTCTCTACCACATGAATACAATTTTATGTTACAACACAACCACTAGTCATGTTCACACCAAAATAAAGTTTAAACTATATGAAACACTTTGCTGACTTATAATGTCACTTCATGTACCTTTGGTGGCAGCTGGAAAGTGTGCCAGTTGTTGTTCACATATGGGATGATCACTGTGTCCAGGTCATAATACTTCTTAGCATTGAAGATGGTAAGGTTGTACAGAGCCAGGTGCACAATGTCAACCCACTTCATTTCTAGACGACGAACAAATTCCTTTCCATAATTACACAGTGAACATACAAACACATAAAATCTGCAAACAAACAAACATCATCATCATTTTATCTCTGCTGTTCTACAACACTTCATGGTACAAACTAAAATTTACAGTTAAATCCCATTTCAAAGAATTTCAGTATTTACTACACTTAGGACTCAAGTCTCAAATACATGCAGCCGTGTTGGCGGACATGTGAGGATTGTACTGCCTTCAGAACATCAGAAACTGCACACCAAATGGCACAGTGTCACGTTCCAGAGACTTCAAACCTCTGTATCACTGCAGCGTAAATGTTGATTCTCATATTCACTGTTTGACGTTCAGATGACCGTGCATCGTGATAAATTCTTATAATAAAACCAACTAGAAGCACTAATTTCTCAAATTTACTTTTGGAATAAACCTCTAAATGCTTCGGACAGTTCCTCCGTTCATCATCAGGAGTTTTTCAATCTACACACAGCAATGGTGTATGTCATACAGGTTTGCTGTGTGTACAGTGAAAAACTCCTGATGATGGACAGAGGAACTGTCTGAAACATGTGGAGTTTTATTCCAAAAATAAATCTGAGAAATTAGTGCATCTAGTTGGTTTTATTATAAGAACATATTCAGTGTATTTACTTGCAAACAATGATCCTGCATACACAAGAGGATACCAATTTAGAATCAGGACAAAAGCAGGGAAGAAGGTGGCAAAAATTAAGGCAGCATTCCACACCCCTTCCTCGCCCATGGCACGCTGTAATTTGCACATGACAAATAACAACACACCACAGAATTTCACCTCGCAGACAAAGGATATGAAACAACACATCACCCAATGTGCATGTGCAGACACTACTGTGACTGCACTACCATTACATTCAGTCTAAATTTAAACATAATTACGTTTCTCTTCAATCCACTTTATATTCACACACTTAGTAAAAAAAAAATAAAAAAAAAACCCCCCTTGAAAAACAAACTAAAATTAGGGTTTCACTGCCCAGGGCACACTATGACCTCATTCTCCTGTCAGCTGGTTTTGAAAGAGAATAACACTGCAGTGTTCAGTGAGGCCCTTGGTAGCTGGTGGTGGTGTACACAAAACAGTCATGACATACCTTCCATCCATGATTCATGATCACACAATAACAGTGCTGGTTTAGAATCATGCTTACAAATAAATGATCCCTACCATGGGTTTTTTGACTACACACTTGCAAGCTAACTCTCGAGAGAGAGAGACTGCACAATATACTGCTGCAACAGTTCACAATCTAGTGTGACATACATTCATTCACTTACACTGTGCCTTATCATGACACTGTTTATATAACCAAAACTCCACAGTTGTGAATATGAATCCTAAAATGAGGTGCAAAATGGTGCAGGGCTGAGTTTTTGTCTCTCACATGCAAAAAAAAACCTCAGTAAATTTTTCAAAACTGCATTCTGCAGCCATCAATCCCTCAGAACACAAATACAAGTGCAGATGTACAAGACATTATAGCAATGCTGGAACTCAAGTTTCCAGTCTTCTGGGATGTGACACCACATTGTCAGGAAAGCATTTGGTACTGCCTTCCTCATCAGGGTCCAGGAGTCCGAAAACAGACGTGTATGACATCAGAGTGGAGACAGGACAGTAAGTGGTGAGCCCCGGTGGTGGAACTGATATGCATTGGGTTGGGTCTGACCAATGACGTGGCATCTGGAATCCTCATACCTGTCACCACAGTACAGTGGATACTGCAAACACTTGATGCATTTCTCGTGGAACCACTGCCTGCAGCGGCCACACTGCAGCATCTGCATGAACCACTCTCCATCCTTCCCACAGTAGCAGTAGCGTTGCTCTGTGTTGCTGCGGTGGCTCTGATCCCATGACAGCTCCCCTGGCTGTAACAAGAGTTGTCATGACTGCTCTCTAAACTACAGTGACCAAACCACAATGATTACAATGCTCTCAACTTACATCATAAGGCAACTTGTTCTTTTCGACCTGAACGACGGCGGGTTCTGGTCTGGGGCCACACATTTTGCGAATGCTCTCTTTCTTGGCCACCTTGTTCTCCCTGCCCTTGCCTGGCATGTTCTCCAAGCAACGTTTGCATACCCAACGAGCCTCTGGTTTGGAGTTCTCTTTTGATATATGGGGCTGCAAATGGAACAATACATCCTAAATGTTATGCTGTAATTTACAAGCCTTTTGTGTTGTTTCATGAAGGTAGTGCTGTACCATACCTACTACCCTGCTTCATATCATAACAACAGAAGTTCTGCGACACTTAGGAATGAACAGTGTAGTGCTATACCATATTTACTACCCTGCCTGATACCGTAACATAAATCATGAATTCTTCCTTTCTGTTGCAACACAAAGAACAGTAAATCCCTAAGTTGCCACTGTGGAGTGAGCAGAGAAACTGGACCGGGCTGAATTCTGAGTATAATCCCACACACAGCATTTCTGGTAAAGTGTTTTTCTTTTCCTGACAGCAGTAATAATAACTTAAGGCCCAATAATAATCACAAATCCTTGTGAATATCAGGCACCCAAATAATGGACCAGAACATCTGCAGGAAAAGTGTGTTCATTAAGGTAACAAATAATGTACAATCCCAAAGGCATGATTTTCAGATACACGTAATGCCTGCCACTTCTACCAGTATGACCACTGAAAACAATCACTGCAAATGCAGGTGTTTCTGTTTTGAATTGCTGTCTCAGAATGAGAGTAACCTCCTTCCATATTCCTACCTGGTGACACAACTGGTGATACCCACGACCGCACTTGTCACAGACGATGATCTCGTTGTCTGTCTTAGGCTGGGACTTCTTGCAGATGACACACAGCAGGTCAGACTCTGGCAGTGTCAGCTTAGTGAGATCTTTAAATGCGGACCAACTCTCTGTGTCATCTCCAAACTTGATCAAGCACTGTTCAGTGACCAGGTCCACCTACAGCAGAACACCAACCGAATGCACACAGAAAGCTCTCATGTATAGAACATCTGCCAGTGAGTATAAGCTTGTTATATTGTTTAGTCTGAAAATACAGGGAGAAGGTTGGGACCTCCACAATATTTTTAATTAAACCAAAATGTCTGATGATTGTCACGTGATTACAACCTCTATATTAAGGATTCTGCTACTCTAGTACATTATGCTGTGAAGTGGGTAATTTAATGCATTGAAACATTTAGAAGGAATGCAGTATTTTCTTCTTCTACGACTGATAGGGCATAGAAAGACCTTCTCTTTTGAAGAATCAGGACATGTTTATGAAGTACCTGCTATATAGTGGAACATCCCTGAAGACCAGAACCTTCATATCATGCTTTGGAAACCTTCAATGTTGCAAATTTTGCATTATGTGTCATGATATTCCACGTACATTACAGTGCAGCAACACACAGCACATGTACATTTGCGTCAATAGGCAACAATTATGTCTACAGCACGCACACACTGTAATCTCATTCTTCAGCCACGACTTCCAAAATTTTAACCTTTCATGACCAACCATTTTGAAGACACTGTTTCAACCTTTCATGACTAGTTCCAACAAACTGGGATGAAACCATATGGCCAGTGAGTAAGTTTGCCCTCGTCTCCTAGTGATGTGCAGATCACTTGCGGCTGAGTCAAGCTCTGCCCTTAGCTTAGTGAAGCTTCTGAGCTCCACAAAATGAGACGCTACTTCAATCATTAATGTTGCTCAGTGTTTCTCAAACTGGGTTCCACAACGGGGTGTCAAGGGTTCCGAGAAACAAAAAGCGTTTTGGTGGAAGAGTTTCATTGGCAGTCCTAAAGCTGTAGGTACAAACTGAAATTTGTGGGGCAACATTAGACGCTAATCATTCTGCCACTGACAGCACGCAATCGATCACTGCTTCAACACAGAAGCTTCCTGATTCTGTAGACAAGTCAGTTAGCGCAGCTCACCACAGACAGTCGATGTGTCAGGCAAAATGATCAGGTTATCAGTTTGAGGTTATCTCTTGATTTGTTCAATGTAATATACATAAGAGATAAACAAGTGCTGGTATGTAATTTTATATTTGAGTTTGTGTTGACAGGTAGTGTTTCTCAGTAAGTACTGTAGTTTTTTAGGGTTCTGTGAGCTAAAATAGATTGACAGCATGGGTGTAACTTTGGCTGCAAAAAATATTTGTAATTTTTAAGAATAAGCTTTCATGCCTTAATGCATTTGAGGTTGTTACATATTTTTATTGGTAATGCATAAATGTGAATACCAACATTATTCAACTTAGCATTACAAAAAGTAATACAAAGTATAAAAATGGTTCCCAGTGGTATAAAGATTGATAAACAACAACTGAATGTATTAGCATATGTAGATGACATTGTATTAACCTTTTGACGCCGGAATTTAGCGGCCGTTCGGCTATTTAAAGGGCCCACTGCGCGTCCACTTTAGTTGACGTTCGGCGCTAAAAGGTTAATTGGAAAAAATGAAATAGAAATAAGACAACTTTTTGTAGAAATAGAAAACATTGCTAGAAAGTTAGGACTACAGATAAACCAAGGAAATACAAAATATATTATAGTGGAAAGGAAAAACAGTTCAAAACAAAATAAAATAGGACAATTAACAATGAAAAAATTATACATTTCAAACAGCTGAAAGTTTTAAATTTATACTCAATGAAGATATCAATCACCAAATAGATTTACAACAAAGAATAAAAAATGCTAACAAAACATACTGAATGCCACAGAAAGTTTTTAGAAATAAAAATATATCTAAAAAAACTAAATTTAAAACTAAAGAACACAACAATAGACAAAACTTTAACATGTGCATCAGAAATCCGGATACTAACAAAGGGAGATAGAAAGCAAATAAACATTTTTGAAAGGAAAGTGTATAGAAGAATTTTAGGCACAGTATATGACAATAAAAAGGAAACTGGAGAATATTAACCAAAAAAGAAATTTATGCCATAGTTAAAAAAACCCACTATAACAGAGACAATAAGGTAAAATAGATTATGTTGGTTTTGGCATGTAAAGAAACTGGTAGAAAATAGAATTCCCAAAAAAAAAGTATTATCTATGAATTTGGAAAGAACAAGACTGAGAGGTAGACCAAGAAATAGATGGCAAGATGAAGTAAGGGAGGACAGAAAAACCAGTTGGTGCAAAAGGGTGGAAGGAAAGGGTCTATAACAGACAGGAATGGAAGAAGCCCCTAAGAACGGCAAAGAACCATCGCATTCTGCACATGCCAGTGGAACGAATGAATGAAATGTGTAAATTCTACGAAATAAATAAGCATTTTGCATTGACAATGGATTCCACTGTTCATGGTGATGTTACTGTTTCTATTTAATCACAATGTCAACACTCGCACACACATTCTGCACACTCTACTTACACTGTTGTCACTTTGTCAGTTTACTCAATGTACAACTTGGTCAGCTCAGTCCTCACCTCTACTATAGTACCCAAATAGTACCGCCCGTCCTTGTGTTGGAACAGCACGTCTTCTCCTTCACTGAATCCGCTCCGTTCCCTGGTGGTGCTATCTGGTGCAGCAGGACGTTCCTCTGTTGGTTCCTGCAGCACAACACAAACACCGGCTAAGCGTGTGGTCACTGCATGACACACAGCACAGGATCCAACTACCAGCCAAAATGTGCATATATGTGAGCAACCGTACAACAAATCCACAACACAAGTTGACAATTATGACTCAATATAGTCACAAAAGTAGACACACTCACTGCCTGAACGCAGAACTTAATACAATATTTAAATGTCCACATTTTACTTCAAATTTGAGACTTCAGATAATAAAAGTTGTGTGTGTACGTATGTATGTGACTTTCTCTGGAATTACACATTCTCCAATGGACAGGCATACTTTAGCAAAATTTAATTCTAGAATAAAACAGTTGACACAGCAACTGATAATGTGCCATTCTTATAAGAAATGCCAACAAGATGCACTATTTCTCAAATTTATTTTGTTAAAGCCACTATATATTTCGGACAGATTTACTGTCCATCATCAGGAGTCTTAATACTGTGTTCAAAGCAATAGGTATTTGTCATACTAGTTACGTTGACTGTCTGCTAACAGACAGTCAACGTAACTATATGTTTCGGACAGATTTACTGTCCGAAACATATAGAGTTCTTTAACAAAATAAATTTGAGAAACAGTGCATCTAGACGGCTTTTAATATAAGAATATATCGCGATGCACGGTCCTCTGAATGACAAATTGATAATGTGCTGTTAATCTTAATTCCACAATCTTACACAACAAATGAACAATCCCTTGAAATTAAACAGAACACATACCTTCAACATGCTATCATTTGTATGTACACAACACCATGGTGTTAAAGCAAACAATGACATGTGAGGTGTGAATAAATTTTAATGCCTAACATCTGTCTTGTAAAACTACATCACTGTCCTGAAGACAACTAATACCGAGGGACAACACGTCTCCAGCTGTGCAGTATACACATCAGTGAAGGTGTGTTAACACTTGGAGAATTTCAATACTGCACAATTACAGTGACATACGAAACACCACAGCACGTCACACTGCAAAATGCTCCCACCTTCTTCACTGCACCCTGTATGGACATTGTAGACGGGACTTGTGCCACAGCCACAGTGATTCACGCTGCACACCTCCAATCCTGGCTCAATCAAGGACTGATTGGCCTCAAATCTGAAGAAAAATACAACATATTCATCAGCTCAATGTATAGTGGAAGTTCAAAAAATACTGTTCTGACTGGTGCAGGGGCCTCAAACACACAGCCTGTCTGTTCCTGTCATATGGCTCTCTTACTGGTCTTATTCAAATCACAGACTGTGACCTTCTTTTAATTTAAAACGGTTTTATATCAAAGGTCTTAAGGATAAAAAAAATGCTCTCCCTGGATGGTGCTATATGACATCAGCAGAGACACAAGTGAAAAAACAAGTCTAAATTCAATAACATTAACACATCCTGACATAACGAAAGCTAAGAAGCATGCTGAATGGTGCACTTAATTGTAATGAAAATACCATCCTGATGTCAATTTCACAGTTTACCATTCCGAGCATTCCCACGTTAGCGTACACCTTGCACAATTTGCGATCAGTACAAACAATACGCCAGTTGCTTAAAAACCAAATGCCATGTGAAGCCGTTGTCTGTGTGTTCATTTTTCTGTATCAACTATTGCTGCCTGTGACACAGGACACATCACACATATAGGCCATTGGGTCTTTATGTCTGCTACACTTCACTGGGCCCACTGCAACTTGGACAGTAATACCTACCGCCAAATGAACACAAACTGCCACACCAACAGAAACGTCCATGATAAACAACTTCAGTATTGGCCAGTGTATACATTTGTTATTTAATGATAAGGGCTGCTTCAATCATAAGAGTAGCCACAAAAATATGTACAGTACAGTAGTACCTTTCCCATGCTTTTAAGCTTGGAGTAACTACAAAGGGTTTTAAAATCTGTTCATTTTTACCTTTTACATTACAGCTACGTTTACAGTGAGTACCTTTTACATTACAGCTACGTTTACAATGAAGCTGATACAGGAAAGAACTGACAGACAGACAACAGCTTCACATGGCATTTGGTTTTTAGGAAATGAGTGTATTGTTCTGCCAGAAGATGGTACATAAGTACTGAAACATGTACGAAAAAATTATTTAGCGTATGTACTAATTATATATTGTGCATTTGGTTGGTATAACTGAAAAGGTGTACCCTCCTTATGGTCTGAAATGACATGCAAACTGCATAAAATTTCTATTTGCGCTTGAGACCCCTGGTTTAGTAATTCCCAAACATGAAACTGAGACATACACACATGCAGTTACTTCCATATACACAACACTCTTCTGAGGTGTGACATCATACAGACTGGCAGACAGTCACCAACTACTGAAGAAACGTGTTGCCTCCGGCTTCAATGCAGAACTTTACTTAAGCATTCCACTGTGCTTTAACTAACTACACACAACCACATGTTGCACAACAATACAACTTGTTATTTCTAATATCCCTGAACATGTTACTTGTATTTAGTTACGGCACAAAACGATGTCTCAGTTACACTTTGCAATTGCAAGTCATGCATATGGCATCAACCCAGTCAAAAAGAAGAAACTACAGCTGTGCAATTTCAGTATATCAGAAATAAAAAGGCACATAGCTGTGCTCAATGAACACGCATTTCCAGATTCATTCTGTTCTGGTGACGGTTGGCACCATACAGCCTGGCAGACAGACACTAACCACTTGAATAAAGAGAAACCAACTTGATGCCACTTATTTTATTATATATTCAATACTCATTGAATGCTCAACATGTTTCGGCCGTTAATACGACCATCCTCAGGAGCCTGC
>Ga0123357_10010484_pt1 | contig 11791 bp, 8 predicted proteins | sample TergutEmb28metaG_FD_89873 | JGI IMG/M metagenome (GOLD analysis project Ga0123357, IMG submission 89873) | Embiratermes neotenicus P4 segment gut microbial communities from Petit-Saut dam, French Guiana - Emb289 P4 | ecosystem: Host-associated > Arthropoda: Insects > Digestive system > Gut ...
AATTTTATAAATAAAAAATATATTAAATTAATAAATAATAATATAAAAATAATAATTATTATAGATATTTAAGTTTTAAAAATGAGAGGGAAAAGAAGAAAATAAAATTAATCTCATTGTGGTACGTAATATTAAAACTGACACGTGTTGCATCAACCACAACAAATTTTACTAGTCTTGCCAATACATGCTACATGTTTCGTTCTTACTGACTATCCTCAGGCATTGAATATATGAATCTGACGAATATATGATTATATGCACATACGTGTATCTAAATTTGTGAGATGTCACGAATTTTACAATTAATTTTTTAAAGCATATGTTTAATGCCTGAGGATGGTCAGTACAAACGAAATATGTAGCATTTATTGACAAGACTAATAAAATTTGTCGTAGTTGACGGCACACAAACATCAGTTTTAATATGTGTGGGCTTGTTTTGCAACACTGTACTTGTGTTATCACCACTGATAACTGGGTGGCTGGAATGGGCTCTTAGTTGTTAGACACCTCATATTACAAACAGACCTCACATGGTCTCAGTGCAGTTATGAGATTTATTCAGTTGTACACAGCACTTTTTGCAAAGTATGCATCATTGAAGAATACAGTCAAAAGTTTTATAAAAAAAAAATCCCTTGTCAGCAGTGCCATGTAAAAGAACGATGCACAGAAGAGTGGTAAATTATCAAATTACAAGTGTATGGTAGGATACAAATTATATACAGACACTTTTATCCTTCTCAGATGAGGCTTGGTGTATATTAAATTGGAAAGTCAGCAGTCAAAATAACAGTTGTTTGGGTTACAAAATCCGCATGCAGTTCAGAATACATTGAGTGCTCACAAGATATAAGGCCTGCAATTTCTGAAGAAACAAATTCTAACCATTATGCAAAATTCATCCTTGCACCATTCTTCAGGGAATTCACTTAAGAAGAGAAAATGTAGCATAATCCACTGTAATATCAAGAACTGAAGGGTCATCATCGAAGAGAAGTTGTTAATTTATCAAGACAAGAGCTTTTTTGTGCACTGAGAAGTTTTTATAGAAGATGTGAGGCCTGCTTAAGAGCAGGAAGTCAACATTCAAGTCTCTGCTATGAAATAAGGTTCAACTGTAGGGAAAAATAGGCTCTTAAATTCCTCATTGATGCAGGCTTTGTACACAATAAAGCTCCAGGGATTTTCTCTCTGTACATCTTATCATTTATGGTGACCATTCCACACCAGTTTACACTAGTCAGCCTCAAATAAAATATTGTCACTAAATACCTTAGGAGTCAAAACAGTAACAAGTTCAGCTAAATTAAAAAATTCTTGATAAGCAGTTTTATACTTTCTGAAATCTCCATTATAATTTTCATTCGTTCATTCATCCATTTATGCATTCATTATTTCATTCATTCATTGGTACTGTATCCAACTTATGTCTATGAGGCTTTACAACCGAAACTTTGCCTGAAATTCTTGTATCCCACAAATGTGTTTCATGTCTGGTTCACCTTCTTGTCTCTAATTTCTGTAATGGTACTGCCTGAATGAAAATAAGCCATGGAGGAATCTTCAAAATATTCTTCATTACATATATATTTCTGATTTCTCTGAGATTTACAGAATGTGCATACAGAATGCTATGTTACAGTTATGTTAACATGGTCTTCATCCCTTTACACACTTCTTAGATGTAATGAGACACTGCAGAATTTATTCTTTAATTCTGACTCCACACACCAGTTAAATGTTTATTGTGTACAGCATACTGGAAGCTTCTACCATCAGTGGTAGTTTGGTATGGTGACTCATATGATCAGTCAAGATAACATTCCCCTTTTTCCTGTGCACTGTGCTCTGAAGGAAAAATGGGCAAGTAGGCATATCTCAACATGTTCACGATCTGACCTGTAGATGCACATGCCTGGTCAACTTCCTCCCTGCAATCACTTTACTCTCAGAGAAAAATAACCTGGCACCCATTGGAAACAAAGTTGGGTGGGCCAGATGTGATAAGACAAATAAAGAAAGTGTGGAATTAACAGTGGCATCTTACAGTGTGCACAGAGCACAGTTTATTGCATATGTTGGCTGAAGATGTAGTGCTCAACTTGTGTTTTGGAGGTGTCAAGTTTACAACTCATCTGCAATACCAACTATTGTGACTGAGGATTTTTTGTCTTTCCTTAGTCCTTCCTTGCAAATAAGCTCATATTAGGCCATGAGTGTATCCTTCTACATCCTTTAATTCATATATTGCTACTCGTAATTGTACATCATTCGATGTTATGTAGTGTGAGTTACTGATTGAGTCATTAAACAAACTATACACATACATGTTCAACGGTTGTTCATTTATGTAAATTTATGTAATAAGATGAGACAGTGAAGACTCTGATATAAATTACTTCATCATTTTTTCCTGTTTGTGCTAAATACATGGTATCAGACACCTCAGCCTGTAGACGTGAGTGAGTATTGATATGAACAACATTAAGTACTGTGTGTCTCTTTCAGGAACTGCTGTAACAAAATTTTAAAAGTGATTCTTTTTAATTTCAGTGTATGATTGAACATACTGATGAGCCTGTAACATGACATTAGTGAAATGTTACTTCATCAGTTCTATGTCTACACCTTTTTCACTTGACCAGTTCACACTGTTACTAGGAACAAGATCAACAAACAAACATGCAATTATAGTGGTGGTGGTGGTTGCCGTGATTATTGTTATTATTATTATTATTAGTAGTAGTAGTAGTAGTAGTAGTAGTAGTAGTAGTAGTAGTAGTAGTATCATCATCATTATTGAGCAGTTTTAAATATATGTATCTCTTATTCTGTAGGAAGTTTGCATATGGACTTTGGGAAACCTGGCAGGGTCTCATGTCAAGTCCTGGATAATTTTACATGCACAAGGTCTGTTGCCTAAACTGTTACTTTTGGTTACATCATCAAACAGCGATGTGGTACAAGCCACTCTTTATGCCCTCACTCATTATATCAAGACTGGACTATATACAAGTAATCTGAAGTAAGTTGGCAATTAATATGCACAATTTAATAATTTAATCCTTTGCTTACAGCTGTTTGTTTTTTCCTCATTCCTTTCAAGTGAATGCTAGGATGCCTATGATTTCTCCCTCTTCAGTCATTTTCTGTGGTTTCTCAGTCTTTTTTAAATTTTTTTAAAGCCAAACATTAGTACCTCTTAAATATTCACTGTGATATCCTTTGGCATATGTAAAAGTATGCTGCAATTACTAGCCTCTATGCTAGGGACATCAGGTACAAATTTAGTTAACTAAATAAAAAATAGCGGTCATTTGAATTTTCCATTGATTGCAACAGGTTGTTGGTACCCTGTACCCATACATGAATTTTTGAAAGCTTGTAGATAGCTGATAGTATGTGTCCAAGACTGATTCTGACTGCCCAACTTTCAGTAACATTACAGTCCTTGTTAGTAGGCAACAGCCACCTGTTGTCCTGTTTAAACAGTGGAATGATAAAAGTTATAAGACATCCAATGAGCAGTAACTCAGACGTAAAGAGTTTATATTAAACATTGTGGCCTGCCGAATGCTACACCTGCTGCTTGCAGATCTCAGGCCATATACCAGCTACCTCTACAGACAAATGCTTGGATATTATTTTAAAATTGTCCACAACCACTTCTGCAGACTTTCAAATTCATAATCATCCTGTTGTTCTACAGTGTAATGAAACGTACCAGACTGGTACCTCAGAACGGTTGCCACAAACCTGACAATTATTTTCATATTGTGCCTTAGCCTGCCTAGCTGAATACTGGGACAGTACCTTAAAATATGTTCTCACAGTCTCCTTTCAAACCTGTACCCATCCAGCAGGGAAAATTATCTTTATGCCTTTTACGTAATGCGTGCACTATAACCTCATGGGATATCATTACGTAATTCTGTGCACAAGAAAAGTTTGTAAATTTACATCATTTTTTTGTTATAGCCCAACATCACTAAGAAACATCGTGACGAATGTACATCATTTAATGGAAAGCAAAGAGTCTGCTTGTTGGATCATTTATCTTCTTTCTTGTTGTCCTGAATGTTGTGAAGTACTGTTGAGCAACTCAGTTGTCAGTCGAGCAGTTAATCTCTTACGACAATGTGAAATTTATATGGATAGTGACATGAAGGTCTCAAAGACTACAGCTCTTGTGAGGATCCTGGGGAACTTAAGCATTGATAATGGAGCTGCAGAACTGTTACTTACAAGCTCTTCAGTTGTGTCAGTTTTGCATGTGCTTTTGACATCTCCATATTTGCACATACAGCGTGAAACATTGTGGCTTATTGGAAATCTACTGAATCACCCATCTGTTGAGATTCAACTTTTAGCTAAAAATAGCAATTTTGAAGACACCCTAGAACCCTTGTTGAATGACGTTATATCGAAAATTCTGTAGTTGCTTGTAATACGGTAATTGAAGTTTAATTTAGTGTTCCTGATATGCATTACAAATAGTACAATAAACTGTTTGTGTATTCTCAAACAACAAGTTTGGAAATTATGTGTATCATATTGTATTGACATGGCCATTTCTAATTTTGTTTTCTTCCTCCCCTCATTTGGTTACTGTTGTAGAAATATATTATGAGTTTCAAGATAAAAACAAGATTTGTTAATACTGTTTTGGTATTGCTGACTAAGAAGTTAGATTTAATATGCAGTTACCTCACATTCATTTTTACAAATATCTATTCAGTTTGAAGTTACAATCCATTTTAAGTTCTCCTTGATAACAGTTAGCTTAGATCAGGAATGATATGGTTTTCTACTAGGTGGACCATTTTTGTAGGCCATACCAGAGGAGGTATACATTTAGAACAAAACTGTTCCAGTGGTTTTACACATGGTTGTTTACTCTGTTATGACACTGACACAAATTTTCCTGCATATATATTTTAATATCATGTTAACCAGTAAGCATGTAAGACATGGTCTGCCTGCAGCTGAGTTAGGGAAATGTACGAGCTTTTCTAAATCTTTTTGTCACACAGCCATATTCATCACAGGTAGGAGGAATATCTTCAACACAAGAGACTTTTATTATATTGAAATAAACGTTTCCTATAAGTCTAGATAAAGGAGTATTCTTATCTTTCAGGCACTGGAAGAGCTTGTTGTCACAGCCACAGTGTGATCTGTAAATAAGAAAGAAAGTTCATCTCAAGTCACTTTAAAAATATTATTGTCACTTTTGTAGTGGACGTGGCATAGCTCACTCAGGACCCTGACTGAATTGTGGGCTGGACAACCAGAGAATTGGGGTTCATTGCTCAATGGGAGTCAAGAGATTTTTTTCTCTACCACCATGTCTGGGACAGCTCTGGGTCCCAGTGAGCCAATTATCCTATTGGTAGCAGTAGCTCTTACCCTGAAGTTAGTTAAGCATATGAACATATAAGTTTTGAGGTTTTCACAGGGGTGTGGTTGAGGATTCCATTCTCCTGGAATAATGAAGCACAGAAACAACCGTACCATTACTCTTGCAGTATTTACATTTACTACGTATGAGTACAGTATTTCTTTAGCAGTTTGGCTTATTTAATGCACAGTGTTTTGTATTATACTATTATCTTAACTCTCCATCATATTTCATATTGGCTGTTAACATTACCCACATGAAATTATTTCACATATTTACAATAAATTCTCAAAAATATTTTTAAATCCATGTAGTTTTCGCACAACTGCTGTACAATAAGTAGGTTATTTATACTTCATACATTGATATTTGAGAGCTGCGTTGTCACCTGAACAGGTGCATATCTTGCAACTGTGTCAGTATGCAGATGGGTTAACTAATTTTCTATCTTCTAATTAGCACCTCATTTGGATCAGGTCCTCCTGTACTATAACGTTTTCTGTATTGTGAGACAAGCAGTATATTGGATAAAGAACTGATAAAAAGGCATCTATCATAAATCCGTAAAAAAGAATGGATGAAACATTCATGCCTTAAGTGGGATTCGAATGCATGATCATAGTGTTGGAACAGCCAAAGAGTGTGAATCAGCTAGATATGCATCACTGTCATTTATTTCCTTTAAAAAGCATGGTTAGAAAAGTGTGTGTTACAAACTAAAACTTCGTGTGAAAGAGTTAAATGTCTGTATTTATTTTCAGAATGAACACAACCCGTAGAACACTAAATATACATTTGTCATCTACTACATTTTTCATCTGTTGTGACCATCATCAGGTAGACTTCACAACAACATGCATGGCAGTCAAATACTGAGGTGGAGACCTCTCTTGCACAGTTAATACTCCCTATGCTGACAAACCAAGGAATGCTGTATGCATATGTTCAGCACAACTCTACAAATGGAAAATTTGTGCCATACATTACAAAGAAACACTCAGTGTATTAATAACTAAGATGGTGACAAACATGGCCAGTTAAGTGAACCATGTCCATTATACACACCATGAACAGAAACACAGAAGACAATGAAATCTCTTTTATATAAAAATTCAATAGTAAGTTTATTTTTATTTTTAACCAATTTTTTACCACTACTGTATATGTATATGTATATATATATATATACACACACACACATATATAGTACAGGGTGATTAAAAAATATGGACTCAATTGAACAGTAAACGGCATCTCAACACACGCCAGACAGTTGGTTGCGGTTTTCCAAGTTCGCTGCTCGCTCTACAGGTTGACTTGCATGGGCTACGCTCAAAACTCTCTTGAATTTCTCTCACGTTCTCCTCTGATACACGTGGTCGGCTGGAGCTTTTGCCTTTACACAGACAGCCTATTTGCTCAAATTGGTAGTTCCAACGACAAATGCTCTTCCTCGTTGGAGGTTGAATGTTGAAACGAAGATGAAATGCACGCTGCACATTAGTCGCCCCCTCAGTTTTAATGAACTCACGAACGCAAAAAATCTTGTGTTGCATAGTAGCCATTTTGCTCTCAACTGACGCTGCTGCACGGCTGTGCACTAGGCGAGCGCTCTAGCGGTGATATATGAAAACTTAGGACTTCCTCTTTGAAATGTTATGCAGACCATTCACATACCATGCATAGTTCAGGAAATATAGACGTACGAAATTGAGTCCATCTTTCTAAATCACGCTGTATTATTCTCCTATAGGGAAAAAATAGTCAAACCTTATGTATTTTAATGTATTAACTGTGAAAGGGAAGTTAAAAACAAAATAAAATAGGACAATTAGCAATAAAAAATTGTACATTTGAAAGTGATGTAAATTTTAAATATTTAGGTGTTCTACTCAATGAAGAAAACAATCGCAAATAGATTTTCAAGAAAGAATAAAAAATTCTAACAAAACATACTTTATGCTACAGAATTGTTTAGAAATAAAAATATATTTTAAAAACTGCAATTAAGACTAAAGAACGCAATAATAGACAAAATTTCAACATCTGCATCAGAAACCTGGGTAATAACAAAGAGAAATAGAAAGCAAATAAACATTTTTGAAAGGTATAGAAGAATTTTAGACCCATTATATGACAATGAAAAAGAAAATTGGTGAATATTAACCAATAAAGAAATTTGTGCAATGGTTAAAAACCCCCACTAAAACAGAGACAGTAAGATTAAATATATTATGTTGGTTTGGGCATGCACAGAGAATGGAAGAAAATAGAATTCCCAGAAAAGTATTATAAATGAATTTGGAAACAACGAAATAGACGGCAAGATGACATGAGAGAGGATGGAAAACTAGTTGGTGGAAAAGGGTGGAAGGAAAGGGTATATAACAGAGAGGAATGGAAGAAGCTCCTGAGAACAGCAAGAAATTGTTGCATTCTGCACATGCCAAAGAATGAATGAACTGTGAAAGGGAGGTCTTCACCTCAGTATATTTTTCCGTATATGTTGTTGTGAAGTCTATCTGATGATGGCCAAATGGCGAAACATGTAGCAGATGACAAATGAATATGTAGTGTTCTAAGAGTTGTGTTTGCTCTGAAAATAAATACAGACATTGATTAACAAATGCAATGGGATGATGACAACAAAATTTGGAAAAATTCACTTTATCTGTTGGTCATTGTCCCAGATGCAACTTCCTATATGAATACATGTAAAGATGAAGTTGCCTAAGTGCATTATCCAAATATATAAGGGACATGGAGACAGGGCTTCTCACATTATAGAAAGCAAGATTTATGGAAGTGTACAGTCATCTTCATGATCCAGCCCACCCCTGAAAAAGAGCCGCTGGTATCCATTAAACAGAGGGTTGACTGGATGCCAGAATAAATATGAACATGACTGTAAAGGGAAGTACTCCTTCCAAGATTTTAACCCTGGATGACCAGCTTGAGTCTTCTTACTCTCCAGGTTTGTATAGCTGATGACTATGACAAAGTTATGCAACATAAATCATTCATTTCATTAGTGTTTATAAGTCTAGACTGTAAATTTGGTAATTGAGTCTTAGATATGATTCAGTAACAGTTCTTTAAATGGTCTGTCCACCGCCACTATGTCTATTCCAATGTAGCTACATGTTTCAGTCACAAGTGACCATCATCCCGCTAACACACAACACTTAAAAGAAGGTAAACTTTAAGGCATATAAATTCATCATTCTGATTTTTTACTCTTTGGGATTCTACAAGTTCACAGTTATTACAGTGAAAAAATTGTAAAATTTTATTAGTCAGTTGGTAGCTGATTGACAGTAATAAAGTATCTGTGACTATTTAGCTATTTAAATTGCTTAATACCTATAGGTAGAATTGCTAGATAAATATTAATAGATACTATTGTTCTTTTAATTTCTTGTGATCTTTTTCATAAAAAAAATTAGTCATAGGCATTATCAAGGTATTCCACATTAATTGGTTTGTGTGTGTGTGTATATGTGTATATATATATATCACTCAGAATGTGGGGGAATTTTCAGTCGTCAGACATTACGTAAATACTGAACATATTGATATCATACAGTACTTAAAAATTCGTGAGTGAAATCACAATAATATAAATACTAAGATAATCAACACTACACCGTATATAACTATACAGGGTTATTTGAAATGATTGTCAGGGTTTTAACAACTTGTCATACACAATAAACTTGAGATGCGTGTTGATGTTTGTAGTATCACAAACGGTTCACATATAGAGCACCTGTAATGTATGTAACAAAAACTTGGAGTGTTGTTCTATTAAATAAAAAAATATATATACTCCTATCTCAATTGTATTGTGTATGACAAGTTGTTAAAACCCCGACAATCATTTCAAATAACCCTGTATTGTCAGAATTAAGAACCCAGAATATCAAGTAGACACAACATGACTGTGAAAAAGGGCAGATTAATGAATGTCAGGTGAAGAGATATGTGACAAATAAACAACCATGGCATACTTCTGTGGTGTCAGCTTCCCCACATTTAGCATGATATATATAAAAACCATCCAAATAACACAGAATACTGTGGTGATGCATGTGACTCTAATTTCTTTATGAAAATGATCACAAGAACTTAAAAAAAGTTTAGTATCTAGTAATATTTATTCAGCAATTCTACCGTTCGGTTTTACACAATTTGACGTCAAATATATGTCTGGCTAAAAAAAAATCACAGAAACCCTGTTACTGTCAATCAGCTGCCAAATGACCAATACAATTTTACATTTTATCATTATAATAAATATGAACATGTGGAATGCCACAGTAAAAAATCAGAATGGTGAATTCATATACATTATATTTTACCTTCTTTTAAGTACTGTATGATAGCCCAATGATGGTCAGTTTGAACTGTAACATGTAGCAACTTTTGAATAAACATGGTTGTGTTGGATGGACCATTTAAAGGTTTGTTACTGAATGTTCCATAGTTCAGTAGGATGAATTCTACCAAATCAACTTAGATATGACAGTTGAACCCACCTACTACAAATTTCCACCACTGACCAATTTCCTGAGCTGCTTCTATTCACAACTTTCCTTTATGTTCTTCCTCCCATTGATCCATGTTCTGTATTGTCATTTTAATGCTATTCTACCATCTTGCTTGGTTTGTTTCAAATGTAACTGAATTTATTTTAGTTATCTGAAAAGATTTTTAAAATGTGTACCTACATTATAATTCCAGCAAATTAGTTATGGAATTCAGAATATAAAATGTCACCCAAACCAATTTATTGAGTTAAACCTGAACAGTTCAGTCAGTAAAACAACTAAGACCTGAACTGCAGTACTTTGTCACTGCACAGCTATGTCTCCTATCTAAAGTAGTTTATGTATGCTTTGTTGCATATAGAGAGATTATACAATCTGTTTTTAATTCCACTAATCCTTATGTCTGATGATAAAGCAGACTTGTTACCACCCCGTCTAGCCAACCATTACGTAAGTAACTGAGTGAAGCTAACTAGGATTTGACTTACTTGGTGTAGAAATGTTCATTAGTGAGATTGTAACGTGTTCTGTATGACTGCACCTTGACAGGACACAAGTCATGAGTACGACAGCATTTGTCCACTTCTTTTTCTCTACCTAAATCAAAATATGTTTTCGCGATATCTGAATTACCGCACCACTTGGTTCCTGCAACAGACAACATTGAAAACTGATTAACTCACCAAGCAATAGAATCCATATTTACCTTCCATTTTCAATCCAGATGTTCCATTTTTTACTTCACGTTCGATGTGTACATTGTGTTGCCTCTATCTAAACTACAAATCCAGAAAATAAAGAATTTTGTAAGAATGATTATTAGTCCTGTGGTTCAGGATTTTCTTTGAACTGTTGACACTTATATGTCTGTTGAAGAAATTACTCAATAACCCAACAAGTGATTGTTGTGCGCACAGAAATCTGCTGTACACTAATCCGATATAGCTGAACCACACAGAACTTATGGTCAGTAATATGTTACCACACAGAGAAAGAGATGAGAGAACAAGTGTGAAGAAAGACGAATGAAGACAACATGGAATTAAAATCTTATAGAGTGAAGAATGTGTGGACTAACAAGGAGATGCCAGAAAGAAGACTTTGAAAATAATGCAGACATCAGGATGCATAATTTCAGATGACAAGAGAAAACATAGTGGGTATGTAAGGACAGTGCAACAATTCTGGCATGCTTGCTGTGTTCTGTTTAAATGCCTTAAAATGTATGAAGTTAAGATTGTAGCAACACAATTACATTTTATTATGATCATTTGTATACAAATCCATACTTCATCTGCCCCATACTGTTGGCCACTTGACAGACCACTTTGCATGACAGCAAGCACCACAGTGTTTGTCAATATTCCAATTTGCTGCAAGTTGGAGCCCATGTGTTTTATTAAAATTCCATGTAGTTAGTACTAGTATTAGGGGTTTACTTACTTACTTATTTACTCCATGGAGCAGAGTCCTTCTTGAGAAGCTAACTGGTTCTGCAGCTAGTCAAGAAATTCCCCGCACTTTATGGAACCCGAAAGTTCATCACCATATTTACAAGTGCCTGCCATCTGTCCCTATCCTGAGCCAACTCCATCCAGTCTCCACCCCCTCCCACTTCCCGAAGATCCATCTTAATATTATCCTCCCATCTACGTCTGGGTCTCCCCAGTGGTCTCTTTCCTTCAGGTTTCTCCACCAGAACCCTGTGCACACCTCTCCCCTCCCCCATACGCACCACATGTCCCGCCCATCTCATTCTTCTCGATTTTACCACCCGCACAATATTGGGTAAGGAGTAAAGATCCCTAAACTCCTCATTATGTAATTTTCTCCA
>Ga0123357_10010486_pt1 | contig 11790 bp, 7 predicted proteins | sample TergutEmb28metaG_FD_89873 | JGI IMG/M metagenome (GOLD analysis project Ga0123357, IMG submission 89873) | Embiratermes neotenicus P4 segment gut microbial communities from Petit-Saut dam, French Guiana - Emb289 P4 | ecosystem: Host-associated > Arthropoda: Insects > Digestive system > Gut ...
ATGATATGATATGATATGATATGATATGATATGATATGATATGATATGATATGATATGATATGATATGATATGATATGATATGATATGATATGATATGATATGATATGATACGATACGATATGGTATGATATGTATTTACTGCCATTGAGTTTCCACCCGGTGGCTGTGGTAGCCAGACTTGTACTAGAATAGGACAGTGACAGCACAAAAAGTGAAACAATAAATAAAACAACAAAAAATACAAAATCACAAAATAGAAAACAAAAAACAAACGTAAAAAACCGCATAAAACATAAGTCAACTAATTAGAAAATAGGAAAGAGAAGCAAATAATAATGATTTGACGTACTAAACAGAACCTACATACTGCTACATAAGACCAATGTTGTTTCCACAATAAAATATAGATATGTTCAATAAAATTGCCTTGTTGTGAAGTATACTTCCTCTACAATCAAATTTGAACGTAATGTTCTATCGTTAAATGCGTAGTGACTTGTCAAAAATGTATCAACATGATCTGCGGTGTATAGGAAGTTTGGAGCTGAGCAAGGTACATAACGACGAAATTCGCGACGTATCAGGTCCTGACACTGTTGGTCTGAAAGTGGGAAAACACATGGAAAGCTGGCATTTTTAAAATGACACAGCCGAGATGGTAATATTTAAACAAAAGTAATGTCGAGAAGTAATGTGAAAGTACTGAATGTTTCAAAATGCCCAGCTTAGGGTTCAGTGTTCACACTTTGAAATGTACAATGAATTTCTAGTTTCTTACAGATGTAAATTTCTTCAGTAGCTGGTTGAGTGTAGGCCTTTCAAGTAAATCCAGATGCACAACGAAATTTTCTGATTTCAAGGGAGAGTGCTTTTCTGTACGAAAATGAAAATACTAGTACATTCTTGTGTAATTGGAAAATGAATTACAAATAAATTTAGCTTCAGTTGTTATTCGCGAATGTCACGTAGTGAAACACAACAAATTGATCCTTGAATTCCAGGATAGTTTATCAGCTTTGTATTGCATTCATAAAAAAACTGGATTGTGTGCTTCCAAAAATGTGTCATTTATATTCATTTTATTGCGTTCTATCAGCTTTTCGTGTCATATTTAATACATCTTCCAGGAATTTCTGTTTTGTAAAATAAGTGGAAAGTATTTTAACTGTATTTAATAGATCAACGACTTCTGTATGTTCGTTGTATCGCATTCTAGAATTAAGTTCTCTTCGTCCAGCATGTTTTAAGGCAATTTTAAGCACTATATTGTGTATATCAAATCACATACTAATTTTCAATCCGACGCCTTTCGGCATCCATTTGATGACACCATCCTGGAGTTCAATCTTACTATCATTTCTTCCCAACAAATCTGAGTTTTTACTTCATCTAAGCGACCACGGGATGACTAAAACCAATTAGTATTCGTATGTTATATGAAAATAATATAAAACTCGCGGATACAAACGTCGGAGTGAAGTTAATATGAGATTTGATGTACCAAATACAGAGCATAAGAGATGGTTTTAATAAGTAGTTTTGACAGTGTGTATAAGGCAAACTATACATTTCATGTTACAAATGTCACAATTCCGGAATGGACCCCTTCTGGATAACAGTTCTTTATTTTACAACCTATTCTGGATAATACACTCTTCCTTAAAAATTATGCGTAGTGTATTTTTATACAGTTTTGTTGTAACTAACTCCGGTTAAAATGTAACGGCACATGGACTTTTTTATTTTGTGTTTTGTGCAATGTCTTGTGCTGTTTCGTTGTTACTATAATTTTGTACTGTTTTATGTAATTGTATCAAATGTTTATTTCGTTATATTAATTATTTTGTTGTATTAGCTTTATTACGTTTTCACGACTATACTTAATTCGTGTGATCTAATATATGTTTAATTCTTGAAATATTTTATGTTACATTGCGTGACATCACGATACGCAAGACCTACCGTCTGTTGCCGTAGGTTTTCTGCAGATATTATTTTCTGTCTTGTAGAAATCCCCATATAATAGTTAAAGAATAAAAGACCAACTTGATGTCACTTGCTATTTTATTTCACTTCTTATGTGCTCAACATGTTTCGGACATTAATATATCTATCATCAGGAGCTTGTGACTATTCTGTTGAATTACCACATTGGTCGTATTGTTCTTGGTTTGATGTGTGTTGGATCTTCAGTGTGGTTGGTTTGGAGTGGTATCCGTGTTGCAGGCTGCAGCTGTACTTCAGCCTGCAACACGAATACCACTCCAACCCAACCACACCGAAATTCCAACACACAACGAACCAAGAACAAAACAACCGATGAGGTAATTCAAAAGAATAGTCGCAAGCTCCTGATGATGGATATATTAGTGTCCGAAACATGTTGAGCACATAAGAAGTGAAATAAAATAGCAAGTGACATCAAGTTGGTCTTTTATTTTTCAACTATCACAATCATGCACGGTCCAGTAAACATAAGATCCCCATATAACAGCTGGATAAAACGCGTATTTTTGCCGTTCCTTTTGAATAGTGAAATTTTATTGTGTGTGTGGAATTAAATTCTCTAATGTTAGTAATTATGAGAATAGTATACTATTAAAATAAAATGTACATAATTGTACTCGTGTTAAACTACATAGGGGCTTGTAACCTATATTGTTGGAATTAAAAATAATATTCTTGTGTAATTTTTTCAATTAATGTTACTACTGCGGTTAAATGAATGGCGTCCACTTCTATGTTAATGTAATTCAAAATAATATCACTGTGTATCCTCTCGGTATGTCATTGTACCTGTTTATATTAAGCACTATTCAGATTTCCTTACATGTCTCTATATTACTGCTTACGGCTTCACGCAGTTCAACTTAGGCAGCCTAAAGTTTAGAAAGACATCCAAATAATAATGATACATTCCACTCGGAGGGAAGTAAAGGGTCATACCTAAATGTATTACTGTATTGTTATTTTTAGGAGCCTCAAAGGAAATCGATTGCTAACCAAACTTTCGAATGAAGCGTTCCACGGCCTGAAGAGCCTTACTGACCTGTGAGTACAGTTTAGGTGTTTATTAACGCAAATATAAATGATGGGTTGAGGAAAGACGAAGAAGGGATTATATTTCTGGGTCAAGTGTGCCATGAGTATGCAAAGAAGCCACAACGATTTGTCGCGAATTTAAAATATGCGAACTCCGCAGTAAATATGAGAGATATCCAGATGTTTCATTCACACGCTGGGTGTTTCTTTTACTACGAAAAGAAGGAAAATACGGGAAACCCTAGGCGAAGGACGTGTCCATTTGCTGTTGACCCGGATTCTTACGTAGAGAATTCATGTTCATATTAGAGCTGTTCTTCGAAATAAGTGCTTGTACAAGAAGGCAATGTTTCTGATAAGTTTCAGGTATTTAATTAACAACACAGGCAAGGTACTATAAACATAATTTTGAAACCCGTCCGCGTAAGCATTGTTGCTGTAAAAACACAATAAGTATTTCATATTTCGACGTGTTCCTTTAGCCTTAGCCATCCAGCATGCAAAACGCATGCGCTATATTTTTATCTGTGGCCTGTCCGGCTCTGCCATATTTTTCTACATTATCTCATAAAGTCACAATTTTCGGAAAAAGTTGTGGAACATAAAAGTGTTTTGATTTTCTCTGCATTTTTTTTACGAAATATTTCTCATTCTAAAAAGAATTCAGCCTCATAGTATCATCAATGTGCTTAGCACTTCATGTAAAGTACCCGTTATTCTTGTCATATTTTAAAGAAAATTTAATTTTCTCGTGAGATTTTCGAAAACTAATCTAATATCAAATTACATGAAAATCAGCTCAATTGGAGCCAAGTTGTTCCATGCGGACGGACGGACATACAGACATGACGAAGCTTTTTAAGGGCTTTCGCAATTTTGCGAAAGCAGTTAAAAAGCACTTTTAAAATTTGGGTGAATGATTCAGCTCTCATTGGGAAGCAAATATTGGTAGATGTTTGGAGAGGAATCCACTGGCAAATCTGCTTTGTAAGGAGACGCTCCAATAGCAATGTATCTGGCTTTTATCTGGTGGGGTACTTTACAGATTAACGGACGGAGCATGGGGAGGGAACGTTTGGGTGTTGCTCGTGAATTTCCCCCTATCAACCAGACAAATTCTAAATTACTTTCACCTTTCCTCCCGTATACAAAAACCTCTAAAATAATCCAAATAGAACTTAATGTTTCAAAGATTCTGACATTGTTCCAGCGATCTATCAGAGACAGGGATCACGCATCTGCCGACCGGAGGACTCGAGGACCTTGATGTCCTTAGGATACAGGATACAGAGTCTCTTAAAGTTATTCCCTCTGTTTACAGCTTCAAGGTAAGGCACGATTATCAAGTTAGCCTTAGTACATAACAATCTTCCGTACTAATATTCAGTGCTCATCTGTACTTATTACTCGTGTAGGCCTATTGAATTATAACCAATTGGAGGTTTATGACGAAAAATAGACCTATATATATGTTGTGCTACTTTATGGTTTATATTCCCCTACATATTCTGGCTTAAAGAAACCATCTTCAGGTAGGTGCGATCACAAGGAACACAGGGCGTATATTGTCATGGATATATATCGCCATCAAATCTGTAGCACCTATACATAAAATTCAGCGGCCAGATATCAATATATTATTATATAGAGTATAATTAAAAGTCGAGCTAAGTAGTTCTCTCTGTTACGCTAAAGATATGTTAAAATACATAGTGCAAATCTGCATGAGTATTTTTCGCCTGTATGCTTTTGTAACATATGTGTTAATCATCTTCGGTCATAATGTTGACCAAATCAGTGCAATGATGATGTAATGTGTGCAATGTGAGGGAGTATTCTGTATGTCATAATTGCTTGATGAATGATTATAATGTAATTGCCTGTAACGTATCTGGCATTTTATATTCTCACAGAGAGGAAAACAGAGTCAATGGTAATGAATTTGACTTTCAGGTGACCGTACATCATGAAAAATTCTTATAATAATACCAACAAGATGCACTAATTTCTCAAATTTATTTTTGGAATAAAGCTCTACATGTTTCGGACATTTCTTCTGTCCATCACCAGGAATTCTTCACTGTAAACACAGCAATGGTATATGTTATACAGGTTTGCTCGCAAGCTGTCAACAAACCTGTATAACATACACCAGTGTTGTGTGTACAGTGAAGAACGCCTGATGATGGACAGAGGAACTGTCCGAAACATGTAGAATTTTATTCTAAAAATAAAATTGAGACATTAGTGCATCTTGTTGGTTTTATTATTAGAATCAATGGTAATGGTCGGCGCAGAAGCAAGTGCATTCAGATGCATAAAACATACCACATGTGTCCCACAAAATGCCTGTCAAAATTTAAATGATAACCATTGGTATATTTTGAATTAGAAATGTTGCTCAATAACATGGGTCATAATTTCAACCAGTACGTAGTAACGTTATAATAAAAAAAAACTTATGCTACAGAACGAAATCCACTTGCAATGTAACTGTAAGAGCTGTTGAGGGACGACACATGTGTCTTATGGCAGTCGGTTAGGCAGTCTCGCGCATATTAACTTCATCACAAACCAAAATTTGTTTCTCTGCCTGACGCTATTCCACTATCCAGTGGCCAACGCCTACTCGAAAAGTCTAACCTCGGGTCGGAGACTTTTCACGTGCTGGCAGTGATATGGGCATAGACATTCCTGATGTAAAGTTCGCAACACAAACACTCGATGGCTGTGCTTTGGAAGAATAATTTGGCCAATACTCTCTTCTTGACCGCGTTTGGGAAGTCGCATTATGTCATTTTGGTCATGAGAATTTAGTTGTACTTAAGGTGAATTACCTTCGAGAGGGTGGAAGAGTTGAAATACTTGGGAACAATTTTAACAAATCGAAATTCTATTGCGGAAGAAATTAAGAGCAGATTTAGGTCGGGAAATGCTTGCTGTCATTCGGTGCAGAATCTTTTGTCTTCCAGGTTGCTATCCAAAAATTTAAAGATCAAGATATATAGATCTATAATATATTACAGGCAGGAAACGTTCAGCAACTGTTTTATACAATCATGTGCTTCCTGGTTATGGACCGATAAGGCCAGAAACATGTAGGAATTGGTGTTTTATATTACTGTAATTTTAATAAAATTTAGTGCATATTGGTTTGAAGTGTTAGTAATAGTGACTGAATTTACCACTTTGTAAAGTAACAAAATTGAAACTCGATTCTACGCTGGAAGAAAAAAAAATTATCAGATCATGAGTATGCCCAAGAGTGCGTTCAATACTGGGGCAGCCCACGTGGGATTTTTGGTGAAAATTTGGCAATGAGTTTGGTTTTCCTCCAAGTTCTTCCCTCTTCTCCTGTCTATTTTCATTACACCAGTGTCCCATATTCATACTTATTCGTCCTCCATCGACGCTGTAGACTGCGTCTGAAACGTGATGACACGCGCGCAGAAATCAGATTTCGTCTTTCGGTGAAATGGACGAGTCCATTTAAATCGGTAGGGGCGTCAGTTCAGTCGACTACTGGCAGCCGCGGTGTGCGCATCAGCGATAGTAATGCTGGATGCACCATATTCCGAGGTAGTGTGAAGGGTACTACCTACCCACTCCATTCGCCAGTTTCCCCTTCACTTCCCCTCCCGTGCGTCACCGTGTGCCATCACGTTTCAACTGAACTGTACCATCTAGATACTAACAGTATCGCCAAGGAACCCACAGAGAAAAGATATGCTGAATAGAACATATGTAATAAACAGGAAAGTTAATACCGTTACATATTCTACGGTATAATCCAAACCTGCAAATAGGATGTGGCACTGACTGCCAGTTCCAAGGTTATTTGTGGCTCTCCGCAGGTTCTTCGGCGAATGCCGTAAGTCTATGGTAAGTTTAAGAAGGCCAAAATTGTCTACTTCCTTATCCATAGCTGTGCATATTTCACTAATATGATCTCATCTTATTCCATATTAGGGAAATACAAATTTTGAAACTGAAAAACATTCGTATCTTGTTACTTGTTTGGCAAATACTGTGGCAGTATCAGCTCTAAAACTTGAAAAAAAGAATCCACTTCGGAATTTTAGGCGCAAATATGAAGGCAATATGACAATATACCTGAAGGAAACAAAATGTGGATTGGATTAATGTGGCTTAGAATAGGTTCAGGGACTGGAATTTGAGCAAGCGAGAGCTTATCAACGTTCACTTTTCACCATGTAGTTAATAAGTTTGCGTTATCTCAACGAAATTTCATGAGTAATTAGATATTTATAGCGATAGGCTTATTGTTTCCGGTGAGTGACGCAAATCATTCGGATTCGCGTGTCTACTGTTTCAACATCAGCCCTCTCAAAACTTCTTCTTCACAGACACGTTGTCTAAATATTAGGCACTTCACGCTTCCGGCGGGCGATCAACATCCGGTTCTAAGCTCTGTATTTTCAATCCAAATATACAATAGCTTTAAAGGTGAGGAGCGGAGCAAAAATCGAACTTACGATCTGAAATGCACTGAACACTTCAGAATGTGAACTGTTCCAATTAAAACCGACATCCTCTTCAGATATGAATAATAACAGGAATAGAAATAGTAGCGGCAAGAGAGACGAAAAGAACAAGAATTCTAATAATTACAGAAAGTGAAATTCGTGCTTATATTTCGTAGTATACTCTCATCCAACGGACTTATACAAAAACATCTCACTGAGACAGTTGATATAAGCTACCAAGAAGAAAAAATACAACAAACAACTTCAAATACAAATTATTTTTGAAATATGTCAAGGGTAATGCTGGAAATTTTCTGCATTAATCCGTGTACACAGTTACTGTAAATCGTGACGGTAAACTTTCGTCATGGCCCATACCAGTAATGTTCCGTATTGAAGACAGGCCCGTGTCAGTTACAACAACTAAAATGACAGGAAGCCACGTTAACAATGTACGTGGCGCGTCACATTTAACATACTTCAAATTCATTATTTTGAATAAAAACTATGACGTCAACATGACTCAATCTCAATCTTTATTTAGCTACCGCCGATTCCTGCACATTCAGAGACTGTGAACTTGCTGGTGGCATGTATAAATCCCACAAGTTGCCAGGCAATGTGTGTTCAGCGATAGCATATATGCCGCTAATACCGACTTTGGCTGGTCAAGTCAAGGCACATGTGCATGGTAAACAATTACAAATATGCAATTAACAATGACGAATGTGCATACTTTCACTTCGTTTACGGACTTTTTAACGAGAAAGCAGGCGCCAGCTACTTAACAGTCATTAACTCAAGCAGGCCCATTGTCAGGATCTCTTTCATCTTCAGCTGTGAGAAGCGAAATAATTCACCTTGACTTACTTACTCCATGGTGCAGAGTCCTTCTTGAGAAGCTAACTGGTTTGTAACTAGTCAAGAAATTCCCCGCATTTCACGGAACCCGAAAGTTCATTACCGCACTCAAAAGCGTCCGCCACCTGTCCCTATCCTGGGCCAGCCCAATCCAGTCCATATACCCACATCCTACCTCCAGGAGATCCGTCTTAATATTATCCACCCATCTACGCCTAGGTCTCCCCAGTGGCCTCCTTCCCTCCGGTTTCCCCACCAAGACCCTATAAATCCCCCTCTCCTCACCCATACACGCCACATGCCCAGCCCAGCTCATTCTTCTCGATTTTATCACCCGCACATTATTGGGTGAGGAGTACAAATCATTTAGCTCCTCGTTATACAATCTCCTCCATTCCCCCGTTACCTCGTCCCTCCTAGGTCCAAATAGTCTCCTCAACACCATGTTATCAAACACTCTCAGCTTCCTTTCCTCCCGCCCTGTAAACGACCAAGTTTCACACCCACACAAAACAACAGGCAAAATATTGGGACTACTTTCTTTTTCGTTTCCCTCAAATTTCACATTCTTACAGTTGCATTTACCGTATATATTTCTTATCTCTAAAGTCATTATTTATTTGATTTTTTCTCCCTTAAGTTCCTTTTTCGTTAACCTAATATTCTTCCTCTCCTTCCCATGACAATCTTACTTTCATCTGCTTAATTTTCTTATTCGTATTCGCTTTTTCTTTCATCATATTTTCTTATATTATTCTTCTTTTCTACTTTATTTCTGATTTTTATCATATATCCTTTATTGTCTCTATCAACACAGCTACTTATCTGTTGCCTTTTTTGCCCTTTTCTATTCTCTTCTTTCATATTAATATTAATCTTATTCATAATCGTTCCACATTACATCTTATTAAGTAATTTTATTGTCTTTATTGTCTTCAGTTCTTTGGGTTTCTTATAGTCTTCTCGCGTTCTACTTTCTTTTTTTTTACATTTTCCTGTCTATATTGATGTATTCTTATTATTACATAGTTTCCGTTAATGAAGTGACAAGCGGCACTCCCCATTATCTCTAAACACTCTTTCTTGCTTCTTTTGGAAACTTTATCTGTACTGATCCCATTACTTTTTTCTCTGTATCCCATATTGTTCCTCTTTTATTCTTGCAGTTTTTTGGTGTGTGTGTCATATCGGTTTCTCCCATTTTGTCCTTGTAATTTCCAATTCCCATTTTACCTTCGTCTTTCTAACTACGATTGTTCTTTTTTGAGTTCCTTTCCTTTTTCTGCTTCTTGTTTTAATTCTGGAAACTTATTACGGAATATTTGTTTTGACAAAGTTCAATGTCTACGCAGCTTAATATTTTGCATAATACTGGTGCAATGTGCTAGAACTTACTACATCAACTCTTCAGCTCTGGAGTTTTTCAGACTTAAAACTTTGTCCATGATACGAAAGAGAATAATTTCCTTTCATCCATATTATATTTGTTTCTATAAAGTCGTTACCATCTAAATGCAAATTCATCTGTTGTCTGCTAACCAGTCATCAGTTTGCATTTTTCCAATAATTTAAATGACTGGTTGTCCTGGGAAATCCAAATTTGAAATAAGATATTCAGTGAGACAGAGAGAAAAATAAGTGTTGAAACTTCATAATTTTTTTATCTATTGTAGCAACTGAAGGAGGCCTGGCTGACATATTCTTTCCACTGCTGCGCTTTCAAGTTTCCTGCTCGGCACGATCCAACGAAACACGCGATGCACCAGGTAAGCCCTCCTGCCACCACCAAATCAACTGCAGTTTATTACGACAAAGTACTGCTTTAGTTCTGGGTTAATGCATTGAAACTGGAGAACGAGGGTAACCTTTCACCATACATCGCAATTACCTGCGCAGTATGTACCGTCTTGTGTAATTCTAATGAAACTGTACTTGCAACTGGGAAGGGAAAAATAAATAATTTTTAACACATCTGGCTGTGGTACCAATACACTACAGTCAGAATTATGGCGAGAATGCTAGTTGGCGACACTGTTCATGAGGGGAAATTTGTGTTCCGATTTCACCTCCATGAAACTGACGTGTCGGAAATCCGCGACCTAAAGAGCTGCCTGATAATGAATAAAGAAATTTCGAATATTTTTTGAGTAAAATGGAAATTTATGTAGCAAATGTAGTCTATTGTCATAGCAGTGGCGACGTTACAGAGGAAAAATATTGTTCTATCTTCAGGGTGAGAACCTACTACAGTAGTAGCATGCTGTAATGTCATACCCCGATGACTACAGTATGAAAGTTGGTAACTGCTACTTCATTATGACCAAGGACATTTACACACACACACACACACACACACACACACACACATAGGTGTGCGCAGTATGTTTAAAATATGTTCGATTTGCCGAAATGTGCAATATTCGGCCAATATATTTTGAAAAATATAACATATTACACGTTCCTTGCGCGATATAATCGAAAATGTTAAGATAAGGAGAGATTGAATAAATTTTAGAGTCAATCCAACTATTTTAAAAACACGACAACAAAAATGTGACCAAACCAATAAATATTTTTTCGTTACAGCGCGTAACGATTTTGAGCAAGATCAGTTCGCATTATCGCAAAATTATACTAGCTCTTTTCTTGCCATTTCGCATCTAACCGCCTCTCTTTCGCATCCTCCGAAGTAACTAAAGTTTCATTATGAGTTATTTATGCTCAATGTTTACTCTTTCATTTTCTGTGAGAATTACTGTCGACGTCTTTCCTTCTCAGGCGACCCTCGGCTGTCACTTTTTGACAGCTAGAGAAGTTTACATTTCATTTAGCGTGTTCTATATTCAGTAGCACCTTTCGGATGGAAATATCAACCAGAAGAAAAATTACCGACACAGCCGTTCTCTTAAAGAAAACCAAACCGGTGACCCCATTTGTCGAATGGAGCAAGTACCCACGCGCCTTACAAAAGACATTGTTTTATCTGACAACTCGAATCACTTTTCACCCAGAACTCTTCTCATGACAACAGCGAGCGCAGTGCTCGCCTCTCTTCTAATCTGTCGTGAGTCGGGATCCATGAGCTTGTTATATAAATTACTGGAGTGAATATTACATTTCTAAAGAAAGTGGTGGAAAAAAATTTCCTTCGGTCCGCAGATATTCGTCACGCCTTCTTTTTGTACATCAAAATTTTATAAGTCAAATGAAGAGACAGTAAGTGACTAAAGTCACTTCAATTTATCAACCAACGAATGCACATATAATTTCACATAAAACACTTTTAAAACACTTAAAAAAAACTCCGACATGTTTCGATCTTGTCAGATCATCATCAGGGAGCTTTGTTCCTTGCTAAAGTTATATTACAGTATTCACAATTCAATTCGTATTTGCAAA
>Ga0123357_10010487_pt1 | contig 11790 bp, 13 predicted proteins | sample TergutEmb28metaG_FD_89873 | JGI IMG/M metagenome (GOLD analysis project Ga0123357, IMG submission 89873) | Embiratermes neotenicus P4 segment gut microbial communities from Petit-Saut dam, French Guiana - Emb289 P4 | ecosystem: Host-associated > Arthropoda: Insects > Digestive system > Gut ...
CACCTGTATAGGTCTCATGTACACACCTGTATCCCTCAGTAGCATGTACACACCTGTATCCCTCAGTAGCATGTACACACCTGTATCCCTCAGTAGCATGTACACACCTGTATCCCTCAGTAGCATGTACACACCTGTATCCCTCAGTAGCATTCCCCCTTTCACCCTTTTACTAATAGCCCTTTTCAAGTACACAACACTTCCTGTTTTGGCTAGAGCCCACCCAGTGCCAACCTACTATATCCTTTTCCTGTGCAGTTTACTATCCACTCTTCTAAGGTGTCCCCTGAACTGTCGTTACATTTCTGACAGTTTATACAATGTCATGCCCCAGAACATGGTATCGTGCATAGTCACCGCCATAAGAATGCCATATCTCAATGAAACATTAACTGCCAGGAAACTCTCCTCATGCAAAGTCTAACATCACTAAACCTCCAAGCCCTTCAAGGTATTTAGATCGCAGTACCTGAGCAGCAACCAGTGCCTGAGACTGCAGCATGTCTGCCACCATGACAGCCTCCTGCTCAGCATGAGGAATGTCACCCCATCCCCACTGTTCTGTCACTGACACTGGCAGAAGAGGATTGCCAATCACCAGTGCTGACATGCTGTTGTTTGTCTCACTGACGTTAGCACTCGTTTTGCTCGTGGCTGCCGTGACTGTTCGAGTGGGACGTTGGTTTGACCGCAGTGACATGAGAGAGGGCAGCACCAGCAGGCTGAAGCGTTCACAGAGGTACTCCGAGGAGTCTGTATTACCACCAGGCTTCAGAACGGGGAATGGGACCAGGTACAGTTCTCCCTCCAAGACAAGCAGCAGTTCACGACGTCCCACACAACCCTTCCCATGAGGCACTGTGAAAAGTTACAATAAGACTGTATAAATGTAATTTATCATTTGCAATGAGTACTGACCCTTTCCATGCTACATTAGATTAGGGTATTTTAGGTTAGGTTAGGTTATGTTAGGTTATGTTCTTTAGACTTTGTTATAGACAACCATACACAATATAATTTCATTATATATTAGTGAAGAATAAGGAGACAAAAGTGGAGGGGGGAGAGAAGATGGAGGAAGAGGAGGAGGATCAACACATACAATGATAAAACAGAGGACAAGGCACTAAACACATTCATATCCAAGATCTATGGTTCTCACAATTGACGGTCTTTGGACATGTGGACCGATGTAGTTCCTGCAGAAATGCAATGATGTTTCAGAGAAACAAACTACATCCACCCTCAAGACAGAAGCGTAAATGATGTCACCCATAACAACCACATTCACATCCAACTGCACTGGAAATGCAGCAATACAACCCACAGTGCACAGGGTCATCAACAAAGATGTTAGTAACCTAAATTTTTATTTCTGTCATTTCTTATGAAAATTCCTGTAGGTCTAAAAAAGACCTACATGAACATGCTGCACTGAATTCAAGAACAGAAGCCAGCCATTACATCCCCTGCAGACACCATCAATGGACACAGTAATGGAAATATTTCCACATAACATATTGCAGGTACCAGTGGTCACATTGACTGTACTTTATGTGAATAAAAATTGTATTCTTTATTAGTGTTGTGGTACCAGATCCAGTGCTGTAAGTGCAATATATCAATAAATACATATATACATTAAAATTACCACATCCCTTTCTGATAACCCTATGTGCCCTTCAAGCTACTCTAAGATGCAAACTACATAGCAGACTCTATTTGCATTTATAGTGCCCTTCCACAGCAGGTTGAAGCTATTTTTAAGGACAGTACTGTTGCATCCACCCACCCACCCACCCACCCACCTATCTACCTATCTATCTATCTGTCTGTCTGTCTGTCTGTCTGTCTATCTATCTATCTATCTATCTATCTATCTATCTATCTATCTATCTACCTACCTACCTACCTACCTACCTATCTAAAAAGGTAAAAGTCACCACAGGGCAGTTAGTGCAACTTGCGCATGCTGGTGGGAGTGAGGGAGGGCCAACAAGTCAGGATTCTTTTTGAAAAATTCAGTGTTTAAAAAATTAAAAAAAGAAAAGTGCATACCAAAATTTAAACATGTCTTAAGAAGACTCTTTTATCTTACCCTTAAATTTAAAATTATGCATCAAATGTAAGTTTAAAAGTTAAATTTCTGGCTAAGAAAATTCCTGGCAGCACCTGTGACTGTCTGTCTGTCTCACATATTTTGGGGGGCAATCATAAAATATTTTACAACATTTCTGGGTGTCTTTTCACCACTGATTGTGTATTTTAGGATGACGAATTTGACAGTTTGAGTAACAGCAGACCAGACATGCTGGTGTGACTAAATATATAAAAGAGCCGTGAAGGTCTATAAATGGAGGGAGAAAATACAAATATGAACTAAAATTTGATCACATTTACAGTCACAGTCCAACAGAATGACACCATGTTGTTTGATGGATACAGAAGAACATTTTGGAGGCATCTGCTGCATATGTCTTCAGGATTAACGATTGTAGGCCATACAGCAATATCAATCAGAATGCCTTTTAATCCTGCAGAATATCACTCTCCCACTCTTGTCCTTGTCAGCTGCATATACAGCCAGCAGACACGATACATAACATGTTCATGAAAACCTCTAAATCCTCTGCATGTTCTTTACGTACAAGTCGCAGTTCCAGATTTGCTACACGTAGCAGGCAGGCAGTCCTCAAATGGAGCTATGAGGAGCTGGTAAAGAGCTCCGAGGCAAGACGGCCCCTGCCACGTCTGATGTGGAGGCCGTCTGGATCGAGTGCTGCCGGGCCGACTGGCCGAACCGCTTGCCACACTGCCACCTACACTGCCAAGACTGCAACACAAAACAATTCAAAGCCTAGAAATACAACTGAGAATTTTTAATTTCACAGCCAACATGAATGTTGACTTGTGATACTGAACAGACTGGTAGAAACGTTCTGACATTATGGTGGCAGCAGGTTCCTCTTAAACAATGATATCTACTACAGTCTACAGAGGACAGCGACATTCGCAACACTGCCATGAGAACCTGAAGTCTACTTGCAAAAATTTGTCAAAATAAGGCTATGTGTGCTGAAATTATATGTATTTCAAAACGTAGTCACATTTTTCAGAAAGTCTTGTCCACTCTCTACATATGTGATAATATTTATGACATCACATTCTTTAATTACTTGCTTTTTATGAAGCAAATATGACATACAATTTTCTGGCACTTATTGACCAAAACCATTGTTCATTTTGTATCACACAGAACACTGCACTGATGTTAAATCTGACCAGAACACCATGTTTTAAGCACTGAAACATGAGGTTCTGGAATATAATGGCATGTAGTAAGGTAGATAAGTCTAACATTTTGCCCACTCATCAACCCTGAAGATGGAGTCATCAGGTTTGTCCAAAACATTGTTACATACCCAGCAGCCAACACAGCATCCCATCACTAAAAACCATAATATTGATAATTAATGTATTATTCTCACATGACCATGCAATTATTCCCTGCCAATTTGAGACAATATCCAATTCAGTACGCCAATATCATGTCATTATAGTTAACAGATGCTGAGTGTTCTGTTGCTTAGTGCACAAGCCAGTAGTAAATAGGCCAAAGAATACTTTTTCCCAAACATCATCACTAATAACAAAATACTGAAAATAATAGAAAAATAATAATGATAACAAACAGCTACCTAAGGTCTACATTGCAGCCAGCTCCCCAAAGATCATGTCTATCAAATATACCTCCACACACAAAACACACATAATGACAATACAAGCATTTATTACATCTGAGAGCATTTCTTTAGTATTCAACTGGAGCTAAATGTACCTGAACAGGCTGCTGAGGCTGTAGTTGCTGGAATTAAACAAGTGATTGCGGTTCACCATGCGTAAGAATCCCATGCGGTCACCTTCCTGCTGGTTCAGCCTATCCCCCGTCTCCTCTGCATGCTGAGACCACATGTCTGGGTTATCCATGTCACAGGTTCCACTAGCATCCTGCCCCACCACACTGCCACCTCGGACCCTAGCAAACTCAAGTTTGTTAGTTATCACTTCCAGCATGTACTGTAAATTTAGTTTTTTTTAAATCTTCCTACCTGCTGCTAAGTGGCAAGCTCAAATTATTACATGCATATAAACATTAACCCTTTGACGCTGGAATTAAATCCCTCCAAGCAACACAGCCTGCTGAGATATTTTAATGGGGATTTTAAATTTTAATGCTTACTCTTAGAAAAAAATGCATAGGTCACAGACTATTCCTTCAAATTTAATTAAATAAAATTTTGCACTCTACTTATGAATTTGTTAATCCAGGAAAAAATGTTCACCTACTTTTCCTGTGGATCACACGTATTATATAAAATGTGGTGTAAATAGTTCATCTGTCACATAATTCTGGTTGCTGCAGAAGGTCTGTGGCACCTTGGATCACTGTTGTATCACCACACACAGTAATCACAAAGAGGGTGATATATTACAAATTTACTTTTGTGTGATATTCCATGAAACAAGGCACCACGCACAGGCCCATGTCACATCTGGCTCACTGTATGCCCTTTCTTTGGCTGCGAGATGAACACAGAGGGCAGCGAGGTTGGGTTGGTGATTTCGTTGGCCAGTGTTTATCACGGCAACTTCTGTTGAGGCTTGCTGCTGTTCTTGTTGTTGTTGCTCCTCTTCTTCTTCTTCCTCAAAATAGGCTTCAACATCGCCAGCCTCCGCACCTGATTCTGAGTCAGTGTCAGCAACCAAAATTTCATTGATGGCTTCCTCTTCAAGTTTTATTTTTCTCCTGGCCATGGCTCTGAGACCTACAATTGTCTGCCTTGTTTACACTATGTATGACTGGCCAGAGTTGCAGAAACATTATACCTCTAAAGATAAAAACGTCTTCTACAGTGACAGAAAAACAGATCTAAAATTACAATGTAACTGTGTATAAAATTCCAGCTATTTGAGGGTGCCCAAGACATTTTTAGTAGACTGACAGCTGTGTGTTGCATGTTGCTATCCCACAACCCCTACAGATTACCCCAGTACTACAAGAGGCAGGTCTGTGGGCCCTCCTGTAGTTGTAAATATTGACATTTGTGGGTATCTCTGATTTTTCAGTATTAGTTTTGTTTGAATTATATGGGTACAGTACGCCACTGACAACCTTTCTGGTCAACAACTAGAATTCTTTACATAGGCCAGTGTCGATATTTCAAACCACAGTGAACTGAAGGGCAAGCGATAAAAGAGGTGAGCTGTGTCTTGAACAGCATTACTCACTGAAAGAACTGCGCAGTTGCTATGTGTTGACATAACGAATCAGTGTTTTTGGACGGGTTTAGGAGGTGGAAGGGGCCCACTCTGGCTATACAGAGAAACCCTGACCTTCATGGGTCCTGCAGCTTACCAAAACACTGCAGGATTTCAGATAGGAGTGAACAAAATTCCTCCAAACTTCGACACACTGTTTGTGATGTCTTTAGAAGTTGTTCGACTATTTAAAGGGCTCACTGTGTGACGTCTTTAGAAGTCGTTCAGTGTTAAAGGTTTAATGTATGGCCTTTAAATCCAAATGTAGCTACTGATGGCTGGAGTTTTTAAATGCACAGTCCTGCAAAGAGCAGGACAACAGTCCCACTTGCATCCTGCAAAAGTTGCATTTGATGGGAAATCATTTTCTCACTTGGTTGATAAGGTTGCAGGTTTCTTTGGAGCACAGTGGATTGAGTACGAAATGTACAAAAATGGTGGGCAATAAACAGAGAGCATTTGTCATGTAGAAAACTATGGAAACTCAGCCCTAAATAAGGGAACTAAGTATTTAGAGCAGCCATATATGTGTGGGAACGAACAAAAGGGAATGTGGTGGAAGTCACAACTGTATGCCAGTCAGACTCTGTGCACAGCTGCAGATTCCCTTACCGAGATACAGGGGCAGTCTGGAGCTCCACCCCCAAACTGTCTCGCACGCCCTCAATGTAATGTTCCAGCAGCGAACCTGCGGTGGTCAGCAGCTCCTCCCTTCCTGTCACCTGTTCACACTCTGCTTCTATATCACTCATTGACACCTCATGGAACCTCACAACACCTAAATAGCAGAAAGCCATACAGCATAGTCACTTTCCTTCCTTATTTAGAGTCTGTCTCACAAAACAGATCACCACTGCTCAAACTAAGTAACATTTCATGCAGTCACCAGCGGTCAGCAGTGGATTTGAACATTAAACTGACAAACAATTTCGATGAAGGAAAAGTAACAGAGGTCACTAATTGTGTTCACTGAGACAGAACATCAAACAATGGAAAACATTAAACTGAAGAACATTAAATAAGGCATCCATTATATTCTACTCTGAATATAGGGGGCAGTAGGCTTGTCTGAAATAATAAATTACACTACAGCTACAACAACAACGAATCTCCCAAAACTACAGGCTAGCAGCCACATTACCTTTGGAGTAACAGTGCAGCACTGCAAATATATCAATGCTCAGCCAGCCCTACTCTCCATGTGTTTCAATACAGTAACATGATCCATGACTGATAAAGATAACACTCTGAAGTATGAAAGGTGACATGTGAAAATTAAACAGTAAAGAAGGGGGTTCCCAAATATTCTAATAACAATAATTAAAAAGTGACTTCATCCATAAGGTTTGAAATAATCAACAAAAACGTGTCAAGTTGTATTCATAATATGAAGAAAATGGTCACAATGGTTGCAAGGAAGGGAACAGACAAAACTGAAGACTGAAAACAAAGCCAAGATGTTGAGAAGGGAAGAAGAGCCACTGCAAGACCAGGGAATTAAAGGCTAGTCTACTACAGCAACAATAAGAAAGGAAACATTTTGGGATGGGGACTCTGCGAAGACAAGGTACATGAAGACACAGAAGAATGAAGCTAACCCTGCACCAGACTGAGTGATAAAGAAGAACAGTAACTTTTTGTACCTTTAGTGGGCACAATGAACCATGAGTACAGAGATCCTGCTGCCAGGCTGTAATACAGCACAGAAGCCTTCTGTCTGTTTACAATCTCCACTAATTGGTCCACTGAAGTAGGCACACTGTCATCCACCCTGTTGCCTGAACGCTGTCCTGTAGCAGATCCTGAGTCTCCAGACCCTTGCCGTTCAAGCAGAAGGTCAACAAATGCCCTTGTACGTCCACGTTCAGCAACCAGTAGCGCTTCTTCACGTCGCCCCAAGCCAACTAACACTCGCTGTAAGGAGTTAACATGTTTGAGGAGGGTGTCATCTGAGTGAGTTTACATTCTGATCTTGATACCGTTTACAAAATTTCTCTGGGAGACAATGGATTTGAAACTGAAGAAAACCTTATACAGAGAAAGCTTAAATTCTGGACAATAAATGGGGATTCCACAGTATCAGGTGTTTGACAAGACAAGGGCAGTATGTCTCAAAAAGATGGTAGTAGACACTAATGTATCTAAACCACTACACGGGTACATGACCCCATTTTTTGCCATTATTCGCATTTGGTATGCAGTCAGACAGCAGTCTGCATCTACCTGTCATCAGAGTATAACTGTTTTCTGTACACATTAACCAGCCTTCAGTTTCCATAAAGAGGAGGGAATATGGCTAGCCAGCTGACTTTAACCTTCTCATGACTGAACTCCAGTGAATTACATACTTATAATGGGAATAATAAATCCATTATGGGTAAAGGGTCTGCAGGAGACACCAGTAACTACTATGGTGTAAAGTAAAGGATGTGTCAACACTGGTAAACACCACAGCAGTAAACATGGTGACGGGTGAACTGCAGTGGCTCGGGACATGTGCTAAACACAAAGCATAATGAGTCCACTGCCACACAAAATGATGGAGGCAAGAACATGTTTATAGCAACAGTGAAAACTACACCTGCAGTGCTTGGTATGAAGCAGTTTGCAGATCAAACAGAGACAGCCTGTAATCATTGGAGCCCTTCGTCTCCCTACGAATTGACTCAAGAAGATTGGTGGCCCGTTCTAGCTGCACCTGCGAGCCATCCAGGTCACCATGGCCCCACAATGCCAGCCCTAGGCGATGTCTGATTCGAGCCTCTTCCTCCCTACGACCGAGGTGCTCTGCAATCTGAAGACCTTGCTGCAAATATGCCACTGCTTGGCTTGTGTTCCCTAGAGCATGGTGGATGCGACCTGCATGACATCAAAGGAACAATAAGACAAGCATCCACTATTAAAAAAGTGAAGGTAGTGCAGTACAGTGTGTCTGAGGTGTGGGTAGTGCAGTACAGTGTGCCTGAGGTGTGGAAAGAGCAAAGTGTTCATGACTAAAAAAGGGGTCCACAATCTACAGTCTTCTTTAGACAGGCGTGGTTCATTTATTTTCACAGAAAATGGGAATATCAGGGAAGAAATAAATGTGCTAGGAATATATGAAATGTAGATGGTAAGGAAAATGTATGGACCATAAAAGGAGGAGAGTGAGAACACACATGGAGATCAGGGATATACTATAATGGGCAAATATTGTGGAACTTACAAAATCCCTCTGACTAAGATGGTACAGTCATGTTGAAAAATGCAAAACCAACAACTGCCAAAACAAACTGCAACAGCTTCAACAGAACAAACACAGAAAAAAGAAAGACCAGGTAAAAAATGGAGGGACGAGGTTAAAGAAGATTTAAATGTAATAGGAAGGAAAAACAGGCAGGCCTTGGTCTGAGATCATTAAGAACAGAGGAACACTGTATTGGAAAACAAGGTACATAACACACTGTAGTGCTGGAGGAGAAGGAAAAGAATCAAACAGGAATTAGCAGTTGTCTGAGGTATATTTCACATACAGGTACACTGTAACTTATGCCTGTCATGTAATTTAAATACTTTATGATTCCTCTTACTCCTTTGGTTCAATGCCTTCGATTATCACTTAAAAATACGTCAATGGAGCAACTATTACACCATTTATGAATCACAGTTTATTTTGGACACATTATTTCAGTACATCTTAGTTAATACCGAAAATTTAATAAGAAAATCATATGAAATTCTCCGAGATTTAAGGTTCTCACAATGGTCTTGCTCCAAATTCATGTCTTGTTGGATGTTACACCATGCCAACTGGTGCCAAGCGATCCAAGAAAACCTCTTCTTGGACTTCCTGACCCTGATGAAGAACGTAGTATGATCCGTCAAGACACGGACAATAATTTACAAGTCAACATGTTCTTAGCATCTTCTAAGATCTGAATATTCATATGATATAATATTAGAACAAAATTTGTGTAAGACACAATTGCAGTAAGTTGGGGGCACCTATACACAATACTTAATAGTTGAACTAGTCCCTAACTACTGGCACATGAAGAATGCGATACTGACTGCCCTTACAGATGACAGCAACATGATCCTCTGCACTGTCAGCAACCACTTAGCTGGCAACACTTTGTCCTTTCAAATCCTCATAACAAATTTGCTTATTAAGTCTGTCCCCCTTACTCATATTGGTTCTGACAATGATAGATTACAATTAGAAATGCTCAGTTTCTGAACTATGTCCACAGTCTTCCATTCTAAACAGAACACAGTGTTTTGAAAGCAAGGCATTAGTTGTACACAACTAAAAGAGTACAGTGATACCTCAGCTAACGAGTGACCCTGCTAACGAACTTTTCGGCTAACAAAGATTCTTTCGCTGTTTTTTGGACTCGGCTAACGAATATGGATTCAGCTAATTAATGTTTTAGTAGATGCGCGCGCTAACATAAAGCAGCAAACATGAACGGTCGAGCCATTCCAGGAGCCGAAATGAACACGTTTTGGCTAACGAATGTGATTCTGGAATGAATTATCTTCATTAGCTGAGGTATCACTGTATAAGTTTGATACCTGAACTTTAAATTTTACACAAAATCTTGATAAAACCACACATAAATTTACATGTTAAAAATGCAATTTTCTAAAACCTTCAGTTGCACATATCATGTAACAGCTACACGTGAAAGTAAGATGAAATGTTTTCTTTATGTGTGGCTCACATTTTTGTGCATATGGCATGTGGAAAGGCCAGTTCTGTTTACCATAAATACACAGCTGTATCAGGAGATATTGCATGTCACAATACATACCTAAACTGCTATAAGCCATTGTTTTGGCCAGTTTATCATTGGTCTGTGCAGCCACTGACAAGTGTTGTTCCTGGTACCTCACTGCCTCTTCAAAGTTGCCAAGTGACTCATGGACAGTGCCAAGATTCCCACACGCACGTCCTTGCAGCACAGCCAGCCCCAGTTCTTCAGCAGTGTCCAAGTCAGCCTGGTGGTAACGTAGAGCTGTTGAGTATTCACCCATCTGCTGGTACACTGCCCCCAGACCACAAGCTGCATCTGCCTCAGCCACTTTATCCTTCAGCTCCCTACATGAAATGTGAAGCACAAACACATAATTGTCCAACTTTCAAAAAAACACATCCCTGTTTTATGAAGAATTTTATGTTCAGGTGACCGTAGATTGTGATAAATTCTTATAATAAAACCAACTAGATGCACTAATTTCTGAAATTTATTATTGGAATAAAACTCTGCATGTTTCGGACAGTTCCTCTGTCCATCATCAGGAGTTTTTCACTGTACATACAACAATGGTATATGCCATACAGGTTTGCTGATAACTCGCAAGCTGTCGGAAAACCTGTATGACATATACCATTGTTGTGTGTACAGTGAAAAACTGCTGATGATGGAAAGAGGAACTGTCCAAAACATGCAGAGTTTTATTCCAATAATAAATTTGAGAAATTAGTGCATCTAGTTGGTTTTATTGTAAGAATGTTCTATGATGGTATGTATATTTCACAAATATTCTCAATCTTCAACAATACAAATGCATACCAAGCAATTCAATGGACTTTCATCACAATGCCCAACCCCACCTTGCAATGGCCAGCTGATGTTCAAGACACGATATGGCCTGTTCAAAATGCCCCAGGGTACTGTGAATATGTCCAAGCTCCCCATATGCAGATGCCTTGGCCTCAGGGTTGTTCAGCTCATGGGCTACAACAAGTCTCTTCTCAAAGCACACAAGAGCTTGCTGCAGGTTACCAAGACACTGATGAGAGTGCCCTAGTCCACGATACGCACGCTCCTGGTCCCGCGCACTCTTCAGCTTCAGACCAATAGCAAGATGCTGCTCATGACACTTGATGGCCTCATCCAAATCTCCCAGTGCATCATAGCAGTCACCGAGGTTGCCAAACGCTCGTCCCTGGAAAAACAAGTGGCACAGTCATGAGAACTTGTATTAACTTCTGTTACAGTAACCATGGCCACTTAACCAGTCACTTAAAAAACATCACTGAACGATGGTCACTTAACCACGGTCACATCAATCCTAAAGTGAATATTTTTAACTTGGCAAATAAAAATATTAATTCTATCAAAGGATGATGCCAGCTTCAACTGCACCAGACCACGGGCTTCTGTGAGAAATGAACAAAAGTAATTTGATTGTTCCCTTTTTGTATTTCTTGTTTTGGTGTATCATGCATTGCACCACATCTGCCGAATGTATGTTTGCACAAATCCAGAAAAAGAAAGAATACTTGCTACAGCAATAACACTCTGCAAGGCAACAGCTTTAACCCTTTGACGTCTAACGGCGACTATAGTGGTCGAACCCCACCGCTAACCTCTAAACGTTGCATTTTATATATTTATTCAACAAATATAGGTACTGAATATTTTAAACATGGTATATACTCTCCGTTTTTTCCTCTTCAAAATGCAGTTTGTTTCATAAATC
>Ga0123357_10010488_pt1 | contig 11789 bp, 4 predicted proteins | sample TergutEmb28metaG_FD_89873 | JGI IMG/M metagenome (GOLD analysis project Ga0123357, IMG submission 89873) | Embiratermes neotenicus P4 segment gut microbial communities from Petit-Saut dam, French Guiana - Emb289 P4 | ecosystem: Host-associated > Arthropoda: Insects > Digestive system > Gut ...
AACCACACCGAAGCTCCAACACACATCGAACCAAGAACAATATGACCAATGTGGTAATTCAACAGAATAGTCGCAAGCTCCTGATGATGGATATATTAATGTCCGAAATATGTTAAGCACATAAGAAGTGAAAATGATATAAAATAACAAGTGACATCAAGTTGGTCTTTCATTCTTCAACTATCACAATGATCCACGGTCCATTAAATATAAGATACTGTAGCTTCGTGTGCTTGATATCAGAGTTTCAATCATGCTTTCACAGACCACGAAACATGGCTGAATTTTGTCATGTTCCTACAGAAGGGTAAGGAAAGTTATCCCACAATAAAATTATTAATAACTTTTTCCGTTAAATATTCCAAATCTGTATTTTGTAACCATTATATCATTCAATGTTTTGTAGTCCGACCTATTACAACGAAATTATATATATTTTATAATTAATAAATAAGACAAGGAATTAACAAAAAAAGATTATTACATTTTCTGTAATTCTTCTGGGTTATTATGTTCTTCCTTTAGAATCTATATTCCAGTGCTTTGCTAAAGTATCACTGAGACCATTATTAGTTCTTTGAGGAAAGACCGTAACTGTACGTACCACCAACGTACGTGTGCTCTTTTATGTTTCAATATTTCTGAAAGCAAGATCGATGTGCATTCTTTCTCTAACATTCTACGTTCTGGAATTGCATATAAAGGCCAATAATAGTCTTAGATCACAAAAGATGCAATTATTTGTAGAAATACAAATTTTTTAACTCTAACATTTCTGGAAATTTCAAGCAGGAAATACCAAAGACTCACAAAATATACGAATTGCTATGCTACAATTTCCATGTAATTTTACGTTCCGTAATTATTTGGATACAGTGCTTCACGTTGTGAGACATCTGACAATGCAATACTGCAGCGAGATACATTATGAATACATACAGCTAGGCTCATATTTAACCTTTGTATGCTTCCATCGTTATTGCGTGTGAACCGACACACTGACGTATCTATTCTGGTTCGTGGATATGGCAAAAGTTGAGAGGCTTCTAAGCACACGTTTGTGTATTACACGGTCAACCGAACGTGAAATAACAAAACTTTGTTGTACACTCTGCAAGGGTTGGCTGCTAGGTTCGTTAGAAGTAAGCCAACCCCAAAGATCCTGCATATACACAGGCACCAACACACACAGCGTGGGGAACTTTCATGTCGTGTTCAAGCAAGTAGCCTCTATTTACTGTCACATCATATAACGTATATGTTTAAGAATGTAGCTTACAAGTTACGGTACATTTGTTAATGTTCACGTTGTACTTTACAACGATAAATAGTTACATTAATTTAAAAAAAAAATTGGGTAGAGTATTTACACGTCTTCTGATATTTAGAATTGGGTTAGTTGATAATACCGAAATAGGTTCCTTTTTGGGTATGAACAATAAAAGAAATCCTTCGAATACATGTTTGTAAACACCAAAATATTCAGGCAATAACGACAGTTGTGGGCTGGGATAGTTCAGTCGGTATACCGACTCGCTAAGGGCTGGACGACCCGGAGATCGAATCCCGGTGGGGTTGAGAATTTTCGCAACCGTTTAGACGGGCCCTGGGGCCCACCCAACCTCCTATATAATTGGTACCGGGTTTTTCTCGGGGGTAAAGCGGCCGGGTCTTGGCACTGACCACCCACCCCATCTAGCGCAGAGGTTAAAGGAAGAGTAGAGCTATACATCTAATCCACCTCTGGGCTTTCGTAGCCTGTTCTTGGGTGAAAAGGGATAATTATTTGAAGGCATTGTACAAAATACTCACGCAATAATGTGCAAGAAATTTTGTAGTTTAAATTAAGTCGAAAAACGAGGGAAAGGAATATAGTTGGAAGATAATATTTTGGGTCTGATAGCAGTTCTAGTCTTCAGTAGGGAAGTAGTTATTAACCTTTTGGCGCCGGAATTATTTTTTTAAATTTTAGCACATTCTGTATATGAAACGTGAATAAAACAGGAACCAAATATGTTAGAATTATGAAACAAACGGCATTTTGAAGAGAAAAAACGGAGAGTATATACCATGTTTAAACTATTCAGTACCTGTATTTGTTGAATAAATATATAAAATGCAAAGTTTAGAGGTTAGCGGTGGGGTACGACCACTATACAGGTCGTTAGACGTCAAAGGGTTAAAGTCCCCCAATGGAAAAAAAAAATTGTTGTATTCCAACACGATTTGAGACCCCAAATATGTTGGTAAACGACACCTACATTTTGCAAGTTGTGATAACCTTCACACTTGCAGTGGATAGGAGCTTTTCAGTGTGAGGTTTTGCCCCCCATATTCAAATTTCCTCAGAAATTAGGGCCTCGAATTTCATACAAAGCATGCCGTCCTACTATATTAGTCTACAGGGTGTTCATTTTAGAATCAATTAGTATCGAGGCCTATTCCAAATACGTCTTCTTATGGGACACAAACACTTAACCGCAGCAGCAGGCAGATCATCATTGGTTTTGGGTTTCATAGAAGTTACTAAGAAAATATGGTATACAAAATAGCGAAATTTGTAAATTATATAGTAATCATACTCATTATGGGCGAAATATTGCTAAGAATTACGTAATGGAGACTACGAGATGGTATAACGTGACAAGTGATAAGAATGAAGGAGTTATGAATTATAAGGTAAAGGTAAAAGTAAAGTTCACCCTATAACAGGCCACGAAGGCCCAGAGGGGGAGTAGAGTTATAGCTCTACTAATTCTTTAACGTCGGCGTTAGTTAGGGGTGTGTGTTCAACGTCACTCTCCGGCCGCTTTATCCCCAGGAAAGAGACGCGGAACCCATTTTACAGGAGGCTGGGTGGGCCCCAGGACCGGTCTGGGCTAGTGAAGAAAATCTCGCTCCACCGGGATTTGATCCCCGGACCGCCCAGCCCGTAGCGAGTCGCTATACCGACTGACGCCTTATTTTATTATTATTATTATTATTATTATTATTAACTTATTATTATTGAAACGTTTTTGCGACAAAACACTTAGGTAATTGTAAGCATTGGGTAATATTTTCAGTATGTCTTTGTAATCTTTCAGTGTTCATAACTTAGATACTTCCGGATCACATCCTATGCTGCATACACAACCAAAGTTTGTATTTGCAAAATTAAATGTAATCTATGTCCATCTCTATCTAATACGTGTAATGTAAACACAAACTTATTGTAATAGCGCTCTCGTACTTCAAGAAAGGTAACTTGCAAGGAAATACAATTTTTTTATTACACAAATTATTCAAATCAACTATATTTTCCACCTTGCAGCGATGTCTCACCCCGTCAAGAAACGTCGGTTCTGACCGTAAGAGAGAAACATAATAATACTATGGTATTATTCAACTAATTTCCTGTATGACGTATCAGTCACATGTCCTAAACATTCCTCCATATTTACCTTCTGTATTTTTACAGGAAGGTCATAAATTGTAATAATGGGAAGTACTCAGCCTGTAACAGAAATGAGTGCCAAGAATATTTCTTGCGGAATTAGGGCTTAGGGCTGACAAACTTACCAACTTCATGTGTTGATTGTCTTGAAATCTGGGGGCCTCAATCTCCAGGATCCCTCAGGGTCCGTCCAGACCTGCACTAGGATAGCATTACTTTTTGTACCCTATAAGGAAATTTTCTGTGTGAAAATTACTGCTTTTAAGTTTATTGTTCTTGTTTACATTAAGCTGCAAACAAACGAGTTTCAAGGAAATCTCACTTCATAAAAATTTCCAGCGTATTTTTACATCAAAAACACAAAAAATTAAAGAGCACTTTGTATTCTAAATCCTTAAAGACTAACGAATTGAAGGACAAAAGTACGAGTACATAGAAAAATTCAGACAACAAGTAATGTATACTTTGTTGACATATTACAATTTCACGTTAAATTGAAAATTACACTAGTAGGTGTGTTACAAAGAAAGCATAATTAAATATTTTAAATATTTAAAGTCAGAAGTTTAGCCGCTTACTTCCAGATGACGGCACCGAGATGTAGATACTTAATTGTGTATAAGAATTGTGATGTTTTGCTGACCGTGCATCTCAGCATAATCTTAGTAATTAACCAACTTAATGCACAAGTTCTTGTTTTATAATAAGTTTATTATACGCCTCTATATGTTTCTAGCACTATGTGCTCATCATCAGGAGGTCAACTTGTATTATACAGCATCTGGTATCGTCACAATCTGTAGATGGCCGTCCGGTGCACAGGTTGAGAGAGGCTCTCAACCTGTGCACCGGACGGGCACCTACAAGTGTGATGATACCAGATGCTGTATAATACAATTTTGACCTCCTGATGATGAGCACAATAGTGCTCGAAACATGTAGAGGCGTATTATAAACTTATTATAAAACAAGAATTTGTGCATTAAGTTGGTTAATTACTAAGACTGTATATAAGAAATTTTAATTCCCATAACATTATGATATTTAACATAAATAACACTGGATCCTACGCTTCACAAATGGTTGATAAACCAATCTTGTAGTTTCATTTTCATGCAAATGTAGGATATCTGAAACTGTTAGATGTAATTCGTAATTGGTCTAATATGAGCAGAAAAGCATTCATGTCTTTGAACAGACAAAAAAGCAACAAAATCCTACCAAAATTCTGTGTTTTCAACGTAACAGCTTCCAGGCTCCCAAATCCACATTTAATACAAAGTGCATTCATCGGGGGTAATAAACATTTTACTTTTTAATTTATTATATATTTATGTCAGCTAAATGTCGAATTCGTTAAGTGAGGTTTCATGTAAGTGGTTTTAGTTTCATGAAAATATAATTATTTTAAGAGTCTAATCAATAATTTCGCAAACAAACCTCCGAGCACAGATGAGTGCTTTTAGATATAATTTATAATTCATTGCCATACACAATAACAGCTTTCCTGTTAAATATAACAGTTCATTAATTTTCTCAATAAATATACTTTTATTTTATAAAGGTGTACATTTTCATACGTATCCTTGTTTAAATTTAAAAAAAATTAATGCAAGTAAATATCGAAATTTGCGTCGTATATGAATTTTAATTGCAACATTTTCGGTGTTTCTAGATATCCGAAGTTAACCAACAAAAATCAAGGAACAAAGTCTTTCTTGAGAAGCTCAAGTTCCAATATAATAAAAGAATGTCCTGCGTGTTATGGAATTCTAATACTTATCATATTATTCACTGAAGAAAGGAAATCGTTCCTGACTGGCACTTTATGTATCCTGCCTAAATTCCACCTACCTTGTGATCTAGTTTAATATTTGTATCTCATCGCAACTTATTTCTAGTAAGTGATATCTTCCTTTCAGTTAATATTTCAATTGAATTTTTTCTTTTTGAATGCTGGAGATGTCACCCACAAGATTTTCCTTCTAAGAATTTAACATATATTTATTGCTTATTATTATTATTACTATTATCATCATCATCATCATCATCATCATCACCACCTTTATGCTGGGTATTTATACTTATATTCCTGAGACAAACTATGTCCCTAGGGAATACACTGTTGCAGCTATTCTGTTGTTACTATTCATTGTGCTTGTATCGTTAGTTTCAGTGTTGAATGTATTGTATTTTTTCAATTGTACTTTCCGAAGTGTGTGTGCAGTGCCCAATATGGCTGTTTTCTGTAGTTCCTTGACTTCATATTTTCCCGGTATGTTTCTCACGTATTTTCTAAATGACTTTGAAATAGTCCCAGTCGCTCCTGTTATTACTGGTATCACCTTTGTTTTTACATTCCACATGCGCTGTATTTCTATTTATTATTATTATTTACTGTAATTGAGTTTTCACTTGGTGGCAGCAGTCCTTGCACTAGCAAAAAATAAGATTAAATAAATAAGTATATATATATATAAAAGAAAAAATTCAAAACGCAGTAAATACATGTACACATATTACCAAAACACCCACACAATTGTCAAAACAACCACACATTACCAAACCCACACACACACACACACACACACACACCCACATATTACAAAATAAGTTAAAACAACCACAGTACAAGATACACACCAAATAAAATGGTCACAATACAATCAAGTACCCTCAGTGTAAGGTCACACTAATGTGCATGTTATTTTGTCCCCAAGAACTTCAACGTAACTCACTTCACTTCACTTCAAAACAAAATCACTTCACATATATCACGTCAATTCACTCCGCATCACTACACTTCACATCACTTCACTTATCTACACTAAATCCCCACTTGAATTCCCTTACTTGTAACTACATTCTTAACCCTCTTTCTAAACGTGTTTAGCTTACAGGGGAAAGACGCTACCAAGCTTGCAGGTAGTTGGTTCCAGCGGTCTAAAGTGGTATACGTAATTGGAGGATTGAAGTAATAGCATAACGATTAGCTGCGTAATGTGTACCTTTGCGAAATATCATTATGTTAACTTAATGTAATGGATGCTTTTCCATCACGTTTCTGATCATCTCAACTGTAAGCCCACTAATATAAAAAATTTCTTTAACCCTTATCCTGCTAACGTGCAGATTATGGTGAGCTCCTAATAATGCCAGCAAATGGCAGATGGGATTTAATTCGGCGTATAAGGGGTTAATTACTAAACAATTTTATCGGCAAAAGATATCCATTACATGTAGCATTATATTTCCGATTATTAACAGACAAATATTTTCAGTACATAACCTTTAATAATGAGACAGTTTAAGCTGAATCACGCCTTGGAAGGCTATTAAATTCTATTCTGACCGTCACCAGTTCGAATCTGAGACTGTGAACCGAATATACCTACTGAAGTTTCTCGTAGTTTTCTCAGTTTATACCTGCTTCTTCTTCTTCAGGCGCTGAACCTCCTTTAATTGGAAGTTTTGTCCTTCTCACTTTGCTCTGTCCTGGGCAAAGGTTATCCAATTTTTGATCTTAATTTCACCGAGGTCCTTTATGATGTTATCCTCCCATCTATGCTTGGGTCTTGCTGTTGGTCTCGTGGTTAAGGGATTCCATTTAAATATCTTCTTAGCTGCCCTGGTTTCAGGCATTCTCTGTACATGGCCGAACCACCTCAGTCTCTGGGCTTTAATGTAGTTGACTATATTTTCGTGCTTTATCAGTTTGTTCATTTCTTCATTAGTTTCTACCTGCAACTTACATTAAAATATTTTAAATTCAACCAAAACATTTTCGCTCCACTCCTCTTTCAATATTATCACATGTACTTCGAAGCTCTTTTTTTCCGAGTTATTCAAAACGTCGCTCATTTATCTAAGAATTACGAAATTAACTGTTTTTATCCGTCTAGCACAACTTGTAGCTTTAGTGGTGTAAAACCGAGTTGATATACGAATTTTGTCTCTCAATAAGCCATCCAAAGACTGTGTAAGAAGGGAAAACAACCAAAACTTTACAACTGTAATTAATCAGATCTGGGAAGGGAAGAAGCGTTATAAATATGAATAATAGTAGTTGTAAAATTTTATTTGATTTGCTTTTTCACTCTTATTCATATACTGATAACGTCTTATTGAGGGCGAAAATGTTTACATGAAAATGCAATATGTGTTAGAAGGATAGAGTAGTTGGATTTATATATGATAAGAGAAGGGATTCTATAAATTATTGTAAAGAATAAATCCATTCCTTATACGAAGATAATTCCACGTTTGTATGATCACCGATATTGTGAACACGAAAATAAAAGTTTTCTAGAATATTTTACTTTAATTATTTAAATATACCGAACGTCTAAATAGCTTGTTTTAACCTTTTAAAGCCTACTGGTTACGTGATGCACCAACAGTTTAACATTCAACAACTGTACGCTCTGCCCACACTGTGTTAATGTGTTCTGTATTTATCTGAGAACAAACAGCGACTTGTACCACTTACAGCATAAACTGATTGGTTTTTATAACCGAGATGAAAAGTGTTTACAGAGCGGTACGGACTGGGTCTTTAAATAAAGCAGTCAGAGCTTAGTCATTAAAGGGACAATATCTATTCTTTCTAGTAGTAATCCTTTTTCTTCAAGTAGATTAAATTTTCTAATTTGCCTGTTATATTTTAGCTAAATGTACCCACATTATTCTGCACTGCCATTCTGCACTATCATTTTCGGTTGTGATAGAACATTTGTTTTGTCATTAAAACACAAGAATATAAAAAAGTCCTCTTCCTTCCTCACCTCTTAGGATTTATGTGTATAGGGATGTCCAAATTTGTACAACGAAATATTGCATCGTAATATTTCTTTTACCAAATCAAAGTATCTACAATTTTAAGACACCATTTTCAATGTTCTCCAATTTCACTTTATACGTATTTCTATAACAACGTTCTACTTTAAGAGAATACCAAATATTTATAAATACACACATCAATAAATGCCACAGTACAGTTATTATTATTATTATTATTACCGACGTAACTTAAATATCGCTAAATTGAATGAACTTTAAAACACGACAGTAAGTTTCTCGGCATAGAGTATATTTATTTGTGGTTGTAAAGGAAATACAGAGCTACAGACTTGTCTCATGTTTGTAGAAACTGGAGTATCTTTACGGAAATCATTAGTGAATAGGTTGTTGTAACCTCTCATGTTCCTTCTCTAAGGGTTTGCTATGCATTTTCATTCAGAGCCTATATATTACAGTTCCTCAAAGTATAGTATCTTATAACAACAAAACATTTTACTTATTAACCCTTATCCTGCTAACGTGGAGAATATGGTGAGCTCCTAATGATGCCAGCAAATAGCAGATGGGATTTAACTCGACGTTTAAAGGGTTAAATTGGGTTTCTCCCATTTGTCTACCCTGTTATATCAGTGCATGGTATTTTCTGTCGTTCGTGTCTACATTTAAATTATCACTGATAACAAACGTGAAACAAGGGTTAAGTTGTGGGAATTATTAGAGTGTTCTAAATATATTATTCTTGAAGTCGAAGAAAAATCCTAAGCATAAAATAAAGAATTTTGCAAATACATAATATTGTAAAGTTCCATTAATATTTCTTTATCACGTTCATTCTTAACCCAATGAATCATTTAGAAAAATTAAGGGAATTTGCCATATTTTCCTTCTCCAATTTGTGGTTAACATGAGCAGTGATAATTTTATATGCATACTTTATAGCTTTTCGAATTTTTATGAAATTTTCTCGCTGGATCTAACAGAACATAGGCCTGTGATTTTCGTCTTTGCCCCGCAAGTTTCCTACTGTTTTGAGACAATCGGAATAAATAGCATTCTAAATAAATATCTCTTAAGTCAAAAGCAAAATAATTTAAAACAGTGAGGACCTGTTCTCACACATTTACTCTACCGATCTCACACTGCACATGTAGAGCTCTTTCGAATGCAGTGTTAAATATTTTGGACACAGAGTTAATTTGCTACTCGCGGAATGTAATGCTTTGTTGTGATGATTAACTGTACTTGTCAACGCGTATCCATCGGTTTTCAGAGCTCGAATGGCTAAAGCAGTGGCTATATGATGCCGCGATTGTTTAACAAGGCTGCGGTCAGGGCGCCTCGAAAGGGTGAGGGAATGTTACTCGTAATGGCTACTGAAAATGATTAGGGGGTTGTGACCGCGAATACCAAAATTTCATACATGATTAAATGATGTGGAACATTACACCGTATTTAATATGCATATCCATTAATCTAGAAACCTGAAAAATGGCTGCTTCGGTTGCGATAAACAAGGAAATATGATGATAAATCAGAGATCTCTTTGTCTTTCTTGTATTCGTAGATAAGAATAATTACTTTTCAACTAAACTTGCTGGTATTTTGCATGTATCTTCTTTGTTTTTGTCTTCTTACTTTAATAATGAAATATTATTCGCAATAAATTCAGCTGTATCCTGTTTGGAGAAATCTTAACATACCAAAAGAAGTTAAAATACGAACATTCAATCCAAATGTAAAATCAGTGTTATTATATGCTTGTGAATCTTGGAAAACTACCAACCAGATAACAAGAAGACTACAGATATTTGTAAATAAATGTTTAAGACGAATAATGAATATAAAATGGACCGATAAGATTACGAACCAAGAACTAGGGAGAATCACCCATCAGAAATCAAGAGAAAATCAGATAAAAAGAAGAAAATGGAAATGAATTGGACACACATTACGTAAAGAAATAGGAGCAATAGAGAAAACTGCATTAGATTGAAATCCTCAGGGATATAGAAGGAGAGGTAGGCCGAAGAAGACGTGGCGAAGGACAATAGAGGATGAGATAAGAAACACAAGAAGATCATGGAACGAAGTCAAGGGAATAGCTGAAGACCGCAATGCCTGGAAGTTCTTCATGAATGCCCTATGCTCCACGAGGAGTAAAAGATTTGATGATGATTCACAATAAAAAAATTTATTTTCTCCAAACTATAAATCACTGAATCTTCCGTTCTCACTCCTTAATAAACCCCAAATCTTCACATTTATTGTTCTATTATTAGTCAGCATCTGCAGCATTTATTTAGTCAAAGAAACAGCCTCGAATTCCAAAAAAAGTGTACAAAAGAACTTCAGATTAACAATGACAGAAATTTCACCTTGCTCTAATTAAAACAAGAAAGTAATCCAATTTTTCAACCTCGCTTAGTAAATTCAACATGGCTGCTACTATATAATGTCTCCTGTGGTTGCGTCGTCTTCATCGGTTTGTGGTGACGTACGGAGCGTTGAGTAATCACCTTATTTAAATGCCACTCCCTCTGGGAACGTCGTAGCCGTATTGGCCCACACTGCACTAAGTTACAGCTCAATAATGAACATTGCTCTCTGCAGAGTGTGGAGGAAGGCAGATATAATTCTAAAGACTTAACAGCTTATTAATGCAAATCGATAAAATAATGTACCTGGTACTGATTCGGTGGAGGATGGGAACAAAGCAAGTGCTGTCATATATCATAAGTAATAACATTTCATATTAATGCCGTAAAGAAAATAGTAATTATCACTTATTAGGAAGAACAAAAATGAGATGGTTGGATGACGTGTTCACGGACTTGAGAAAGATGGGAATAAACGAATGGAGAGATAGAGCAAGGAATCGAGAGGCTTGGAGGCGTATTGTAAAGGAGGCCAAAACCCACCCAGGGCTGTAGCGCCACCGAAGAAGAAGAGTTATCACTTATTCCAATAATTAAGCAGTTTTCATTTTTCCCCAGGCACGTTATTAATGTGCTTTGTGCAGCTCTCATTTTAGATAATGGTTACAGCCTGAACAAAGCGTAGTTTTTCTGTGTGAGACGGGAGCTGAATTTGCAGATATAACGTACAAAATTTTAGTCTGTTTTTGTTAAATCCAGAGATTCATTACTTTAATCATACGAGTTTGCCACTCTAGCTTGTCTCTTCCCATTCAGTCCATAATATATACATAATTCAAGTCTGCTATCAAAATATATTTCTTCTACATTTTATCTCCCAAATATACTATTTTTTTTCTCCCTGAGATTTCTACTATAGTTTCAAATTTTCTTTTTTTTTAATAATTTTCTGCACGCCTGATGCGTTTTACACGCTACATATTTAAGTAATTGAGTAAAGAGAGACCAACTTGATGTCACTTGCTTTATTATATATTTATTTAATGCTCAACATATTTTGGATGTTAATACATCCATCCTCAGGAGCTTGCGACTTATTTGTTGAGTTATTTCATGGGTTGTATTGCTCTGGTTCGATGTGTGTTGGTGTTACGTTGTGGTTTGGCTGTGGTGGTGTG
>Ga0123357_10010489_pt1 | contig 11789 bp, 8 predicted proteins | sample TergutEmb28metaG_FD_89873 | JGI IMG/M metagenome (GOLD analysis project Ga0123357, IMG submission 89873) | Embiratermes neotenicus P4 segment gut microbial communities from Petit-Saut dam, French Guiana - Emb289 P4 | ecosystem: Host-associated > Arthropoda: Insects > Digestive system > Gut ...
GTGATCCCGTTACAGGCCCGGCGTGGCCCAGAGGGTGGGTAGAGGTATAGCTCTACTCTTCCATGACCCCGGCACTAGAAGGGAGTGAGTGGTCAGCAGCACGCCCCGGCCGCACTTTATCCCTGGGAAAGACCCGGTACCCATTTTAAGGGCAGCTGGGTGGGCCCCAGGGCCGGTCTGGACGGGCGGAAAATCTCGTCCCCACCGGGATTCGATCCCGGACCGTCAAGCCCGTAGTCAGTCGCTATACCGACTGAGCAACCCGGCCTCCCCCCCACATATATATATATATATATATGAAACAAAGCACTTATATACCACAAAAAACCTGTTTGAAGAAATAATTTTAAACAAATGTGAAATGAGATCTCAGCAATTTTAATGAAACATGTGCGTTGTGTAAATCCATTTTCTCGAGCATATTTTTAGCCTGTTTCTGATGGTGGCTTATGTGTAAGCCGGAACATGTAACATTTTCTATAGTAAAAAATATACCAAATGTATGTGTGATGGACAGTCCTTTTATATATTTGTATGAGTGGGATTTAATCCGAAGTTGGTTAAATTTCTTCACGTCTGTACTGTTAGTGTGTGATGCCAAAATGTCAGAGCAGCCCCCTTCTCACCAGACTGTCCATTGAAGCTACCGAATGACACCCGGCGCACATTTGTAAAACCCCGCTTTACCATCAGGCTTCACTCTCGCATCATTCTTAATTCTGCAGAATCGAGACCCAGTTAAGTGTTGCCAAACATCAGCATTGGGAGTTTCCTAGAAACGAACACATGAAAACGTCAGGGGCGTAAAATGCTTTTATGTAAGCTTAGAAACGGCATTTTGGAACGTTTAACTGAAAAGGATTTCAGCGACACGCACGCCACCGAAGCTGGGCAGTTCAATTCATTACGAAAGCTACTGAGATGTCCTGTGACATACATGATATATAAAATATCTAATTAAGTAGATCCAAAGAGATTAAAGTAAAGTCCGATAAAACGAAACGTATAAATCGCCATGAAAAGGAGTCCTGTAACTGTCATGTTTATTTTATTCGTTTATGGTTTGTTTAACGCCACTGATGTTTCTTCAATTTACGAGATAATAGCGTCGTCAGGATGGTTGGTGCATGATGAACTGGAAAGAATGTGCGAAGAGATGATGACCTGATTAGAGATACTGTTCTGGTATTTTCTTCGAGGGCATGAATGATATCAGATTGTCACTTATGTGCAAAACACAATTTCCACATAGGTTTTACAGGGAACTTTTTTCTATGCATCATGTATGTACCGAAATCTCTACACAGAACGCGCATTTGATTAGCTTTGCGTAGATGAATTTGTATCTGCATTCAGCAAACATTCAAAACGGAGAGAGATGCAAGATCAATACAAGAAAGGAGCGAAACGAGGAAGCAGTAGATTCTGGCTTGTAAATCGTAACAAATTTTTCAAGTCTTGTTTCTGTCGGAAACCAGCAGTAAAACATTAACGCGTCAAACTGTATTGCCGAGTTCAAGACGTGATGGTAATTGGTAGCTCGTGATCTATCCATTGTGCGGAGCTGCCTGCAGTGGAGCTCGAAGGTATAATTGATGTTAATGGTGCCTTGTGACGTATCTGTTGTTGGCCATCTCCTTTTTAATGACGACATCACACGTGACTGACAGGGTCTTCTAGCGCAAATTATTTTGAATTTCTTATCTTCTGTGCCCATTGTGCAGAATTATAGAAGCATGGTTCGGATTCGAAGTCCACGTAGGTCATGGTTATGTTTGACTTCCTCTTAACCTCCGTCAAAAGAAGAGGTTACCTCTAATGGTATATGTCTGAGACTCTAGGACAGTGACCATATCCTTTTTTTTTTTATCGATTTTCTATTTCATTTACAATCATTACTGTTTCTCGTACATGAATCTTACATCCCTACGCAACGTATATAGATTCAGCATCGTTAAATAGGCCACGAATCAACTTTCATTACGGGCAGGTATCCTACTCATTTCATTTTCCCTCTATCGGAGAGTATCTATCACTTCCCATCAGAGCATGTTAATGAAACACACAGCACCACTCTAGCGCGTGTTCCGTACACGCTGAGAGAACGTCTGTATAAACACGGGTCCTGATGTGCTTCGTCTATGAGACTTGGCTCATTTTATTTAGGAAGGGATGTATAAGAATGAAGGGTGAACCTGCCCAGAAGAAAGTGTTTATTTAGAAGTCTCTTATTTCAGCTTGACAGATTGCTGCTTTGGTGACAAGAAGTTACTTAGAGTGTTCAGAATATCGTCGTATGTCCAAACAGTGCGTTAGGTATGCTATTTAGGATTGTCACTCACGCTTAAAAGTTCTAAGCCTATTACTAGTTGACACCTATCTTCTACCCTGTGTTGTGTTTTTTCAATAAATTATGAGCTGCCATAGACTGAACACTTCTTATTTGGGATGATCACATAAATAAAAGCCTAGCAGCTGTAATTGTATACATTTAACCGAGATTGTATATTATTTACCATGTAACATACAGATTTCACGAATTTTATGTTCAGCGGTCCGTGCGTCGCGTAATTTGTGTCAATAATTATCCAACAAGATGCAACAATGTACAGTTTATTTATATCTGCAAACTGCTCTACATGTTTCGGGTGGTATATCCACCCATCATCAGGAGCTCATACTGCAACCTGTCGTGAGCGTGACGCTCACGACAGGTAGCAGTAACGGTCTCAATAATGCCAGATACTGTAGATACAGTGACATGAGCTCCTGATGATGGGTGGATAATTATTGACACAGATTTCATGAATTCTGCGCTTTAGCTGGTAAATAAAATATTTCTTTTCGGAAAAATCGAACAGATTTAAGTCAGATGATATAGCGGACAATGCCGTTGGTTCTCCTTTATATGTTCATTATTTATCATTTAAAACGTTCTAAAACAGTGAGGCGGAGCGCCGCTGTACATGATCCATGTGCACACTGTTGTCGGCAGTGGAACGTCCTCCTGTAACCTCGAAGTTTGCTGTGATAAACTGCTCCTGCACTCCTGTCTTGGAAAACATGAGGGCCTACCAGCGTATTTTCTGTTACATCTACCGTCATGTTTCTTGAAAATCGTTGTTGGTTTCGCGACGGAATTAATCCTACGTATTCACCGAATGTTGGTCGCGGAGGATTATGGTACCGTCATGAGTAAATCCTGCCGAGGGACAGGAAAAAGGACTGTTAGCACGTGTTTGCCGGAGCCACTGGCAAAGCACCGCTATTCCGTGGTAATATTGTTGTCGGCATAGATTTTACACTTGCTGCAGGTGGTAAGGATTTAGGAACTTCTGACGAAGGACCTGCCAAACAATCGAGTGGCCTAACTGTTCAGCAGCTGCGATTTTCCGCGCCCTGCCCCCTAATTGTTTAACAGCGTTAATCAAGTTCGTCTTCCAGATGGTGACTGGACTGTCCTTTACTCTCCTCGTTTTTCTACCGCGAATGCAGCTGTTTCTGTTTCCCTACGGCACCTATCGATGCCAGAACACTTTCTTTTCCTGTTAGGCAATCGGCGACCGACAAATACATCGTGGCAAACACGACATGACACCAACTACATCGTCATAAATAGGGCCAGCCATGAGGGACGTGTCAGTCATCTCCGTGGATGTGTATTCGTCGAACATGCTCAGCATAGACAGGGCACTTGCACAGTAACACTGTCAAATCACATCGCATATTGACGAACTTCGTGTTTGATCGCGAGAGGGAGCTTAGCAATGCGGGTACCGCTGCTGCACTCCAACAGTGCTTCTCTTTTCACATGGGCCAGGTCCAAAACGATGTGCCGAATGATCCACATTATCATAGCTTGCTTCTTTCATTTGCACATGTAACACACCGCCCCAGTGGTGTCGTATATTGCGGATATAAACCGTACGTACGCTGTATCTCGAGGCTGACTAGTTATGTCTGAGAGAAAATTTAAACTATTTTTCGGAAATGGATGAAAACTATCGACTATCGAAATAATCGGCTTTCACAATGCTGTATAAAGCAAAAGCCAAGTTGTTTAGAATTGTGGAATGAAATATGATCGCTCAGAAGCGGAATTCTATTAGCCGCCTGGGTGACAGCCTTTCTCTCTGACGTAAGCTTCGCCAACTCCATTCGGCTCAAATCACATGACAAGTTAATAATTTTGAATATATATTTCTTCCTCTTTTACAAAGAGAAAGAGAGAGAGAGAGAGAGTGTGTGTTTTTTATGTCTGTTTGAAGAATTTAATCACCCCGAATCTCTAAAAAAATAAAATAAAATAAAATAAATTTTTGCCTTTCATTCCCAGTAAAAGCCGTTTTCTACGTTTATTATTTTCCATCAAAGTCAATCACTTTATTGGTAGCAAATATTCTTTTGAAAAATAAACTTTAAAACAGTATTACATTTAGCTGCTGATAACATTAAACACTAATTTAATTGTTTAATTTCTTTCGTTAATTCGTTACCAAGACCGTATAATAATGTGAATAAAAATCCAACCAGATGCAACAGTATGCAGATATTTATTTACTGGTCTGGTCAGGACTCCCGACCAGACCACGTTGGAGGGGAGTAGCGGTACCAGTATTATGACCTGTACCGGAGGCTGCGGCTACAGTTTTTAATACTCCTGATGATGGGTGCTATGACATCCGAAACATGTAGAGTAGCTTTGCAGTAAATAAATATCTGCATACTGTTGCATCTGGTTGGATTTTTATTCACATTGAATTACGATGCACGGAACCACGAGCTTAAAACCGTATAACAACTTAGAGGCTTTTAAAGACAGGTTATGTGTTCACTCGTCCAGGCCTATACATGGCTTATTTCACTACTTCTGCAGTCTGTCTATAGCAAGGGTTAACACTTACTCTTCTACAGTGTTACTTGTTAGAAGGTAAATTGCGAATAGCAACAGAAGATTGCAACAGTGAAAGACAAATAGAAGGTATTCTCAGTCGGTATTGCAGTGCTAATTTTCTCAGATAGAAATATGCTGTGTGTCTGTCAATAGCAGCACTGCTGCTGCAATTCTGTGAAGTCTAGTATCGCCTTGTATAGACCTTATGTGGTTGTCTTTCCATAACTGTTCAAGTTTATGGCGTGCATGTTGAGTGTGACAGAGATTTAAGTGTCTGTAGAGGGCAGCAGTGTAGAAGAGTGAGTTACAGTGTGACCAAGTGCTTCTGATAACCCAAGAATTCTCCTTTGAAAGTCCAGGGCTTTACGCCAGTCCGTTTCAAGGGAGAGCTACATTATGCGTGTTGTAATGCAGGTTGCTGAGGAAATCATTTCGATCTGAGATGGATGAAGAATATTGGACGCAATCTTATAAAAATAATCTTTGTGATTATTACTGAACGTGTAGCATGGTTAGGCCCGTGGAGGCTGTGCGTCAGTAATAAATATTGGAGCACGTGGCCGCTCGCACAAATAAATAGAAAACTTCGTAAGCGTGACAAGGAGAAAAATATGGAGAAGAAGCACACTAACTGTGTATGTGCGTGTGTGCGTGCGTGCGTGTGCTTGCGTGTGTGTTTGTGTGTGTGTGTGTTTGTGTGTGCGTTTGTGTGTGTGTGTGTGTATGTACAATAACTTGATGCGTACCGTATGCATGGTAAACTTTCTCGCTAGCAAGAGTTTAAGAATGCACTAACTAACCAACTAAGTTCACAGACCAGAGTGCTTCCTGAGAAGCTAACAGTTCCCAAGCTAGTCACATATTTCTCGCATGTTATGAACCCCGAATTTCATTCCCGCGTTTAGAATAGCCCGCAACTTCTCTTTATCCGTAGCCGGATTATTAATCCAACCAAGTCCTTCCCGTTCTGTTTATTAAAAATCAGGTTTATTATTATCCTCCCAGCTATGGGTAGATATTCCAGATGATTTTTCTTCACTTTTCCTTACCAAACCCCCGCATGAACTTCTCTCCCATACGTGCCACATGCCCGCCTCATCTCGTGCTCCTTGATTTTATGACCTGAATGATATTTGTCGTGCAGTACAAATCATGAAGCTCTTTTTTTAAGCAGGTTTAACTAGTTTCATATTCCTACGTTTCTCTTAGGCCCAAATATCTTTCAGCTCCCTATTCTACACGATCAGCATTTGTAACTTTGTTGTCACGACGCGCTCAGTCTGCTAGGTGATCCTGTTTCGGGAAACGGGTGTGGTTCACCGAATCACATATAGTTTTTTTTAACTATTTTCTTTTACTTGTTTTATTTACTCAATTTATTGTAGATAAAATAAAAAAGGCGTGCTCTATCAAGTCAAACAATTAAGTCATATTTTATTAAAATAACACACTCACTAGTGCTCCCTCATTCATACCTCCCGTACGCGACTGGCTTCCTTACCGGACTGCTAGCGTCCGCTATCAGCTCGTAACCGTTTTCGGCGTTTAAATCTCTCCCATCCTACCTATCACCAGCGGTTCTGAACATACGTTGACAGATTAAACCCAAAACGTAGGGCTATGAACCGCCCGTAACTGACGCCAGCAAACCTAAGAAACAAATGTATCAAAATTTTCGGCTACACTATTTTGTGTATAATACCAAGTGCACGTATTTATGTAAGGCGTGCTGTGCAAGTCTGCAGCTTTGTTTAACCTTTGCTTTCATGAACTTAGTACGTACTTAGCGGATGAAAGTCTAACAGGACAAATATAAATTGTATACTGCGACGTAAATGAATATCGTCATGTTATTTTAGTTGTATGGGTTGGGTGAGACGGAATTCCGTGGTATTGCATTCTGACGTGAGATCGTTATACCGGATGAATGATATAAAGCATTGGTTGAAGGACATTTGACAGGGAAGATCCAAGTACTGAAAGAAAAACTGCCCCAGTTCCATTTTGACCACCGTGTATACCATATCAGGTACTCTGGAAACCAGTCCTTCGCGGTCAGATGCTGACAACTAACCACGTGCGTATGGGGAGTCTGGTAGTAGTTAGGTTTGTAATTAGATTTTTGTTATATACGATGAACCATTCTTGGGACAGTGAATGTAGTTTAATTTGAAGTTTTTGTAAACAAGTCTTTATAGTAAACCAGGTATGCACAAATTTTCCAAAGATCTAGTAATCACTTCAAAATGCTACACGCGCGGATAGTGACATGAAGCAAGTTCCTTTCTGAGGACCCGCAAACATCAGGCGCCCCTAACGAAATTTAGTCGCCACGGCTGTTTGGCCCCCTGGTTTTGCACACACCTGACGTAAACGGCATGGAGAAAAATTAAATTATTCCTGTAATATTAGTGTGGACACACATGTATCACAGTCGTTATTTTAGACACACTAATACCATGTATATGTTAAAACGGTCATTGTAGACAAAGGTACAAAATTTTCCCAATAACGTTAAATGTCGCGCACCAGTACCACATTTTATTGTTAATAAAATAAGATGGGGGGGGGGGGCTCGGAAACCTGCTGACGTACGGCCAAAAGAGTTATTTCCCCATAGCATGTTACTGTGTCTAGCTCGCGTACACAATGCACGAAAAAGGATAACAATATTGAGGTTTGGCCATGTAAGCCTAACGAACTGAAAGCTTCCCCAAAGCTGGCGACGCTTATTTACACTGCAATGGTTGCGTATCGTCGCTGGAAGCATGACTGAGAATGGTGAATTGGCAAGTAGTTCGGAGATGTGCTTCTGCTCAAGGTGTTGTCCTAGCACATAAGTGTACAGCACTTTTTGGCAAAGGACCACAACCATTATTGTGGGCTGGACTGCAGGCCGAACACGTGAAAATCATAATACGTGATGTAGCTAACCTTCTAGGTTATTATGTAACGCTAGTAGTTGTGGGCGCGGGCCGCAGGTTGGACGCCCCTATCCTAGCGCTTTATGGCGGGACTGAGGGAAGCTCGATGACATTCGATCGGGACGGTCAACATCTTAGGCTATAACTGGGAACGCCCGAATGTAAACAGGAGGGCACCGGGTCGTTGTGTATTGCCGAATGATGCAAGCGGGTGGCATTCAGAAGTGGTCAAATTAACTAATTTCGTACGATTTTTTTCATTCTTTCTTTTCGTCAGTTCCAGTTTGTTTCCTTTTCCCCTTTTATTTCCTTATTTTCGGTGTCTACTGTACGCCAGCATTAAAATCGTTGTACACCCCGGCGGGTAGATAAAAAAAAAAAAACACGTTTAAGCATAATGAAAATTCAGAGACCTCTTTAGAAGTGCTTAGCATACTGAACATGTTGCTGGTCTCTATATGGCGTCTTTTCATTGATTTAATTTTGTAAGGCTCATGAACGTTACAGGTGCGTCAGTACACAGGCTTTACGCAACGAGTGTGTTTACAGAAATGTCGACAGACGTGCGAAGTGAGAAATTCTCACCTCTCATTCTCACTCCGTTCTCTCTTACTCTCATGGTGTACATGAGACCTCATACTTACAACGTGGTGGTCTTTTGGGTTGTGAAATAGTATGGTCTGGTAAATGGCTACATCTCTCAACGATCCAGAGAGACCTTCTGCCTTCCTCGTCAGGATTTCTTGTCGATGCCGTAATCTGATTCTTCACAGAAGTTGGGTCTTCTGTTCTTCTGGGATATTGCGGGGCGTCACTGGGCGATTGGTGCCCGACTTTTCAGGACAGTGTGGTGGTCAAATGCCAATTGATAACTGGATATTCGATTCCTGAAGAAGGGACCACCACGCTGTCCCCAAATGTTGGACAACAATCACCCAAATGATGGGACGCGATATCGTAAAAGAACGGATACAACGTCTGTACCGCTGCGATATTCTAAAAGCTCGCACTTCGCTGCAATGTCGTGACAGGAGTGCTGTGAATGATAAGATGTGGGGGGATATTGGAATGGCCTGTGGCTTATTACATAAGTAACTAATCTATAATTCTTCAAGTGATGTTACAGAAACTCGAAAACGGGAATTGTTTAGCTGATAAGCTGATAAGTCAGCTTTCAAACTGCAGTGACAGGCAAATGCTTAGTATCAGTTAGGAAATGTCGGATTAACGTCCGCTATGCTGTTATCTCTGGCTTACACTTGAACTACTTGATGATAAGTGATGATTTGACAAGCTAAGTTAATCATCTCTGTTGAGCAGCAGAGCGCCTAGTTCGTTGTTCAAGTTATGTAGGACAATTGAACAACCGAAGTCTTTGAAAATTGAAGTATCCTTAAGAAAACTGCATGGAGCGGAGTTCTTCAGGAACCGACAGTCTCCAAGTTGGTCAGAAGATTCTTAAATTTTAAGGAAATACAAAAATTTGATTAACCTGTCTACAGCGCCTCACCAGTGGACCCTGTGCATGGCATCAACGTAAGCCCGAAGCCCTTTGTAATATTTTTAATATTTCCTTTTACGTGAGGGGTTGTAAACCCTATCCCCAACCACCAACCTGCAAGACATCTTGGTTGTTGTCCGCAGTTTCTTCAATTTATATTCTCCAGACCTTTTTTCTGTCAGAAGCCTGAGGGTGCACCATGTTATGATGACAAGGGAAAAGCATACGATGAGAAGTACACCTAATAATATTTAAATATCAAATTCCTACCACGCAGAAAATATATCAATGATGTTCAAATAAATACCTTTTATTCCCAAAATCCTATGAAGTACGTAAATGCTGTGTGTGAGCAGAATAACAAACCTTTGGACATGAAAGCAAGTGGTGTCTCTGGTCGCCAGTGCCCTTCTAAAAGCATTGAGTCTTGCATAAAATTCTTGACATATAATCAGGCACAACCTTGTGGCCTTGTCGTGTTATAGAGAGCCCGTTTACGTCAGCTGATCGAATTCTGTAGACCAGGATTTTCCTGAAGCTGTCTATATCGACGAAATTTTGTGACAATTGGTGCTGTCTTACAAGACAGTAGTTATTAATGCTTGAGGTATTTCAACGAGGTTGATTTCGCAGCTTTCTTTCACCCAGTCCTCATGAATTTGTGCTTTTAAGGTCCTGTGTTCAAGTTTTGGAGCGTTCGCAAAATTGGGAAAAGCGGCTGTTATCTTCGTTATTTCGTGTCTGTTAGCATGGAACATCTCTGCTTACAGTAGACGCATTTCCATGACATTTGATATTTGAGAATATCTTGGGAAAATTCCAGTTTCATTAAAATCTGACAAGGATAACGGACACTTTACATGAAGACGTGCATGTACATTTATGTATCTAGCGGAATTATTATCAGAATGAGAAGTGTTTCAGACAAAACTTGTAGAGAAAATGAAAACAAATATTTTATGTCTAACAATTCCCCCCCCCCCCGAAAATCGTGCCGTTTGTGAGATAAGTGTGGATAAATATTGTAGAGCCAGACAGATCACGGCTTCAAGTATAATACTATGCAGAAAAGATTCTATTTGGATGCTGGATGGCTAAGACAAGAATATAGGCACAGCTTATAATATTTAATATTCATTACTTTTCCACGGCAACAATGGTTAAGCGAACGCGCCTCAACCTTACGTTATACGTGAATTGCCTGTCTTGCGTTTCCTTAATGTATGTTTTATTGTTTGTAATGTTTTTTTTTTTCTGTTATGTGATGTCGTGTTTACAAGACCTGAATTTTATTAATTGGTTCAGTTCTGTACATGACACAACCGGAGCTCGGGAAACACACTCGTCTGGCCACACGTGACGAGTGAAAATGTAAGGCCGACGTATGGAAAAATGTTGTAATTTATTCGCCAGTGTTCGCTGCTGCTCCTCTTTTTGAGTTCTGAACAGACTTCATGCAGTAAACGGCAGGTTGTGTGTATATTATATAATGCATAGAATACCATTCTTTTGCGTGTGTGTGTGTGTGTGTGTGTGACGAACCATTTTTGACAGCCAGGAGGGGTTATTTTCGATGTGGGCTTCAGGTAAGTTAGGTGTTTACAGCACTTCACCGATGGAAACTAAAATATTCCAGACATTTTATGTAGATACGAAAATTTCAAGGCCTGCCGGATTCAACCGCACTCCAGGAAAGTAGAGCACTATGCAACATCTAAAAGCAATAAGCAGTGTAAACATTCTCTTATCTCTGCCTGTTCCCACGTCGTATCTGAAACTGATTCCGTAAGCCTATACAAACGCATGAGAGAGAGCGAGAGAGTCTTAGTGATAACTCCGTCCAAACTCTCTTCTGCTAAATGGTGTCCCTTTTATGGTGCTACTCTAGATGTACCGAACAATATTCCCGAAACTCACATCTTTCCATATCGTACGTACGAGCATAGACATGTTGCGGATTAAACCCTTGGGGGTACGATATATTTATACGAGGGCGGGCTCATAAGTTTTGTCTCCACTTAGACAGTAAATGAACGGGAAAAGATATTTTAATGAAATAAATAAAAAGAAATGTGCCTACATCAATTATTTTCAAAGCTGCATAATTATTTTTCTACAGAATCACCACACACGTCAATACACTTCCGCCAACGCTGCACTAGTTTTTGAAATCCGTCCTTAAAAAAATTGGTGTTTTATTTTTGAAACCATTTCCTCACCGCATACTACACCTTACCCAGCGTCTTACTGTACTCACATCAACACACTGATCACCATAAACGGCTTGCATTTGTCTGTGAATTTCAATTGGAGGAACTTTTTCAGCGGTTAAGAATTCAATAACCGCACGCTGTTTGAACCGAACGTCTGAAAACTCTTCCATTTCGATGTGCACTGGGTGAGGGCTGTAAGCATCTGTGTGTTCAAGGTGAAGTGTGATGGAAGAGAGATACCATGCGACTACACAGAA
>Ga0123357_10010490_pt1 | contig 11789 bp, 7 predicted proteins | sample TergutEmb28metaG_FD_89873 | JGI IMG/M metagenome (GOLD analysis project Ga0123357, IMG submission 89873) | Embiratermes neotenicus P4 segment gut microbial communities from Petit-Saut dam, French Guiana - Emb289 P4 | ecosystem: Host-associated > Arthropoda: Insects > Digestive system > Gut ...
AATAGCATAATGTGTATAGACTGCCGTGTATAGAAAAGCATACTGTGTATAGACTGCCGTGTATAGAATAGCATACTGTGTATAGACTGCCGTGACAAGCTGTCATTAGTAAAATATTTCCCTTTTCTTGGCTCTTTAATCCTCTCTAGCCTACAGGCGTCTCATTTTGGGAAACAATTACAAATTATAAAACCGGTTTTCAAATTGTTAACTATCCATGTCCGTAATAAAATCTTAAAAGGAAGTAATTTTCGAGGACAGTCAGTGGGCTGAGGCAAAGTTCCCAGTTTGAACAAAGACAGTCATCCTGCACCGTTTTCCCAATCACCATTAATTTCCCTCTAAAGAGTAAGAATTTTAGTTTCCAAAGATTAGATGGACGTTGCACCGACTCGGCTTTACACTATTTTCGCTATAAGCAGGCGGAGAATTCAAGAGCCAGACAGAATCTCTGGTAATTTCATTAATTCTTACGCGGAAAACTATTTGATTCTAAGTTGTTTCAACTTTGCCATTTTCAGGAGAGTAACCCCACTGTTAAACAAGGACTTATTGTAACAGCTCGTTAAATAATACAGGTTAATAAGGTTGTTGTAACTTTTACATTAATTCCGATGGACTGATTCCACAAGCTTTTTACATGACATCACAGTTTTTAAGAGAACGCCAATCACAAATTACAATTCGTATTTACCTTTCTTTCAGTACAGTAAGATAATAAACCAAAAATATATATACTGGTTTCTGTAACACCGATGCATGTCGAGCCATAAGTAAGAAATGACATAACACAACTATATAGCCAGTTTATTGGATTACTAAGCTCCAAAGATAATTTTAGGCGCCTTCTCAAAATTGTAAAATGCAACTATTAGCTTGGATGGTGATATGACACACAAAACACATGAACACTTCTTACGAAAATTTAGCACAAATAATTTATCTGTATCTTTTATTTTAACATATTATTTGAATTATATATTTAAAATTTCATATTTATATCTGTAAATTGGTTTAGTTATTTTTCTAATATATCCTTCGTAAAAATACTTCCCTGAAGAAGGCCACAAAAGTGACCGAAACATGAAGGAGGTTTACAAGGATTAAAATGAAATAAATCCATATATTTTCATATGCATTTGGTCAGTGCATGGTCATGGAATATTTAAAATTATCATTCATTATTCAGCTTACCCTCATCCCTTTCCTGTACTTGTTCACAGAGACAGGTAAAACGTATTGTACATAACAGATTGTCACAAGCGAAATTCTGTCTCCAAGAGAAGTACACAGCATTATGGTACTTACAACAGTGTATATACCACATTGTTTAGGCTTCTTTCGATACAAGAAAAGTCACAAAAACGTGAACAGGAAAGGAAGTTTCGCAACAGCCGGGGAAACTCCTTAAACTCACAATTTTCTTCTATTCCAGCAGTCTCATATTTTCTTCTTACCCCTTAAAACGGCACTTTTATAAACTTTCGTCCTACGCTATGACATTTATTTCTATGAGTTACTAATCCATGAACCCCGTTCCCCGTATTCCCCCTTCCAAACTTTATCTATCCAATAAATCCAACAGTTTTTAATACCAAGTTTTCTTTAGTAATTCCCAACTACACTTTGAGTATATACACTTAAATTTTATGTAGCATTACGGGTTATATTATTGCCATCTTAAACAAGTCCAAATATTTAACTTTGCTTCCAAGAAACGTGCCTTAGAATGTTACTAACAAGTAATTCCGATAAAGGATAAAGGAAGGAACAAACACATGAAGCAATTTGTGCATAATATTTATTTAAATTTCTTATTTCCCTGATATAGATTGAAGCATGGAATATATAAAATGTTTCTTTATTGCGAAATAACTGTAGTAATACCACAGCGATAATTAATGTCTCCAGATTTGTCAGACTGTGCAGTCTAATGCTACTGGACATGATGTCACAACCATGAGCACAGTACTGTCACAGGTATTTGTGTGAGAATGTCAAATCTCGTAGGGCCTACAACATTTGGGCTGAAACATTTGGAACCTGCAAGTCACAATTTAAACCCAGAAAAATATTTGTACGCTGCAAATTTTCACCACCCCTGGAGAGAGAGATTTGAAGGAAACCCCGTTTCAGAGAAATTCCTTCAAGTACAGATTTTCATAATAAATTCTTTAATGAACTTCGACATGAAAGTACGGAATTTCGAACCACAATCGATATCAGTTCTAATATTGTATTTTTCAGTACAAGTGTTAACCATTAACATGCATGTTGTAACTCGATACGACACTACAAACCCCAGGCGTTAAGCAAAGCTGTTACTCATGCAGTGCACTTACATGTTGCACGAAGGTCATTCACAATCACTGCCACTAACATACACTTAGAAAATACAGTTTTCCCAAAATATATATAAAAGAATGGTGTGAATGGAAATTTTGGGTTAAAGATTTAAATTTAAGTTGTAAAATGTCCCTTCACGCACTGATGCAAATTAAAAAAAAAAATGTTATTAGCCGTTATGTAAGTCAATTTAATTATTTTAAATGACATTCTTCATGTGCAAGATAAATACCCTGCATGAATAATAGTTTTGTTCACATGCCTAAAGGTCATAGGTTAACATCAGGAGGCAGTGCACGTTCTGTGAGAAAAAACCAACAAATACACATAAAGTAATGTGTATTTACTGCAACGGTAGTAATTAATAAATTTGTACCCAATGTCCGTAATATTTGAACGTTCATTCTATCACTCTTTGAAAATACACCTAACCTTGCCGAACGGTATCTTCCCTTTAAATTTCCAAATTAAATTTCTGTATGCATTTCGTATCTCTCCCACTTGTGCTTCGTGTCCCTTTTTCATACTCATTAATTTTATAACCGTAAATATTCCATGTCTTTCGCCCTGAAGAAGAAAACACTATGTACCTCGTAAACTCTGGTAAACATCTACCATCGTCCGCGCTGTCCGGTCCCTGAACATACCATTCTTAAATTGCAGCGCTCTTAAAAATTTAATAAAACATTTCAAGTCAAAATTTTACCTTCGTTCCACGGCCTGTTGCAACATATTCCGCCGTACAAGGCCTACACTGAATATTTTACTGCGTCCTTAAATAGGTCGTACGGAAAAGAATTCTAATATCTGCCCTTCGTAGCACCTGAACCTCAAAGTGTAGTAACAGAATTGATGAAGACTTATTTTGTTTTTCAATTTTTTTTTAATTTGCTATCGGGCACTTTATCTCTGATTACAGGCTTAACAATAATATTTCGAAAATACTCACTTCTATCATATTTTAATATTGCCGAATTAATTATTCTTCAATATGGTCTTACTCTGTATTTATAACGAAAGTAACTTTTACCTAAAATTTCCAATCCATTTCGTAGTCATATCACATACACTTCTCTTCCGGTCATACAGAAAGAGGGGTTGCACTACGACGGCAGTCTACAAAGAAACAGTTCCTGTCTGTTACATAACCAGTGGGTCAAAATAATCCAAAAATAAATTTTAAAAATAATTTTTTTATGATCATTCAGTCTAAAGGTTGAAAAAAGAACCGTATATTAACTGCCTCAGTCCTTTCTATACAGTTATTGGAAAACTAATCATGGTTAACGTGAATACATTAACAAACAAATTAATAAAAGTAATTTTGTATGGAAGGATATAATACCTAATAATCCTGAGCACGTAGTTTATGTTAGGGTTTACAGCTTGTTTATGCCGCTGCTTTCTGGTACGTTTCAAAACCTTCAGATGAATTTACATCATCTGTGTTGCTGTTCCTTCCTTACGTGTCTTTCTGTTTTATACAAAGTTCTCTTGTCTTATCAGCGATGACCCGACTTCTTAGACGGATCATCTGCGGTTTTATAAGACTACCGAAACGAAGTCGATAAAATTAACTGCTGCAACAATGTGAACTGAAGAAGAAAGCGGGATAAGACTAAGTTTATTATAAGGGAAAAGTTGTGGAAGAATGTCTCCAGCGGTACAAGAGCTCAGAAACGCTGAGTGCGAAATAAGCTTGCATGATGTTCGGCGTAAAACTTTGTATTATGCAACTCTAATTACCTTGGAAACATAGATCTTTATTTCACTCCTGGGTATTTTTACATCGGTAGTTTTACAGCACGTAAACATCATACACTGCCTCCTATCCGTATATCTGTTAGATACAGCCAACATCAGGATTATCTTACAGATGGAAATTCTCTGATCGTGTCTCCGTCAAACACGAAAACCCACCAACTCCAGTATAGATCGCGGTGTACAAAGGCTTTTTTTTCGTTTTAGTTTATATTAATTTTTATCCAGTAATCCTTTTCAATCAAGGAAGTTTGTTAAGATGCTGTGGCAGTGTTTTAGAAGTAGGTATAATTTTTCCCCTACTCTGAATTACAGCACTTTCGGTTTACATAGAAGCCCTATGAAAATTACAGCGAGGTAATTAGTATTTTAAATTAAACAATAGTAGAAATTGTTACACGCTCTTGTGTTCAATTCTGCACATCGATTGAACCGCGTCTGTAAGGAAATTCTAAGTCTCACATTATTTGTTACTCTACCGTAATGTCTTCAGATAATAACACAAAGAGCAATGCTTCATAAAGAACTTCAAACACAATCGTCGAATTTATTCTGCACTTTAATATACTTCAAGAGCCAATTTTAAGAATCTAACTGCAATCACCCTTCACTGCAGAACAAAATAACATTGTAGATCGACTTGTTTCCACCGTAAAACATAGTCTGATGAAGTAGCTTGTGTACTCAAGTAGGACTGCCGGTTCCACTGACCGTGCGGTCTATGGCGTATGTCTGCGGCCAATCGCCTGCTGAGATTGTGGGTTCGAATCCCACTGGGGGACGGATGTTTGTCTGTTGTGAGTGTTGTGTGTTGTCAGGTAGGGGTCTCTGCGACGAGTTGATCACTCTACCAGAGGAGTCCTACCGACTTTGGTGCTTCGTGGTGTGTGATCTGGAAACCTCGTGAATGAGGAGGCCCTGGCCCACTGAGTGGCTGCCGCGCCAAAAACAAACTGAAGTAGGACTACATAAGATGGTAAGTAAAAAAATGAAAACTATTCAATCAAACGTTTTCAGAAAAGTCATAGAACAGCTGGACATATGCTGTCATTCTATATAAACGCTCTACCTGTCAATGCATTTGGTCCCAGCCATGGTTCAGGAAATTTGTAGTATATTACAAAGTGGAAATAGTACAGCTGTCTCTTCTAGCACATTTGGCTTTCACTTGTCAGTATCATTCCAACAGCACTACACAGTCTTATTTCATTCATCTATCACTGACGCTGCACAATGTTAGCAACTGTTCTTAAATAAAACATCTCTCTCTCTCTCTGTCCAACTTTCTCACAGCATTTGCTCTGAAAGTCCACAAATTTACATCTTGCATGGGAATAATCATAAGCATTCCGATCAGATACTTCGAGGCTAACAATAAGGCAGAAAACAAAATAATATGTTGCGTACAATCTTAGAGAAACAGATTATGAGTGTTTGGAATGGATTTATCTAGATCAGGATAGCCGTCAGTGGCGAAATGTTGTTAACAGAGAAATGAATCTTCGTTTTCCATACAAGGCGGAGAATTCGTTGAGTGACCAACGAAACATCTCAGAAAGGCTCTGCAATATTTCCACTTTAATCACCACGTGCAAGCACTAGTTTTCGTGTGCTGATAACCAGGTATTGCAGTTTAACAAAACGCCGCTGTCCTCGTACCTTGCAAAACTATTCACACAAAACATTGTAGTTGCGTGCTTTGAGCTGTTCATGGCACACATAAAGTCTTTGTTACGTGAAAGGGAAATGTGCTTGGACAAACTGATATGTGCCACAGAGGCTGCAAGGCTGCTTTCATATTTCAAGCAGCGTTTAATGTATGTGGGCGCAACTGCCAACAGAAATATGTCTCTTCTTACTGTGCACACACAACACATAATTTAAAGAACGAAATGTCATATATAACGAAGAAAAGACGACATGGGAAGATGAAATAAAACACACTATTTTATAACCCTGTTTCAAGTTACGTCACCAAAATCCTCCACATGACTACTGTTTCAAGTCTTAAGACAAGGTTATCAATTTGGAATGGCAACAAAAACTATTTTATTCAAACAGTGGTCCAAGTTACAGTTTTACTGTATCAGAAGTTTCACAGAAATAAATTCCTAGTATATCTACGTTGCTAACCAAACTGGATTGTTTCTCCGAATTGTAAATTCGGGATTACAAAACATTCATAAATTCTTCAAGAAATCAGCATAATAAACAGTGAAGTTTTCTTTGTCAATACATCTGTATACTATAAATCTCAGTTCGTAACTGCAAGGACGTTAAGCAAAAGAGATCCTCCTGAAAATGACTCACAAACAGTTATTATGTTATAAACTTTTGGCTTAATGTTGAACTTAGTCGGAGTAATTTCACTAGCCTGTAATCACCAGCGCTATTTCACAAAGAAATCGAATTAATGGCAGAATGGAATTGGAAAAAAATAAAGGGCTGTTCCGTAAATTCATGATTGTAAGAAGAATTTATCCACATAAGGCAGAATGAATTTAAAGAAGAATAAATAAATGAATAAATAAGCCAACGAGCGCAAGGAAACACGCAAGGACGATTTATGAATCAACGAGCAACAGAAGCTAAGCTTTACTACGTATGTGTTGTAAGCATAAGGATGTCCGTTGTCCCAAAGTGTGGATGAATGAATGGATGGAAATGGAAAGCCTCAAGCAAGGCGATTAGTAAGATGAATACTCTCATTTCTATTGAGAACTTAAGTAGCCAGTCCGTGAAATCCATTTCGGTATTTTCGGAATACGAAACAAACGTTTTGTAAGAAAATGTGTTTTGCACGTAACTGTAGTGTGTTGTCTTATTACGACTTTATTGTACCCTGTAATCTACGGATGACTAACGGTCTTGACACTTCGCCTGTCCTAAAATACGTAAGTACATATTTGTGTCAAGCATAACAAGCATTGACATATTTCTAATCACCTTGTATTCAGTAATTTCAAATTGTACCCCAATCCACTGAACTATAGTGGACGCACTGATAAATCTAGAAAAGAAAAACCCCCAACGTGTTTCCAAATGCCCACCTAAAACAGTTCTACAGTTCACTGTATATTCTTCTGATGTAGACGTAACAGTCTGTTACCGAACACAAGACTGCTTGTAGCCTGATCCCAAACTCTTCTCCAGCGTAATTACTTAATTAATTACTCCATGCACCAGAGTCCTTCCTGAGAAGCTAACCAGTTCTAAATTAGTCAAGATATTCCTCACGTTTTATAGAACCCGAACAAGTGCCCGCCACCTGTCCCTATCCTGAGCCAGATCGATCCAGTCCATGACCCCACATCCCACTTCCTGAAGACCCATCTTAATATTATCATCCCATCTAGGGCTGAGTCTTCTAAGTAGATCTTTCCCTGAGGTTTCCCCACCAAAACCCTGTGTACACCTCTCCTCTCCCCCATACGTGCTACACGCCCCGCCCATCTCATTCTTCTCGATTTTATCACCCGAAAAATGTTGGGTGAGGAATACAGGTCATTAAGCTCATTATTATGTAGTTGTCTCCATTCCCCTGTTACCTCGTTCTTCGTGGGCTCAAATATTGTCCTACGCACCCTTTTGTCAAATAACCTCAGCCTACGTTTCTCCCTCAAAGTGAGCGACCAAATTTCACACCCATACAAAAGAACAGGCAGAATAATAGTTCCGTATATCTTAATCTTTATACTTCTGGATAGTAAATTGGAATACCACATGACAGCAAGCATTTCCTGACTTCAATCTTCTCCAGCGCAAGAAGTTGTTTAGGTAGGTTTCACCCTTTTTATAGGCCACGAAGGCCCTTACGGTGAGTAGAGGTATAGCTCTACTCTATCTAGGACTTCGGCACTAGATTGGGTGGGGCAGCCCCACGTCCCGGCCACCTGTGCCCCCGGGAAAGACCCGACATCCATTGTACAGGAGGCTGGGAGGGCCCCAGGGCCGGTCTTAACGGGCGGAAAATCTCGTCCCCACCGGGATTCGATCCCGGACCGTCCAGCCCGTAGTCAGTCACTATACCGACTGCGCTACCTGGCCCCTACGAAGCTGTTTAAATAGTAAATGTAAACTGGTAAAACTTGACGAGGTATTAGAATTGTAGGAGACTTGGACGTTTATGAAATCTGCCACAAGAAAGACGAATTGTTCGAATCAAAATCAGTGTTTCCACACCTTTTTTAAGGAGCAACCCTTAAATAATGTCTCTTATTTCGAGGTAAACATTTGCAGTCCACATGAAGTTTAAAACGGGGAGCCTGTCTGCAGTCATCAGTAAGGCAGCTCTGTAGCAATACTCAACTACTACAGACAAAACAACAGTAAACACAAAACAAAGAGGCAGTTGCTAGCGCAATGACATTACACCAATACTACTAACTCCTGAACAAAAATTCCCTCAATATTTCGCTGGCCGTTAAATTCTCCACGGTATATAAAAATATCATTCACTTCTTCCAAGATTTCTTGCGAAACCCCTTAACATTGGTCAAAACTGTAGAACTGTAAAAAATGATCGACCTTTCTTCTTTGAAATTGAAAGCGATAGAAGAACAAGTACAAATGTTTTGTAAGAAGAAATTTTATGGTTGTGAATTTCATAATTGAAACCCAAATAAAATATCTGGGCCATTTTGAATTCAGTAAAAGTACAAGCAATACATTCCTACATCTCACCATGAGCAGGAATGTAAATTACAGAAATGCACCATTGGGAAATGAAAAAACAATTCCATTTGAATTGCTTTACATATGACTACATAACGAAACAACTTGGGTTTGCTAATACATAGCATGAGCATGTGTGTGTGTGTGTGTGCGTGCGTGTGTATGTGTGTATTTGAGTCTGAAGAAGCGGAGAAAAATTTCAATTGTGCGATGGGAAAAGATGTCTCATATTAATGCAACCCTAATCATATTTTTTTCCCTCAAGGGTTTCCCCCTTCTGCTTATCACACAATTGGCTGACAATTAAACCGCCTGGTCCTACTGTACAATACAACAGCAGCCTTCTATTCTCATTCGATGCGCGGTTACACTTCCCCACTCTCAAGGACACGCTCTTCTCCATTGGGGTTAAGCATTTATTTGAGGTTTCTCTTAGGGAACATTTCGGGATTATATTGCAGTAAAGAAAGCAGCATTAAGTCAGACAAGATGTTTCAAAGCCCTACCACCATTTTTTGTTGATTAAAAATAATTCTCATACTACAGCGAATCCTAATTTAACGTCCCCTGGTTCTTTTATTGAGGACATGAACAGTTTAAATAATAAATCCCACAGAGCGCATTCAGTGTTATATGACAACTGATATTCGTAATAGTTTAGTTGAGACATCCAGGTCAACTTGAATTTTGACCTGAAAAATACGCGCGTCTGTACCACGTGGCTTTATAAATGTATGAAACACATTCTACCGTTTCTGAAAAGCAAAATGATTTATACTTGGGTATAACAAAGAAGTTCAAATGCGTGTGCTTACAGCTGGAGTTCGGATGAATATGTATTTCAGTCATATATCTTGTTGCCTTTCACGTACGGGACAGAAATCATCTTGCAAGCTTCTTGTAAACAATTTAATGGTCTCTCCAACGTAAGACTGCAAGAGCATCTCATGAGAACACTGAAAAATTATTGTGCAGGTTCAGTAAAACTTAAGGAAGGCGCCGGTAATAAACTCGATAAAGCAATGTCGCTATTAACATCACCGAACAACCCCCTCCCCCCCCCCAAAAAAAACCTACTTCCCTTAAATACTTCAGCTGGGATTTTGAAATTCTAAGCGCTGCAGATAGAGAGAGAGGGGGGGGTTCGCTTCCGAGCGGGGTCAGATATTTTCTCATAACTAACTCAATAAAGTAAGAAGCACCTCAGTTGATTTAAAAAAAAAATCCCTCATTTTATGACATCCGAAAATTCATTATTGTGATTCCTTACAGCCTGTCAGTTTTGCTTATCCCGATACAGATTAATCCAGTCCACGACCTCTCTTCCTCTTAGTTTAAGATCCATTCAAATACCTTCCTTACATCTACTTTTAAGCTTGTCTCTTTCCTCCATATGTCGTTAAAGAAATCATGTATGTCTTTCCTCCTCCCGCATACGTGCCACATACCCAACCCCATCCCCACCCTCTACCTCATTCTACATAATTTCCTCACCCAAATAATACAACTAATGTAACCATAGTTACAACATGACCGATATTCACACGTAACGAGTACCGGGGATTCTTCACCGGGCGTGAGTTGATGGAACTTGAAGCTGACCAATCGCGCAACGCAAAGCCGAACTAAAGAGTATTTGGATTCCTTGCTTTCAGTGATATATATATATATATATATATATATATATATATATATATATGCATACGTTTTCAGTTTCATCTCCATCTTGTTACTTTGAGCCATCCTGTAAACGTAATTAGCATCCTCTTCGAATTCTTCCCAGACGACAACAAATGTGAGATAATTTCTGTTTGATATTTGTGGTCAACATTCGTTCGGCCTCCCTAAGTAAATCTTGTATGGCACTGCTGGCGTAACAAAAGATAAGTTGCCTAGATTTTTTCCCATAGCAAAAAGATTCCAAAATTTATTTAGCCACGAACTCTGTTTGGACTTGAAGTATACGGAGAGAAACCAAAGGCGTCTTGAAAATAAGGTGAAAAAGTAAAGGAAATTAAAATTATTTTGGTAAAGACAATTTGCCCGTGTAATGCTCAGTATCACAGGTACGTATTATTAATGACTGAATGCCTTTCTGTCTGTGTCACATCACTCTGATGGGCACTCCGTCCTCCCTACTTCCTTTAGCACCCTGTTCAAACACGTTTGTTAGACCCTAACTAGTTGGCACAGTAGAAACTGGAGCAGCAAGCGAGCTGCTACCATGTAAATGTAGCTGTTTGAGGGCGCAAAACGGGAAAAATTTCACCTTCATCGAATTTTCTGATGGAACCCATGCACACACCGCATGGAACCCCTGCACACACCGCATGGAATCCATGCACACACCACATGGAACCCATGCACACACCACATGGAACCCATGCACACACCACATGGAACCCATGCACACACCGCACGGAACCCGTGCGCACACCTTACGTAACCCATGCAAACACAGCACGGAACCCATGCACACACCTTACGTAACCCATGCAAACACAGCACGGAACCCATGCGCACACCACATGGAACCCATGCACACACCGCACGGGACCCGTGCAAACACCGTACGGCACCCATGCACACACCGCATGGAACCCATGCACAGACCACACGGAACCCAGGCACACACCGTACGGCACCCATGGACACGCCTTACGGAACCCATGCACACACCGCACGGAACCCATGCACACACCGCATGCAAACCATGCACAGACCGCACGGAACCCACGCACACACCGCACGGAACCCATGCACACACCTTACGGAACCCATGCACACACCTTACGGAACCCATGCAAACACCTTACGGAACCCATGCAAACACCGCACGGAACCCATGCACAGACCGCATGGGACCCGTGCACACACTGTACGGACACACACCGCACGAAACTCATGCAAACACCGCACGGAACCCATACACACACCGCACGGAACCCATGCACACACCGCACGGAACCCATGCAAACACCGCACGGAACCCATACACACACCGCACG
>Ga0123357_10010491_pt1 | contig 11788 bp, 16 predicted proteins | sample TergutEmb28metaG_FD_89873 | JGI IMG/M metagenome (GOLD analysis project Ga0123357, IMG submission 89873) | Embiratermes neotenicus P4 segment gut microbial communities from Petit-Saut dam, French Guiana - Emb289 P4 | ecosystem: Host-associated > Arthropoda: Insects > Digestive system > Gut ...
ATCAAACAAAGAACTCCTGAATTCTTCATTGATGGCATGCGTAAACTTGTTTTACGTTGGGAAAAATGTATTGAACGACAAGGCGACTATGTCGAAAAATAAGTATGTCAATTTGTAGCTAAAATATTGTACTTTAATTTCTACTTTCGTTTGTTTAAATACATGGTCTCTTTTCTAGATATTTCACTGTGTGCATTACTTATCAGCCGCCACTTGTATTATCAAGATTGGCTGTAATATTATTACATCCAATCTTCCGCTTATTAAAATAGCTTCCCAGAAAATTATTGACATTGCAAGTTGCAAAGTAAGTAGGCAGTTCATCAAATACATAACTCTGTGGCTTGTGCTGCAGTGGTGAGCTTTGGTTTTAGTGGTGTTGAAACTTTGTGTTCTGCTGCCAGAGAGTTAATTAATTAGTAAAATGGATGTTATGAAAATAGGTTGTGAGGATGGGCGGTGGATGGAACTGGCTCACAATCATGTGCAGTGGTGAGTTTTGCTATTAGTGGTGTTGAATCTTTGTGTTCTGCTACCAGATATTCAGTTAATTAGTATAGTGGATCTTATGGAAACAGATTGTGAGGATGGGAGGTGGATAGAACTGGTTGAGGATCGTTTGCGTTGATGGGCTTTGGTATTAGTGGCGTTGAACCTTTGTTTTCTGCTGCCAGAGAGTCAGTTAATTAGTAAGTTGGATCTTACAGAAATGGTTGTGAGGATGGGAGGTGGATGGAACTGGCTGAGGATCGTGTGCAGTGGTGGGCTTTGGAATTGGCATTGTTGAACTTTTGTGTTCTACTACCAGAGAGTCAGTTATTTAGTAAGATGGATCTTATGGAAATAGGTTGTGAGGATGGGAGGTGGATGGAACTGGCTCAGGATCGTGTGCAGTGATGGGCTTTGGTATTAGCGATGTTGAAACTTTGTGTTTTGCTACCAGAGAGTTAGTTAATTAGTAAGATGGATCTTATGGAAATAAGTTGTGAGGGTGGGAGGTGGATGGAACTTTCTCAGGATCGTGTGCAGTGTTGGGCTGCGGTATTAGCAGTGTTGAACCATTATGTTTTGCTGCCAGACAGTTGGTTAATTAGTAAGGTGGATCTTATGGAAATAGATTGTGAGGGTGGGAGGTGGATGGAACTTTCTCAGGACCGTGTGCAGTGTTGGGCTGCGGTATTAGCAGTGTTGAACCGTTGTGTTTTGCTACCGGAGAGTTAGTTAATTAGTAAGATGGATCTTATGGAAATAGGTTGTGAGGATGGGAGGTGGATGGAACTGGCTCAGATCATGTGAAATGGTGGGCCTTGCTATTAGCAGTGTTGAACCTTCGTGTTCTGCTGCCAGGTGTGTGGTTGATCAGTAAAATTTGTTGTTACATATTTGTTCCTGTAACACAGTTTTTCTTTCTAGCTACAAGCTGCGTATTGAGAGCATGCTTCTGAAGGAAGAGTTCGCAGCCAACATGGGCTATCTGGAGCCTAGCATCAACTCTATGATTGTGGCTGGTGAAGGTGAGTATCAGCAGGCAGAATGTGCTGAGGAGAACATGTTGTGTTATGTTGAGGGTGGCCACGGTGTGCTGGTCTAAATGTGCACTTTAGTTGTGTATAAAGCATGTAAATGTTTGTGTAGTTTGGTTTTGACACATCAATATAAGTCTTAGACTTGGCTGATTATCAGATTATTCTGTGCTGTGAATCAGCAGTTGAATGTGGATCACTGAGACTGGCTCTGTGTGGTGGAGTTGATGAAGTAGCCGTTAGTCACCTGGGTTGTGGTTGCTTTACTTGTCATTATAACAGAACATTGTACTTGAAACTGTATCGGTGGGGAAAAACTGAAATGAGAAATTGTACTTAACTGTCATCATTAAAGATGTGGAGTGAGGATTCAAATCACTTCCAAAGACTATGCACATGTACTTGAACATTGCTTTCACAGTCATAGCTATATTGATATTGGGAAGTGCAGTGGCATGGGTAAAGCTGTCCTGTGCGTGCCATGAAGACATACAGGGAAAACAGAGGTATAGCTCCACTGCTTCTTGATCTGGGCACTGGTGTGGAATTGAGTGATGAGCTTCACACCCCAACCACTTTACCCTCAGGGCAGGAACCCATTGAATAGGAGGCCAGGTCAGCTGCAGACATTCTGTTGAAGAGGACATGTCTTGATCCTGCTGGAAGTAGAGGTCCAGATGAACCAGTCCATAATCTAGGCAATTTACTGACTGAGCTGTTTGAGCTTCAGCAGTGTGGACTGAGTTTGATGTTATTGTTGGATGTTCTGTGGTAGGAAACAGGACAGTTACATGTTCTTGTATGATGAGCAGTTGTTAATCGAGACACATAGCAAATGATGATCTGTGCAAGTGCTCATTTCTTTACCAAGGCATACAGTTCTCTAAGAATTGTTTCTTTTATCTGTAATCTGATAAACAGCTTTGGATTTTTTGAAAATTTGTCTTTAATAACATTATGAATTGTGTGTGGAAAAAAATGTGTTCTATACACACTAAAAATAAAGCATTTCCAATTTTTGCCTTTATATCACTTCTCACTTCTGATGTTTGCATGGGCCCTGATGTGGCTGAGGCAGTTACTTACCATGCTTTCACTGCACTGTTTCAATCCCAGTGCAGTCCAATGTGGATTTGTAACTTCCACACTGGCATTGACACAGGCTTTTGTCCATATCTTCCCCTATCAGTATATTTCCACCAGTGCTCCACACTCATCATATGTAATTTTTACCATATTATCAATGCTATGTAATTTTACCAATTGACAATTTCATGAGATAATATACTTTAAAAGACACTTTGCATTTACTGCCAAAAACCATTGGCAGTATTGTGATTTTTGTGGGCAGTTAATTGTACCAGAACAGAACACTGAACTCTATTTTGGACTATTCACGTTTTGTAAATGCTGTGTGAAATTTTGCATTCGGCATTGATCCTCTAGTTCATTTATTGCTGGGAGTTCAGAAACCGTGACATTCAGAATTTCAACCTTTGGTGAAAGTGCACTTTAATACCATTATTTTGAACACTTTGATTGGTTCCACCAAATTGGGATGAGGCCACATGGCTTGTGAGTCAGCTTTCCCCACTCTCCTGCCATTGTGCAGATCACTGTCGACTCAGTCTTGATGTCTCTGTCAGTGAATGAGTTTGATGGCTTTCATGCATGATGGAATGAGATATCCTTCAATTTATTCAGTCTGTTTTATGCTTTCAAAAGTGTTTATGTTTTGTTAACGATAAACTTGCATGCTTTGTTTGCTTTTTGATGTTATTATATTTCTGTTGCTGTTATTTTGTAAGTTGTTGGAAGTAAATAGGCTTTTACATTGCAAATGATTTCTGATACCAGATGTTGTATTGGTCTCAGTTAATGACAGACATTTAGACTGCTCTGTATATTGCTACTTATGTCTGTTCTTGGCGGCCATGCAGCAGTACAGGTACTGCCCTTGACACACAGAATATTGTTATATTTGCAGCAGGTTGTGAGCACAGAAGCTTTAGTAGTTGCTAGTAAGAGCTTGGACTGTAAATAAATTGTGATGAAACTAAGTACTTGGTTATGTCTCAGGATTAGAATGCAGGACGAAGTCACATTACAAAGATTGATAATAGTTCGTTTGAAAGTGTGGAAGAGTTCAGATATTTGGGAACAACCTTAACAAATCAAAATTCTATTCAGGAAGAAAGTAAGAGCAGAGTGAAGTCAGGGAATGCTTGCCATCATTCAGTGCAGAATCTTTTGTCTTCCGGTTTGCTATCCAAAAGTATAAAGATTAAGATATACAGAAATATAATTTTGCCTGTTGTTTTGTATGGGCATGAAACTTGGTCGCCTACATTGAGGAAGGAACATAGGCTGAGGGTGTTGGAGAATAGGGTGTTGAGGAGAATATTTGGGCCTAAGAGGGACGAGGAAACAGGGGAGTGGAGAAAACTACATAATGTGGAGCTTAATGATCCTTACTTCTGACCAAATATTATTCAGGTGATCAAATTGAGATGAATGAGATGGGCAGAGCATGTAGCATGTATGGGGGAGAGGAGGGGGAGAAGATAATATTATGATGGATCTTCAGAAAGAGGGTTGGGGCATGAACTGGATTGGTCTGGCTCAGGACAGGGACAGGTGGCGTTCACTTGTGCATGCAGTAATGAACTTTCGGATTCCATAAAATGCGGGTAATTTCTTGACTAGCTGAGAACCTGTTAGCTTCTCAAGAAGAACTATGCTCCTTGGAGTGAGTGAGTGAGTGAGTAATCAGGTTGTGAGTTATGGCATGTGGTTTTTGCCGCATTTGTGAGGACATCAGTGCATGAGTAGGTGGTGGTGTGACTGTAACAAGAGAGAATGTGCAAGAGGTGTGCTCTCTGGTGGTTGCCAGTTAGAACAGTTCTTAAACTTGAATGCAGTGATCTGTAGGTAGTGGTGTGCAATGTGGGAGATATATCAGCCCGTGAACTTTGCAAAGCCCCATTGTGTGTGTTGCAGACCTGATGACAAACAAGCCACTCCAAGAAGTGCTGTACATGGTGCTTGTTGCTGGCAACTTCCTCAACTCGGTACGTAACTCCGTGTGTTTCAACATGGTAACGGTAGTCTTCTGGGCTGTGACACTGTGATGCTGGCTGAGTGGTTAGTGACATGTGAAGAATTCTAGTGCCTTTAATGACTGATGTCTTTGAAGATGGTAATGTGATTCTTGGAATGCCAGCATCCACTCACATAGTGATGTGTTATCACAGCCCAGAAGCTTGGATCATCATCAGCACCATTGTGAGAACATCAGATGTCACATCCTGAGCACTGTAGTCTCCATGGATTTGATTGGGGAAGTTGAGACAGATGTGGAAGGTGGAGGATGCCTATAGATCTGTATTAGAGAGCGTGAGAACATTTGGGAGATGTAGATGTAGATGGAGTATAGTATTAAAGTTAATTTGATGGAGTAGTAGAAGGGTGTGGAGTGGAATTAACTGGCAAAGTATATATGATCTGTGGGTGAGCTGCTGTGAACACAGCATTTAACTATGAAATTATTCTATTTCCCATGCTGAACCTTACAATTACAATCAATAAAACAGCACCTCCTTGAACTACAAAAGTGTGTTAAATGTTTCTATATTTATCGTCATCGTTGCACCGTGTATTTCATAGAATCATTTAATTAGCGCACCAACTAATGCACATATATAAAATTTTTTACATTAAAACATTTAAAATCGCTCCAACATGTTTCGATCCCAAGATCATCTTCAGGGAGCTACGCTGTTCCTTGCTAAAGTAACATTTTTAAAATACACTCACTGATTGATTTTCTTATATTAATTTAGTGTTGTGGCAGCATGTCATATTGTGTAAGTTGTACTCCACTGAGAGTGCGCCTGGCACGCTCTCAGTGGAGTTGGAGCGATTTTAAATGTTTTAATGTAAAAAATTGTATATATGTGCATTAGTTGATGTGCTAATTATATGTTTCTGTATTTGTCTACAGTGCAATTTTCAACAAGTTTTATCCTGTACTTGGCTATCATCAAGGAAATCATTCATATACAACAGTGTGAAGTACTAGCTTTACATATGTCACACACAAGTTAACAGTGGGATTATAGTGCTGTATTAATTATTGCAGTATTGAGTGTTTGGGTTCCATAAAAACATAGAATTGTTTGGCCAGACAAGGGACAGTCAGCTTCTCAAGAAGGACCATGCTTGGCTGCAGTTAGTTATGAGTTGTGCCCTAGGTGCCCCATATATCCACCCTCCAGACATCCGCTTGATCTGGCCTGACGACAAACTGATAACACTTCTACTGAACATCGCATTTGAACGGTTGGTACTGTTGCTGTGTGTTTGTGGGGACTGGGGTGTTGTGTTCTGGTTTTAAGTCTTCTACCAGTGACCAACCTTATGATAGATTTTATGAGGTTATCCACAGTTCCTCTGCTCAAATACCATAGTAATAGTTCAGAGTAGACTGTAACTTACCTTCCACATCCCTTCCAGTTTGTTATTCATTAGTCATCATATTATTTGACCTACAGTCTGTGCCATTTGAAATGTCAGTAACCTCTCATACTGTAAGAAATAGCTGGACACAAGAACACTGTGAAAATCTAAAGTGCCACCTCAGAAGTATGTATCCACATTTTTGGGTGATAAGTTAATAAATTATTTCTCTTATGACAAGCCTAACCAGGATCTGTTAAATGCTGAAGATGTTTCAACCCAACATTAAAATACAGAAAGATTTCCCATTTTGTTTTTCCCTTGGGAAGTATATTTCACACCTGCAGTTACAACATGAGGCACAGTTTTCTATACACTTCAGATGTTGCTTAGAAACAGAAATGTCAGTTGCAGTCTGACACCTGATTTATGGTACTGGTGTTTCAGCAGTTTTCTGGACTTGTATCTGCCCATTGTCAATGCTTGTGGCAACACTGGCTGTTTGATTCCGAGCTTTTGTGGTGTTCGACAGTTCCATGTTAGTTTTAATCGGTGTACGTGTTTGTGAGTCTGAATATTTGGTATTTCAACCTCTCATGATAACCCATTTTAATGTAATTTTTTCTACCCTTCGTGACTGGTTGTGATAAATCGGGACAAGACCATGTGGCCAGGAGTTTGCCGTTGCCCGTCTCTCTTCCCGTTGCGCAGATCACAATGAGACCGTCCTGAAATCGTTTAATGTGTTTTGTGCTTCACAAAAATATTTGTATTTTATTGAATATAAAGTGTCATGGTTTTTATGCTTTGGAGATAATTTTTTATCTTATGCTTATTGGATCGTGCATCATTGTAATAGTTGAAGAATAAAAGACCAACTTGATGTCACTTGCTATTTTATTTCACTTCTTATGTGCTTAACATGTTTTGGACATTAATATATCCATCATCAGGAGCTTGCAACTGTGCTGTTGAATTACCACATTGGTCATTGCAGGCTGAAGCACGAGTTGTGCTTCAGCCTGCAACACAGACACAATCCAAACCCAGCCACACCAAATCTCCAACACACAACGAACCGAGAACAAAACGACCGCTGTGGTAATTCAACAGCACAGTTGCAAGCTCCTGATGATGGATATATTAATGCCCGAAACATGTTGAGCACAGAAGAAGTGAAATAAAATAGCAAGTGACATCAAGTTGGTCTTTTATTCTTCAATAATTTTTTATTTTTGGTATTCATATTTTACAAGTTCTTGGAACTGAACAGGCATGTTAAATTGAAATGTTTGTACTGTTTGTGATGGTTTATTGGTCGTCCATTATTCCTGAACACTGCGTCTTCAGCCCAGTTCGGCCGTAATTACTTCCTTCCGAATCCTTTCCCATTCATCAAGTTGTGTTGTTTGAACAGCTGACTGCAGCGCTGAAACAAACTGCATTTTGCTGTAATGCGTGTTGTCACTGGAAGAATTAAGACTCATTGTTCTGTGTGTACTTTCACCAAGCACCCATTACTTCTGCTTGCAGGGAGGGTATGCTGGCAATGCAGCTGGTGTGAAACTCAGTTCCCTCCAGAAGCTGACGGACATACGGGCCAATAAACCTGGTATGAACCTCATCCACTATGTTGCCTTGGTGAGTTCTCAGTTATTGCCAGTCCCCAAACAGATTATTTTTGCCTTTGGTTTGTCTGCCCAGTAGTTGTGATTTTTCCAGCCAAAATTATGAATTTATTTCTAAATCCAAATTCCTCATTTTATGTGATAAGTATCATTTGTCACTTCATGTCAGCTCATGTATCATATTAATGTGGTCCATTCGGCTGGCTGCCCTCACATGCTGCAGAGTAGTTCGGTAAGTGAGAGAGTGTAGCTGTCAGATGAAGTGAGGCTTATGTGAGCAATCCAAAGTTGTTTACAGATAATTTATTCATGTAAGTCAGTAATTTGAAGTATAAATACTTGTTTAATATAATATCTCACAGGCTGTATCACTGTGAAACTGGTCCTTCTGTCATGTCATATATGTAATGTGTGATGTCAGTGAAGAGATACCTGTACTGTCACTGTTGACAGTTTAACGTTAACATATTTAGCATTTAGAAACTGAATTTATACTTCACTATCAAAGTATGATTCAGTAAATATATTTATTTGAAACCATTAGCATGGAAGTTGGTAATTTTTATAATGATGATGATTAAGACATGAAGTGTGTTGTGTTCTCTTGTCTCATAGTGGGACAACATAAATAGAAATGCATAGACACTCAGTTCCTATAAAAACAGTAGGCATGTGGTATAATTTAATAAGTAGAAATTGGGGAAATTATCAGATTGGGAACTTAGAGCATTTCAAACATTACGCATTATGTGGTTATTGTGGGTTGGACAGAATTGACTCTGCCTTTACTCTTTGTGCATTGCTGCACTCTGGTGGTGATTTGATGTTCTTGTGTGCTTCAGCAAGCAGAGAAGAAACGTACTGAACTGCTGAGGTTTCCAGATGAGATGACGACACTTGAGGATGCCACAAAGTGAGTTGGAGTGCTGTCTGCTTGGTGCATGGGTCTGGATTCAGTTCTGAGATCAAGGAAGTGTCAGTGAAGTGCAGTGTAAATTGTCATTTGCAATTTATATAATAAGGATGTCACAGCCTTTATATAAATGTATCAATGTGTATGAAAATTTAGAACATACAAGAACGTTTCAAAGATAATGTAACAAACACTCTGATGCCAAGAACTGTATTCCAACATCAGTGCGTATGTGGCACATTGGTAGCAGATGCTACACACCCGATGTCTGTGTAGTTACCATTGGCATATAAGCATTTGTCCCACTAAAGCACCAAGGTTTGTATTGCAGAGTAGTGGAATTGGTTTTCAATTGTCTGTTACCGGGAGGCAACAGACAGCTTGCTTTACTGTCTGTTACAAATCATTTGTCAGCCGTTTGCTTGTTCGGGAGTTCAAACAGATGGAAGTCTCTGGGTGCAATATAGGGACTGTAACATACCAGCTGCAGCTTTCTAACCAGTCATCAGCTCAGTTGGCAGTTTCATGCCAATGTTAGTGGCCATTTGGGACAAATAAAACTTTCACAATCATTGGAATCCATTTGTAACGCAAAACAAATCTTTGGTCTCTAGAACTGATGAAATACCGGCAGTAAGTATATTAACTAACCTCCACAGCATAAAAAGCATGAAAGGTTTTTCTTCATGAAATATAAACATTTTTAAAAGCAAAAAAATCATTAAATTATTGGAAGTGAGTCTCATTCCGTAAAGCCTACAAGCAATCATCCATACTGAATGAAACAGACTCTGACTGAGCTGAGAGTGACCTGCAAGGTGTCCAGAGAGTAGGGAAAGTGAGTCATCAACTATGTGGTTTCATCCCAGTTTTTCGGAACCATTCACAATAAGTTGAAAGTGTTGCATCAATATGGGTAGTTCCAGAGCTTCAAGGGTGACAATGCTGGACTGGACTTTGTGTGTATGTTATTTACTGTCGGTGTTTGGCAGGTTGTCTTAGTTACCACCTGGCCTCAGCATCAGCATACTTACATAGATGAGATTATTCACTATGCCGTTTCTACTGTATGAAGTTGGTGTTGTTCAGATTTTCAGTTTGTTGTGTTGAGTGCAGTGTCGGATCTCTTTCCAGGACAACAGTTGAACAGTTGCAGAATGAGATCAATGCCCTAGACAGTCGTATCAAGAAAGTCCGTAAGGAGATTGATCGTCCATCAACAGAGAAGGAGATAAAGATGCAAATGGCAGAGTTCTTACAGGTTGGTAAATCTGCAGCTCTCTTCCATCTAGATAGACACTCTGTAGCCCAGCCATGTTAGGTGGGTCCCTGTCACCATGGCATAAGGCGTCGTCAGGTGGAGGATGTACAAGACAGCTTGCTTCTATGGAGGGTAGCTATGACTATTTTGAATAAGTGGTCACTGACAGCCGAGAGGGGTGGTCCTGAAGCTGTGTGGTTGGGTAAGGGGCTTATATCTCTGTGCTGTAAGAAAGAACGTGTTATGAAATGTTATGCAGGGCCTAAGAGGGTGGAAACACCAGGATACTGGAGAAAGTTGCATAGTGAGGGGTGTCAAGGATAAATTTAGGGGGATAACATGGGCTGAGCATGTGGCACATAGAGGGTAGATGAGAAAAGCATACAGGGTTTTGGTGGCGTCAGTTCCCCAAGACAGACACCACTAGGATACCTAGGTACAGATGGGAAGGTAACATCAAAATGGGTCTTAAAGAAATATGATGGGGGGTTGTTGAGTGGATTGTTCTGGCTCAGGGTGGGGATTTGTATCAACCTGTTGTGAATACAGTAGTGAACCTTTTTATTTCGTAAAATGTGGTAAATTTCATGATTAGCTGAGTAACTGTCATCTTATGAAAGAACTGTCTGGTCCCTGCTGTTAATTGGTTGTTTGGTTGATTGGTTGGTTGGTTGGTTGGTTGGATGGTTGGTTGGTTGGTTGGTTGGTTGGTTGATTGGTTGGTTGGTCGGTCGATTGGTCCGTTTGGATGGTTTGTCAGTTGGTTACTTATCTGTTTATAAGTTAGTTTCTTTCTTTCTGTATTGGTTGATTTATGAATTGATTGATTGATTGTTTTATTCATTCAATCATATATTCACTCATTGATTCATACTTTCATTTGTTCATTCATTCATTCACTTATTCAGTCATTCATATGCACATACTTATACACATAAATGTATTTATTCAGTTTGTTATTTATTTATCCATTTATGTGTATTTATTCCATTGTTTCATCTTTGTTTATTCTTTTATTTTTATTTATTTATTCATTTCTCAATTATTTATTGGGTTATTTAATTATGTTTATTTGTTAATTTTTATTCCATCATTAACTTATTTATTCATTTATTAATCTATGTATTTATTTATTTATTTATTTGAGTGTTTATTTGCTTTGTTGGCTAGTTTGTTGTTGTTGTTGTTGTTGTTGTTGTTGTTGCTGTTGCTGTTGCTGTTGCTGTTGTTGTAGTACTCTAGATAGACTGCTTTTCAACTGACATTTACATCTTCATTGATATTGTGCTTTTAATTCCAACTGATACCCAGAATAAGGATGTTTTGAATTTATGCTATTTTACAATATATTTGTGGCACTATAATGCACAGAGACCAGTGGTGAGTGACTGACCTGGGGCTTTCAAAATAAGAAACAGCAGTGTGAGACCCTGCAGTTGTTGAGCCCTTGCTGTCTTGTGTCACTAGGATAGACTGCTTCTTATCCTCTGATTCTAGGCCATTTGAGCCCTTGCTGTCTTGTGTCACTAGGACAGACTGCTTCTTATCCTCTGATTCTAGGCCATTTGAGCCCTTGCTGTCTTGTGTCACTAGGACAGACTGCTTCTTATCCTCTGATTCTAAGCCAGTTGATCCCTTGCTGTCTTGTGTCACTAGGACAGACTGCTTCTTGTCCTCTGATTCTAGGCCATTTCAGCCCTTGCTGTCTTGTGTCACTTGGATAGACAGCTTCTTGTCCTCTGATTCTAAGCCAGTTGATCCCTTGCTGTCTTGTGTCACTAGGACAAACTGCTTCTTATCCTCTGATTCTAGGCCATTTGAGCCCTTGCTGTCTTGTGTCACTAGGACAGACTGCTTCTTATCCTCTGATTCTAAGCCATTTCAGCCATTGCTGTCTTGTGTCACTAGGACAGACTGCTTCTTATCCTCTGATTCTAAGCCATTTGAGCCCTTGCTGTCTTGTGTCACTAGGACAGACTGCTTCTTATCCTCTGATTCTAAGCCA
>Ga0123357_10010492_pt1 | contig 11787 bp, 5 predicted proteins | sample TergutEmb28metaG_FD_89873 | JGI IMG/M metagenome (GOLD analysis project Ga0123357, IMG submission 89873) | Embiratermes neotenicus P4 segment gut microbial communities from Petit-Saut dam, French Guiana - Emb289 P4 | ecosystem: Host-associated > Arthropoda: Insects > Digestive system > Gut ...
CAGGAGCATTTCCTGGGGGTAAAGGCGGCCGGTGCGTAAGGCTGACAACCTTACCACCATTCCGTGTCATGAAATCTAGGAACTTTAACTTCTTGGAACCCTTTGGGCCACTCCAGGCCTGTAACGGGACTGCTTTACCCTTATGTGTGTATACCAAAATGTTCCGAACGCACGCAGGTTGTTCACGTCGTCTACCGTTCACATTACCTCAATCCAGTAGATGTAGATGCACTTTGGGTATTCTCTTTATCAACAACAGGGACTGAATGTGCCTTCCAATAAATCTAGGAAACTTAGTTGAGTAAAGAAAGACCAACTTGATGTCACTTGCTTTATTATTTCTTTATTTAATGTTCAAAATGTTTCGGAAGTTAATTCATCCATCCTCAGGAGCTTGCGACTTATGTGCTGAGTTATTTCATGGGTTGTATTGATCTGGTTCGATGTGTGTGGGTGTTACGTTGTGGTATGCCTGTGGTGGTGTGGTATCCGTATGCAGGCTGAGGCACTAGTGCCTCAGCCTGCATACGGATATCATGTTGAGCATTAAATAAAGAAATAATAAAGCAAGTGACATCAAGATGGTCTCTCTTTACTCAACTATCAAGATGATGCACGGTCCAATAAACATAAGATTCACTAGGAAACTTACTTGCGGCCGAAGATTAATACATGGATATGTTCTCCGATTGTCCGGAACTAGCGGTAAAGCTGAGAATTTAACGTTATCCATATTCCGGGCATAAAACGACTATACAGTATTTAATCCAACCAATTACACTTACAGCCATAAGCACTGGGTGGTCCACAATAGCATAAACATCAACACACAACGTAGGGTATGTATATTCACTTTACACAGCTAAAAGTACTGCAATTCAACCATCCTGGGTAAACAAAAATAATTTATAATTATTAATTAACAATTTTCAGTATACAACTCCCTTAGAATGAAGACGTCAGCAGCGACAACTAAACACACAATTATCAAGAAATGTCAAACAGCTACAACTAATCTACACTTTATACATTTTTAGCAATACTTTATGACGCTGTATTTTAACTTAATGTATGCACATTTTTGCGCGCATTTGTTATCAGTGTACTCCTGTGTAAATGACCTCCCTGAAGGCGGCAAGTAGGGGCCGAAACATGCAGTAGAAGCATCACAGAATGGCAGTCACTTATGATGACATGTGCAATTAGTTGGATTAAATATTGTATACAGCTGGGACTGTGACAACTGCAACACGCTGGTGTTACATCAGATGACATGTAGAAACACACGCACACGAAAGCAAGCTATCTGCTTAAGGGTCTATATAATGACGATCACGTTTTTATCTCACGTAATGTATACCTTTCGGTCTTCTCAAAGCAGCCCTTTACATTTCTAAGATAATATTTATCTCATTTACATCAACACCTTTGAGATAAAACATTCATTTTTTTGTGCTGATGGCATTTCAAGCAAGATATGTAGGCCTATGTACACAGCAGCAGCCACTGTGTGATTTTATCCCTTCAAAGCGCAGTGGTAACTCTATTTACCAATTCTGTATTTTGTCCACACACTGTATTTCTGTGTTTCATAAGCTGCTGCAATAAACAGTGTTACATGTCGATCTTTGTAATAGGGGGACGGCGTGTTTACACTGAGGCAAGATCTGAAATCTTACGTAACATGTGTTAAACTTTATGCTTTACAGTACTACTTTGTTTTGCGTTTGTTAGCTGAAACAAAGCCGACGCCTTCTGACCAGAAGTGTGACCACTCGTTTCCCATATCTGCAATTTCAACCGTAGTCAGTGAAACTGCCAAGAAATAAGGACAAAGTAAAGGAGGAGTTTTTCCTGATCTTCATTATTAAGCACTGCGCCATGAATAAGTACAGGCGAGTTTTGGCATAGCTTCATACAGGCCTAATAGCGACATTACAAGGTAGCGCGTAGACAATTTCACGTACCGGTACCCACTGGATACGCGGCTAGGCAAGCCCGCGAGCCGGTTTGGATGCTGTGGAGAAGAGAGAAATGCCAGTCCCTTCTGGAAATATACACATCTTCGCATTTATATTAATGGATCCTTGCAACTGTTCCGGGGACTTAATCGAGGAGGATGTGATGGCCGGGTCACGTAGTACGCATGGTAAAGACAAGAAGTGCGTACACAGTTACTTCAAGGAGAGGCCTCTTTCAAGAACTGCATAAATAAATACTAAGATGTAAGGTGAGAGATAATGATGGAGGTGGGCGTCAACATTATGGTGTTCCGGGGCGTGACGCCGTGTAGTTGGTAGATACGTACTAACAACTGGGAGGGGCCTGCTGTCTCCATCTTCAGGGTACCTGGTTATGGAAGAGGCAATAGCTCCTGTTTACGAAGTACACAGCTTCATATCTCGGAACACAGCCAATCCGCATTCAGTACCAGTTACTGCAGGCAAACTCTTCGCCAGGGAGTACGTAGCTAGTTCTAACGCTCTGCTGGACAATCGATTTACCTTCCTGAAGCACCCAGTTCAGCTACACAGTGGGCAATAAGAATTCAGTTCCTACCCCACGGAAAATGCACTCTGACTTCATTTTAAGACCAAGTGGTTAATACCGCTCTGGGAAGTAATGGCTAAATCGTTCATTCACAGCACCAACTAATGGACATTTCACACATATAGTAACATATTGGTGCTACATGTTTCGGCGCCATTTACGCCATCTTCCGGAGCTTTACGCCAAAATGTTTGAAACTTGCTAAAATACAAGATGGGCCACGAAAAAGTAGCCCGGGTCCGTAGCATAGTGTAAATACTGAAATTTATATGGTAGCCAAATGCTGAAAGGATATACCATCATAGAAGATGTTGAAAGTGGTTGCCTCCTGCATCAATACGCAGCTACGCACTGCTAATCATGTTGAGGTATAACCGATGTAACATAGTGATTTTGATGGCTGTAACTGCGTGGCTGATGTCCTTCAGTTCCTGTATCGTGTGCGGATTTGATTCGTATACCGTACTTTTCAAGTGTCCCCAGAGAAATTTTTTCTGGGGACACTTGAAAAGTACGGTATACGAATCAAATCCGCACACGATACAGGGACTGAAGGACATCAGCCACGTAGTTGCTGCCATCAAAATCACTATGTTACATCGGGTATACCTCAACATGGTGACAGCACGACTGTTGGTTGACTGTTCAAACACTCTGGCCAGTATACATACTAACGCCAGAGAGAATATCATAAGGACACGTGAAAAACGGAAGGCGGGCTACTTTTTCGTGGCCCATCCTGTATAATCAACAGATTACATGTACAAGCAGTGTAAGAGAACATTATGTGCCAAATGTACATCGCTGGTGTTGTGAATAAATGATTTAGTCGAGGTCCTCGGAATAAACAGGGTCAAAAATAACGTTGTTTATTGCAAGAATCATACGGAACAAATACATTTTGTTGGCAAAATATATGAGTTTTTTAAGATTGAATCAGGTGGCAGACATAGCAACCACCGGATTTTACGGGATAAAACTAAACTTTCTTCCACTACTGCGTCACGGGATAAGCGGAATGTTCCTCCCATCTATACCTAGGTATTCCCAGTAGTTTTTCCTTCACGTCTTCCAATGCAAACGTACACGTTTTCCAACTGCGCCACGAGAACTACACGCCCCACCCATCTCATCTTCCTTGATTTGATCACCCAAGTCTTATATTGCAAGAATTGTGAATTATTACACTCCTCTTTGTAGTGTATATAGCCTACAATTTACTCTAACCTCCTGCTGTCTCTCCATCTCGGGTTCGTGCATTCTCATCACCCTGTTTTCAACAACCGCAGCCTGAATTGATATGTAAATGCGACATGCGACGTCAATTTTAATGGTCTTCACCACCCTTTATCACTAAATTTTCTTTTTCTCTGTGGCGTAACCAGCCCAAACGGGGCATTGGCCGCCTAACTGTTGAGGTTCCTAGATCACACACAATTAGACTTAGACAGACAGACAGACAGAAAGACACACACACACAGAGGTTGGACTCCTCTGAAAGAGTTATTAGCTCGTCGGAGAGGTCGCTACCTACACAACAACACAGGAGAAGAACTTCCATACCCTCAACAGGATTCGAACCAGCGAGCCCAGCAATCCAGCGGCGGCAGACCTATGTCTTAGACCGCACGGCCACCGGGATCGGTTTGGTCAATACATAAACTGATAGTTAATAAGCGCGTTTCGTACAGCCCGATACCCGTCAGAACCAACTGCATTAACTGTGCGATCAGCAGCAGGCACACTGTGTTCTACACGTAATCCCACCATTATGAGCCTCACAATAACAACACGACACGGGAATTGCGTCATCCATCCAGGTTTATCGTCACATAGGAAATGATTTGCCATAAAGCAGTGGTTCCTAGAGGATGACCGGCGAACCACTCACGGGGCCCGAGCTATCACATTCATAGGTGACTGAAAATGGTGCTGTCGGCAGCTCCGACTGTATACGAGTATTGTCCAAGTGCAGGGTGGTTAACCAGTAAAGTATTGTAAGTGGTGGTGGCCGAATATAAAACACTACCCAAGCACTGAGTTGGGAAAAACCACAAAAAATCCTGTAGGGAGAACCGAGTCTCAGGATTTGTACCTACGTTTCAGAATACAAAAGCAGGAATGCCAACCACTCGGCGGCGACGTGCCGTCTTGTTACGTCAAACTTCCACTCGGCGCCATATCCAGTACAACACACAACGATCTGACTGTTTTTAATCAGCACATCTACATGAACAGGCAGTGTCGAGACAGTAGCATAAACATCAGCGTGATCGAGATGAATGCTACAAAATAATATGAATTTTGTATAAAACGTGTGTGTTCTAACACATCAGACCTAACGGATTTCTCTCAAGAATAAGCCAACGTCACTAACCTTAGCAACTCAGTCTAGACCTTTTCCTCTTTCATCCTATCCCTTGAAGACTTTAATATTATCCTCCCACCCAAGTCCAGGCCTTCAGACCGGTTTCTTCCCTCAGGTTTTCCGACGCAAAGTCCGTCACCATTGCTGTCAAGCATTCTACATGCCCAGTCTACCTCATCCTTTCATCCTCCTTCACCAATAACAAGAGTAATAATGGTGACCAATACAAATCAAAAAGCTTCTCATGTACCTTCTTCCAGCTTTCCATTTCCGCTCTGTTCAAAAGAAATGTAAATCAGGCTTAATAAATCGACGGCCATTCGATACTTTTTATTTTCTCTTTTCGTTTTTCCCTTATTACTCAATTTCCCTTTTTCTTTTCTTTACACTTGCCTTTACGGTCTATTTCTTTTTCCAAATTCCCAGCGTCTGGAGGCGGTGCCAAACTAGACAGACCAACAAGTAAAAATGTCTTGTTGGTACGACACCCACTGCCCAAAAACGTGTATCGTACGCCTTCAAAAACAGAAACCTCTCAAATTACAGCTGATCATTCTAATCATATGGATGAAGCATCCGACGATGACTTCAACACTGATTACTATGGCCATAAGGTTACCGATTTCCGTCACGCAGTTTTGTCACAGGATCCGTTGAAACTGTTCAGCCCATTACGGTAACATGCTTGATTGCGCGTCCACTGTACTACACAAATGGAAGGCCGTGTATTTTATATCTGAAACCACCTACCCGATATCGATAAGCGCTGGAACTGAGGATGTGTGTACACGGTGAAAAGTGTCACGCGCAAATTTGGTGCAAAGGACCAATAAGTCTGTAGCACTGAACTATCCCCCCTTGATGTGGTCAGTTTCGTAAAATCAGAACCAAAAAAATAGTTGACTCTGCCGTGGACATCAACGCTGGAAATAACAATTAGGTTCTTCTGAGATACGGTGGTGCGACATTCCGCAAAAGGTTCCAGGCGTTTCGAAGGAATACAGTGTCTTCGAAACGTTGGTAAACGATTACCCAATGACGCAAGGGGATCCTCAACTTCTCCGCTGTGAAAGCCTCAGAGCACTATAATTACTTGCGTCTTCCTGCGAACAATCTGCTTGTTGATACAGAACGCGGTCTTTTCTGAGAATTACTTTCATTACAGGCACTGATGGCACATGGAAGTTATGAGGAGGAGTGGAGTATCAGCGACCAGACTGCAGTCTCTGCTAGGATAACGTCTGTCCTCAGAGGGCGTTTCTTTGTATGAGTGTTAACCTTTTAAAGCCTCGCGATTATTTTCCGTACCACCGGGTTTAACATTCACAAATTCTACACGGTTCTCTCACTGCGTTTATTTTGTACGCATCTCACAGCAGACTGTGACTTTTCCCTTACACAACATTAGCAGATTGGTTTTGTATTATAACCGAGGTGGAGAGTGTTTACTGCGCGGTACACACTGAGTCCTTATATAGCACATATACGTTTAGTCTTTAAAGGGTTAAGGACGGTAAAGGAAGTAAGGACAACCAACGAATTATCTTCTTCCATCTGTCTCTCTCATCTAACCAAGCGTATCCAACGTTTTCGTGTATAAGGCCCCATTCTTAATGTCAAAAAATTTCGCGGAACCCCATGCGCAAATATCTGCACAACTGGTATCCGATGGCAAGAAATCCGTAATAACAAAAAGTACTATTAATTCGCTATCGATTTCAAATGAATCTATATATTATTAATCACAACCACATATACACACATTTCAGAACACAATACATGTACGTGTGAAGTACATTATAGATCCATTCAGTCTACAGGAGACGCGTTTAATTATTTACTGTGTCGAGTCGTTTTATGAGGGGGCTGGCGCCGTTCTGTACCTTTCAAAGACGCAAGTCTGGCTGAAACGAGCAGAGTTCGTAGGACGGCTATTTCAACTTCAGCTGTGCTTCCACGTGAAACTGGTTACGGTATTCAAGTTTCAAAGTAACAAGTTCAAAACATCCTTTCTTAAGCGCGTTCGCAAAATTGCAAAAATCGACTGAATTTCGTCACATCTGTGTCTGTCTGTCTGTCCGTCCGCATGGAACATTTCGGCTCCAACTGGACGGATTTTCATGAAATTTAATACTTGAGTATTTTCCGAAAATCTGTCCAGAAAATCCAGCTTTCATTGAAACTTGACAATATCGGACACTTTATATGAAGATCTACCTACATCCATGATAATATCTCGCTCAATTCTTCTTAAAGTAAGAAATTTTCCAAACAAACTTTCTAGAGAAAATCAAACCACGTATTTTATGTTCAAAATTGTTCCAACAAATCATGCCGTTTATGAGATTATGTGGGAAAATGAGGTAGAGCCTGACAGGCCACAGATGACAATACAATACAATACCCCGCGTGCCCCTTGCACGCTGGATAACTAAGGCTACGAACACACACTTAGAATATGTAATATTTATTGCTTTCCCACGGCAACAATGGTTACGCGAACGCGCCACCATGTTACGTTACAGTACACTGCCTGCCTTGCTACAAATATACTCGTATGTTACAGGAGAAGACATCAGGTACTGCTGAGCTTCACCACAGTGCCGGGCACTCAGAACGGACATGAAACCGCGAGGTCAGGCAGGGGTTGTTTCGTGAAGATTACTTTTAACAAACTGTCACAGGAAAGTTCTGTCAAACTGTCTTGTTCTTCTGATGGCAAATACGGGAGTACACCGTTGTCAACCTTCACAGTAGGGTTTCTAATCCACTCGTATCTTGACGATGGAGCTGTAAAGTATTCGAAGGATTTGTAAGTGTTCAATGACGTAACACTTTACGTTGCCCGACACTGGCATTTCAGATGTCATTAAGAAATCTGAACGACATGATTCCACGAGACCAAAGACCTGACTTCTATTATATCCTGAGCTACCAACATGATATACGAACTTTCATTGAAAACAAATCCAGCCCGTTTAACCCTTTAGAGACTAAACGTGTCTGTTTTATATTAACGACTCAGTGAGTGCCGCGCTGTAAACACTGTCCACCTCGGTTATACAAAGCCAGTCTGCTAACGCCGTGTAAAGCAAAAGTCACTCTTTGTTCTGAGAACTATACAAAACACATAAACGCAATGTGAGAACCATGCAGAATTTTTTAATGTTAAACCTGGCGGTACGCAAAGTAATCGCGAAACTGTAAAACGTTAGGTAGCTGAAAATAGGAGCCAATATGCGAGTTCAGTTAACCATGAAAAGTTGGCAAAACAGTGTCAGATGATTCTGGAACACGCCAGCCAAAAAAAGTCTTAGAAAGTGGCGGGGTAATCCGATGCTGGGCAGATTTGGAGTCCGAAACTCATTACCGATAAGAAATTAAGTCTACAAGCACGAACAGTGGCCCAAAACACAAAATTTCCAAAGCAACTATTCTGAAACATGTGCGGTATATTCTCACCACTCACTATACTAAACATTAAAGAACGGGTGAAGATGAAACAGAATATATTCTTGATTTCAAACTTTCGCCGTGTTCTGAATGTTGTGTGCTTTCTTCTGGGTAATTCCCTGGCGCCTGAATTTTATATGCCGACGTTTCGGAACACTCCGTTCCATCTCCATAGGCAGGTAGGTATGAAGTATACTTCATACCTACCTGCCTATGAAGATGGAACAGACAAAGTGTTCCCAAACGTCGGCATATAGCATTCAGACGCCGGGGAATTACCCAGAAGAAACCATACAACAAACAGAATGTAGCCATTCAAAGCCAACGCAATTCTATCAGTGAGCAGGTAAATATGACACCCCATGAAATCCGACAGTAAACACCTCAGGCAAACTGCAGGTTGCAGTACAGAACAAGAATACATCATTCCGAAAAGCCAGGACAAATGAAGTACTGATTATATACAACTGCCGACATAAAACCCATTATTGAGACCGCGCAATTTTTTGAGCTTAGAACGACGTTTGCTGCGAATATGGATTATCGCCCCCACCCCACCCCCACTCCCACCGCCGCCCCGAGTCTGTGGCCCCCATCTTTTGAACCACTGGTCTAACCGAACTGCCGATGTCCAGTGTAGAGCATTGCTGCTTCACATGCTTGGAGTACCCGGTTTAGGTCTCGGCAAGAAGACCCGCTATCTTGAAGCTATTAGTGGTTTTCCGCAGTCCAAGACAAATGCGGGGCTACCACCTCAAATCACGCCACGTCGTTTCTTCACACGCCCCATCCAATTCATCATTCAGCATCAGCTTGCCAATCATGCCAAACAGTCTGACATAATGGTAGCGCAAACACATCCATGTCGCGTCGGGTCGGGTCTTTAGAGACGAGGGAAGGGCGGGTCTTGCCCGAATCGATTCTTTACAGGACAACCAATTTTACTATTCGCCGCTGAGTGTGCAACGTCCCATGGCCAATCCAGCCTCCTGTGGGCATTAGGGCATCCATCCACAGACGGTCGGAATGTGAAACTGATTCTTCCTAATCACTTCTACGCCGTCAATACGTCTTGCAAGAAAGGTATTCAGGAACACGACTATCTTCGGGACCTCTCGCAAATCCTCTGACATGTACAACACGTGTGACATCGTTGTAGGAATAAAGTGCACGAAATGACGTATAGTGGGGAGGTGGTGCCTACTATCAGGCCGTATCCAGCTATACTGGACGGTTTTCCATTAAATCTGGTACTGCGATTGTAAACCTTTCGCAGCCGTTAAAGAATGGGGAAGTACTTTTTTGTTCACTAACCACCGATATATTCTTATAATAAAAGACAACGAGATGCACTGTTTCTCAAATTTATTTGATAAAGTACTTTACATGTTTCGGACAGGTCCACTGTCCATCAACAGGGGTATCTCGACACTGTATACACGCAATGTGTATTTGTCATGCTAGTTCTGTTGGCTGTCTGCTAGCGTGGTCAGGATGGAGCAGAGTACTTTATCAAATAAATTTCAGAAATTAGTGCATCTCGTTGGCTTTTATTATAAGAATGTATCACGATGCACGGTCCTCTGAATTTTAAATTACCCACCGATACTCAAAACAGCACTGCTCTTTTGGAAGGCCCCCTGCCTTCGCCCGCATCTCCTCTGGTACTGTACAAATAGCACCACGACGAAGATTAGTACAGAGCACTCACTGGTGAAATGATGCTGACAGGTGAAAACCGAAGTACGTGGTAAAAAATAAGAAGTCTGTCCTAGTAATACTTTGACCATTACAAACCTCACATGGGCTTGTCCAGGATCGAACCCGGGACTACGCGATGAGAGGCCGGCGCCTAAGCACCTCAGCGAAGGGACGACCCTTCGGTGCTTTAGGATTGTCCAAATGATACACAACAGAAGAACCTCAGAGAAACCCTCGCATTTTCATTACAATGGCAAATTGGTTAATGGCGTTCAGAGAAATAATTGCTGTTTATTGTGAGAATTATAGGACAGGCACAAATACACTGTGTGGGGGCAAAATTCAGAATTCCTTCATGTTAAAAGAAGGCGGTACATATAGTAACCATCATGCTTTAAAAAGGTAACAGATGTTGGCTAATTTAATCTTCAATGTAGTAGTTTCCAAATCAGTCTCCACAAAATGTTTCGGTGGAAAAAATTAATCTATGAGTTCTGTCCCTTCTGGACGGAATATGGCCGCGAAGACAGCAGCTCTGGGAAGGATTTCTTTCGTAAATGGGATACCGCTTGGGCTTTCAATGCTGAGGTAAAACACATGGTACATCTCAGATGTGAAACATGTCTGATATGCGAGCAATTTTTATTGTTGAAACAACGATGCGAAGAATTTGCAGAGGAAGCTGGTTGGGAAGAAACAAATTAAAGCAATAATGTTGCGAATAGAGACGGATGGAGAGGAACGAGTACAAATACTTTCGAAATGACTTCACAACGCCAGAAGCAAAAATGGGCCAAACTATTCATCTTTGTTACGTTCTGCGAGATTTTGTGTTCGCAAGGCAGTAGCTATGAATATTGCCATCTTACGAATATAAAGGCGTGATATCTGGTATAAACTTACCGACGTTTCGGGAGAACGTAAATCGCCATCTCCCGAGTAGATGATGATGCAGGAATTAAGTGCCCCTGCAATGCCAGTATATTTATACCAGACTACACGGCGTCACATCGCACAGCACACCTTCGTAATTGAGCACCTTTCTGTAGACAGTGAGCCACACACTCTTTCAAGAATCAATAATGAGTTTCTCAAGCTACATGCCAAACTGCAAATCACATTATCCACAGAACTCTGTGCACACAGGCGTCTAATTCAACCAATCAAGTGCTAACATGAAGTTCTGAGAAGAACATAATATCGTCAGCTTTCCTTCAATTGCTTCAATTCATATCATGACGCTATACTGAGGCCACGGAAAGAAGCCCGATGGTTCGACCGTCTCCACATCTCACCCAGCAAGTTAGGTGACGCGGTAAGGCGTTGGGAGTTATTCGGTTCGCATCTCTGCCGGAAATACAAATTATTCTCACGTAAGATTTTCGGGGGTTTTCACAGGTACCTTAAAGTTGGCCACAGCCGCTTCATTGCACACAATTTCCAGTTATTTTTCAATGATACGTAATATGAGTTACTGAGAACAGTCGTTCAGTAACTACACATAAACAAACAAACCAATCAAACAAATACGCCTCCTGTGTATTTCCCTATATTCCCCTGTGGTTATCTAGCTACTTTGTTCACCGGAATTTTGGAAGTGGTCTAGTGGTCAGAGTTTCTGGCTACAGATACAGAGGTCCCGGGTTCGATCCCCGGCGCTACCAGATTTTCTGAGTAGTAGTGGGTCTGGAACGGGGTCCACTCAGCCTCGTGAG
>Ga0123357_10010493_pt1 | contig 11786 bp, 9 predicted proteins | sample TergutEmb28metaG_FD_89873 | JGI IMG/M metagenome (GOLD analysis project Ga0123357, IMG submission 89873) | Embiratermes neotenicus P4 segment gut microbial communities from Petit-Saut dam, French Guiana - Emb289 P4 | ecosystem: Host-associated > Arthropoda: Insects > Digestive system > Gut ...
ATGTCCAAGAAATTCTTGTAATGAATAATAAGGTTTGTCTATTAAATATTTTTTTAATTGTAGTAGAAATTGCCTTTTATTTCGTAGTTGAATAGCCAATTCATCTGGAAGTTTGTTATAAATATTTATACAGTTGTAGTGCACAATGGTAGTTTAACCCCTTGGCACCAGAATTCAATGCCTGATGTAACTGTCTAAAGAATGGAATTGAAATAATGGCTGCATGACATTCTGTGTTATCACTTGGTCCCATGTGGCAGCAAAGGGTTAATGAAGTAAGGTTACGAGGTTGAATCCTCCCCTCATTACTGTACTCTTCTTCATCTTGGTCAGTTTTACTGTTTATATATATTTGACTAGGCATCACCAGTTAAGCATATTGATGCACCTATCTCTGTCTCAATTCAGCCTTTTCTGTAAGTAAATTGTAGTACACGAATTTAGCCTAGGACATTATGTATTAATACTTCAGTGAAGTAGATATTATTTTGTATGAACTGAACATAATCCATTTTTAAGTAACAAGAACAAAATAATCTAAGTAATAGGCCTAATTCTTGTAAATTAGTAGTTATGGATTTCCTAAGTTAGGTTATGTTTAATGATTTATGATTTTACTTTATGACCCATTCTTGAAATCACACCCCTGTTGGTCTTCAGGTACTTGAATACAGGAAAGGTGAGTAAGGTTTAATACTCATGTCTTAATTTTTGTTGGTGGAAACTGTCTAAAATGAGACTTTTATGATACAGGTAATCCAAAGATAAAACCCCCAAAGTGAACCAAAAATGTCTCCTTGATATTCTGTAACTCTCATATTTTAATCCTCTACACACACCTAATTTTACATAGGATAAACTTGGGAGATGTTGCAACGACACTTCAGCTTTTTCCCTTATTTAATGGTTGTAGTGTTATTTGTGACTGTGTGTTTTAAATTGACATAGGAAGTGCTGTCACATCTTACATAAAACAGCTTCTTTGCTTTTCCATGTCTGTAGTTCTACATTCTGTGTTCATTACCAGAAGAATACAGTACTCATCTTTCCTTTTCCCCACATCAGACGTGTTCCTGTTTCAGAGTAACAAGAGCAGCAGCTGCAATAATAATAATAATAATAATAATAATAATAATAAATCATGTGTGTACATTACCAAAGTGGTTGACAATTGTCTTGTCACTTTATTATTTAACAGGTTATTCAGACTACAGTCGATGCCACCTCCCTCCTACATCTGACCTTCCACATCTCTCTCATCTGTCACGAATTCCTTTGGGTCATAGGCCGTGTACTTTTTATTACAAGATTTTTTAAAATGAACTTGTACATGTATTATTTCATCATCTCAGAGTCTTTTCCCAAGCCTGAGTTAAAATGCAGTAAGTTGTTCTCCTGGGTCACCACCTTGCAGTGGTAGTTTCTGTGTTTCAAAATATACATCTTTATGTTGTGTTTGGTGGGGTTTTGTGGGCTTATGTTGTCACAGCAGATTTCAGTATGTACATTCTTCAGGGTAGTTTCTCTCTACTGCTGTACATATCTGCCAGTGGCCTTACCACTGCTGAGGGGCCCCTGCAGGCCATTGCCTGTGACAACTTGAAATGTTGCTACCTGCTTCCCTGAAAAGGGAATTTTAATCTTGGGAAGAGGTAAAGATGAAGACATGCTGCTAGTTGAGGAGATTATGGAGATGGTGGAAGATAAGTTGTAACACCCTTTGACAGAAAGGTACTTGATACAAAATAAGAATGTTGGACTGCTGCAATGTTGTTATGGAGTAGCCAGTTTTTGGAGTCCATCAGATTAGGAAGTTTAAGGAATATAACTTTACAGACTGAAGAATATTTGTATGCACCATCTTTTTGGCTTTATGCTTTTCTGGAATTAACTCATGAACAGTGCCCTCCCAACCAAAGAATGCCTTTCACATCATTTTTGCCTCTGAGCAATGTGCTCAAAATTTTTGCTTCCTGGGTGCCAAGGGTAAGTTTCATTATGGTCCTTGATATTTGTAATATGAATCGAGAAGAAAGACTGTATTTTAGTGTTTGTGGAGACTGTTCAGAATTCCATTATCACTGCTGACTGTCATCTATGTGTGTGTTAATGATGGATCATTTGTCACCCATTCTGTGTGAAGTTTTATGGAACATTGTGTCCTCTAACTCAATGCATGTTAAGTGTCAACATTCGTATTGGTATTGCACATCCCCTATAACACAGCCATGATTTTTGCTCCACCATACACCACCTGTCTGCTGTCCTTTCAAAAATTGGTAATTATTATTTCCCCCTTACAATCTACTGCTGGCTTTCCCTTTTGCAGGTCTTCCTTCATTGAGGGTTGGCTGTCCTTGAAATGCCCAAACAGTATGTACACTGTAGCCCAGCCTCTGGCTTTGTCCCTGTGTGTTTATAAGAACCTCTGGCATAATTGTACATGAAATTTGATATTTGCACACACTGTAAATAATTCTGTCCTGGTGCACCAAACTCAGGAAAAAGCTGCTTTTACCGGCCAGAAGAGACCTTGGTGCCTGTCATGCTCCTATTGTATTCAGTTCTCCACAGGCATGAAGATGCACATATGTATAGTGTTGTTCAATTTACAGACTGCCTTACTTTGTAGCTTAGTAAAGAATGGTAATACCTTCTTACACAAAGGTTAGCCATACCATCCCAGTAAACTTCATGTGCCTGTTTCAGAACATACACATCTAGATCTTGCTGGTGATGTAAAAATGCACTAGGTAACACCGTCACAGTAAGTACTACATAGTCAAGGTAGCTTTATACTTGTTTATTTATTCCTTTTAGTTTTTTAAATTGTAGATGATCCATGAACTTAATATTTATGGAATCCTTTGTATGAAATGGACAGCAGTATGATGTTTCAATCACACATCACTGAACACAGCTTTTGATGTTGGAAATTGTTAGTCTCCTGTTACATTCAGCTGCCTAGCATTGGAGGTTGTTATTCTCTTGTTATATTCTGCTGTCTAATGTTGAAGATTATTACTCTCCCATTATATTCTGCTGCCTACTGTTAGAGATTCCCATTACATTCTGCTACCTAATGTTGGTGCTTGTTAGTCTTCCATTATATGCTGCTTCCTAATGTTGGAATTTGTCAGTTTCCTGTTATATTCTGCTACATGATGTTAGATGTTATCAGTCTGCTGTTATATTGTGCTGCCTGATGTTTGAGATTGGTAGTCTCCTGCTACATTCTCCTTTCTGGTGTTTGGACCTGGTCTGTCTAATGGAACTGTGGCAGATTGCTTATTAACAAAAATTCAGACCTGCCAGATGAGGGATGCAACATTATAAGTGTGTTTGGTAACAGGATGGAGGCAGTGACCCCTTGCATGACTCTTCTCAACGCAGCAGCCAAGAGGACTTGAGGTGGCCAGGAGAAGTACAACCCTGGAGTAGTTCTGACAGTGACACATCATCACGTCTGCGCTCAAACATGCTGCTGCATGCCTCTGATAACAGCCAGCTCAGGTAACTTCTGTGTGAATCAAGTATTTCCCAACTGGAGACTCATAATGCACTAGTGAGCTATGAGCAGTTGCCTTAAGGGACTCACAAAAAACCACTGAAACTAAAGAATTGCCATTTCCCTGGCTGAGATTTGAACTGTGAACCTTTCAAACACAAGTCTTTATTGTTATTGCTACACAAGTATGCTTGGTATATTCTGTAGTTTTATCACATTAGTTGCATTTGCTGCGATAAGTAGTGCACAAACAAAAGTCTTGATTTGTTTAAAGTATCTTCTAAATTAATAAGATTAAGTTAACATTATCAAACACAGAAGCTGAAGTTGGAATTAATAATGATTTTACAGAAGAGATTGGAAGAAATCCAGATGTGAGACAAGGTGACTTGCTAATGGCAACTTTATTTTGCTTGGTAATGTACATGATAATGAGAAAATTTGATTTAAGGAGTAACATTAGTACCAGATCCAAACAAGTTAGTACTTATGCAAATGTCATCTTAATAACAGTAAGAACAAAAGAGCATTGAATGAAACAGTAAGTAAATTAAAAGCAGAAGCAGAAAAACTAGGTCTACTGATAACTATAAATGAAACATTATATATGAGCACAAAAAAGGTAAAGCAAGGAAGCAGCTATAAGACAGATAATACTCAGCTTGAACAAGTTGATTCTTTTAAGTACCTAGGGTCCATTGTAAACAATGACAATACAGGAGAAGAAGAAATAAAAGAAAGAATAGCAGCAGGGAATAAGGTATTGTATGCAAATAAAAAGATGATGTATAGTAAATTACTAACAAGAAGTTTTAAAGTGCACATCTATAGAAGTTTGATAAGACCAGTAATCATGTATGGATGTGACTGAGTACTGAAGGACATATGTGAACAATAATGAAGAGTGTTAGAAAGGAAAGTAATGAGGAAGGTATATGTCCCAGTAAAATATCAAGATGGGAGTTGGAGAATAAGAACTGATAAGGAAATTTGCTAATCAAACATACATATATATATATAAAAGCACAGAGAATAATAAGGATTGGTAGACAGAGGTTAAGATGGTAGGATGATGTCAGAGTGGATCTGAGAGAAGTGAAGATTCAGAATTGGGGTAAGGTGACTGGATAGAGAAGCATGGAAGAGAATTGTTGAGAAGGCCAAAACTCACAGAGTTGTAGCACAAAGAGAAGTTGCAGTTGCTAAGCATTTGTAAAATATTATTTACACCTTTAACTGTGATGCTTTTTATGTACTTTTGGCTGAAGTTGGTGCTTTATTTCTCTCCTTAGGCCTATGCGTCTCCCAAAGGGTGAATCATTTGAGTGTCGTGACATGTTAAAAGCCAACTCTCTGCGTCTCTCAGTGTCGAAGTCATATAGTTTTGGGGGCTATCCAGTGGCTGTGCTTTCTCGGGGAGACAGTTGCACAAGCACTCACAGTGCTGGGGCCCGTCTGCTCACCAAGCAAGGTTCATTTTCAGTTTTCATTACTGATGTATATGTAATTTGTTTCTCTATCACTGCATTACTTATGGACTAATACACTGTTTAGTATATTAAGACACAGAACATGGTAGTTGAGAGTCAGGATAGAGTTTTTTAAAAGAAGGTGAATATCGAGATCTACTTTTTTGCTTTTATTTGCATCACTGTTTGTGTTGGTTTCAGGTCTTAAAATCAATCCTTTCATGTGACTTAATATTTGTTATGCAACACAGAATTCTTAGAAGTGAAACTGCTGCCATGCAGAAGTGTTTTAACAGTAAACATACTGCATTCTGAACATTAACATGTGTAGCAGAGAAAAGTTGTGTTTAATTTAAAAGCATCTTGAACACAGTATGGTTTTCCATTCTGTTTTGCTTCTGTTATGGATAAAAGAATTTCAGTGGCTTATCATCTGTTTTTATTTACTCGTAATAGAGAAAGGGCTTTGCTTTCAAAATTGCATCTCCGTACTCCACAGATGTGAGGCATGTTATGCGTGAATGTAATCCATCAGAGTGTGTGTGCACTGTCACACCTTTTTCTTTACGTTGTTTTTGTTCTGTATTGTTACTTTCATCTAGTCAAGGTACCCCATGCTTCATCCCATCATCCCAGTAGATCTATATCTACAGTCAACCTTTGTATTTTGTTGTTTTCTGTCCACTAAACAAGACCGGTCTACCATGATTTTTTTCCTCAAATATTGCCTATCTTATCCTTCCTGTTTCACTACTTTCATTCAGAATGGAAACATCCTTCAAAATCTAGAGTGTTTGAAGTAGTTTTATTGAAGAGTAATGACCTTAGGTTATTTTGAATATTCATGTTGATATTGCGAAATTGTCTTTTAGATTCTGGTAGCAGCATGTCTTCCCGTCTCAGTCCTTCCAGTTCTGGCTACAAGTCACAATCCCAACGCTCAGACACGACCACATCAGCCACACCTTCCCCAACTGCTACCCCTGTATCTCAGTTGAGCATCTCTAGCTCCACTCAACCTCAGGTGAGAAAGTGTCACTTTGGTTTATTTTTACAATAGGCATCTTCTGTGTGTGTCTTCATTTACTATAAAATTATGTTTCATTGTCTCTTGTATGTTAAATTCTTTCTGCTAACAGAAATTAAAGGTAGGGCTGTTGCATTTCTGGCGAAATGCATAGTACTTTGAACCCTTATATGATATGTATACACTTTTTCTTTTAAATAATCATCTCTGTTTAAATATTAATACCTTATGAATGACATAAATATGCCATGCTGTCCTGAGTTCCTGCTTGTTTTATTTGGGTACAGAAATGTTTCTCGTACATCTACTAAAAGGCTTCTCCTACTTCTTTCAAGTTTTCTTGAAAGTTGCAAGAATATTTATACATACATATGACAATTCCTTCTTATGTGCATATGAAATCTGATACAATGAACCTCTGCAGTAACCTTTCTCATTTCATTCCACATGTTGTCAGTCCATTTTGGAATTACTGATAAAATTGTAATTTCTGTTGTCGTATGTAGTACAGGTGTGTTTTTGCACCTATTGCTTCAAACAGCTTATTACTGAAGATTTGTCATTTATGTCTTTAGATGTCTAGTCATGGGGCACTGTCCCCACAACATACACTTGAGTCAAGTAGTCATGAACAGAACCAGACTGTGATGTGGGCTGTGACCAGCATGGCTTCCGTTCCTCCTGGCAGTGTACTTATAAATCCTCAGGTGAGTTGCTTGGATGGGACATGAAGAGCTTAAATCTTTTTATTTATTTCTGAGAAATGAGAAGACAGCAAATGAATATGCTTTAAATAGCTTTTGTTATCAGAGCTGTAAGGTTAGGAATCTAGGTAATCAGTAGCTTGTAAGAGCAGAGGAATATTCATTTTATTATGTTGCATAATCAAAAAAATAAAAGCCCCTTTACTTTTCACATTCCATGTCTATATAAAAAACTTGACAGTGAACCTTCACTTCCAACATGTGAGAGGTAGCAACATGTTTAAATTTGAAGCAAGATGGCAGGTAGGCTGAGTATAATTTTACCATACTCAGTGCATTTTCATCAGATTCATTCTCTGTCTTTGCATATGCCTCATGATGGACATGACTGAGTGAATAAATGGTTGAAGAATTGGTCTTACCAATTAAAACTCTTAAAGGGCCTGCCTAGTTTTTAAAAAAATGTTGAAATAGCATAGAAAATGTGAATGATGATGGGCAGAATGGATGATTAACCCTTTGACGCCTAACAACCACTATAGTGGTCGTACCACACCACTAACCTCTAAACGTTGCATTTTATATATTTATTCAACACATATAGGTACTGAATATTTTAAACATGGTATATACTCTCTATTTTTTCCTCTTCAAAATGCAGTTTGTTTCATAAATCTAAAATATTTGGTTCCTGTATTATTCACATTTTATATAGAGGGTGTGCTAAAGTTAAAAAAATAATTCTGGCACCAAAAGGTTAAGATAGGCTGTAATTGATGAGTATGTCAAGAGGGTGAAAGAAGTGGGTCAGAGTAAATGAATGTTAAGTGAATGACATTTAAATGTGTCACAGGAATTTTAGTGTTATTCAATGTGTGCACTGCAACTAAATTTTTCATTTACAAAACAAGCATATGCATTAAATAATCTACACTTATTCAGTCGAACACAACACAGGTTTATTTTGATTCAAATTATGCTTTTACATGTGTGGTAGTATTTCATCCTGTACTTAGGCCATCCTCAGGCATGTCAGTACAAAAATCTTATAAAGAAAGTTGTACTAACACAGGATGGCTTCCATAAAGATAGCATATACACATCTAACGTACACAACAGTAGAGTATCTTGTGTTCTCCTACATGTTTTGGCAGCACCTCACCATCTTCAGGGAATCTATACACCAGTGTTTAAAACTTACTAAAGTATAATACATTACAACAGAAATACAAATTATATCATAATGATATCTGCAGCTGAATTCAAAAATGTAAAATCTCACAAAAATGGCTAAAATTCTGTATGCTGGTAAATCATTGTGGATGTCAAATGAAATCCATCCATAATTGCATATGATATGCTGACAGACATGTGGAGGGATGGCTGTACTTGGCCTTCTTATCGTCTGCATTCAATGCATGCCTTTTGTGCAACAAGTGCATAACATCTGAGAACTGCTACAGCACTGAGTGTCAAGTGTTAGAAAATATGGGCTTCATTGCAGTGAAATATTTTTGTTGAGTCAGTGCTATAGGTGACTTTAAATAGCTGATTCAGTATGTACCTAGTATTGCAGGATTAAATTCATTTCAGCAGTTCAAAAACATCCATACATGCTTGTTAGCATCATCAGTTTCACTAGTCTGTTCCACCATCAGAATAGCCATGTTTTCATAAAACCGATTTTTTAAAAGATTACTGCATCTAGAAACATTGTTTGAGTGGAATTTTGTTGTATATTTATTTTGATATGTGTGTTAATAAAATAAATGATTGTATGATTACTGTCAAATTTATAGTTGCTGTAAAAGGCCTGATTTCATAATGTTGCCGTCTGGTGAAATAGTTTGCCATTGGGCTAATATGACTTCGTATTTGACAGACTGGGCAGCCATACGTTAATTCTGATGGCACAGTGTACCGTTATGATCCAGCCAATCCTCCAAAGGTTGTAACAGATGAAGATAGTGAGGCTGGAAGTGGTGGTTGTGGTACTAGCAGTCACCACAAGAATGCAGGCAGCTCCGAGCAGACACAACTACCAGCACAGCAACAGACTTGTCAAAGCCAGAAGTGTGCGTAACATACAATTTAGTTTGTCTTAGCAAAATCCCACTGCATGACTTCAGTCCATATTTCGTATTCTATCCTGACCATGCCTTCTTGGTGAATGAAGCAGATAGAATGTTGTTCAGCCATGTTACGGTTTATGTTAGGTAATCAATCCCAAAACTGATGTATGATTGTTATTCAGAAAATAAGGGCTGGTTGGGGGGGGATTTTAAACAGACTTTCTTATAGCCAAAAAGTAACTGGTGTCATACATTATTTTCCTACTTAGTCACTGCCAGAATTGAGGCACTTATCATAGCAGGACACCAACATTTGTATCCCACATCATAGAAGTGTGTGTGTTCAGTCAGTTTGCCACTGTTTATTTGAGCTCCTCGCCGTCTATGAAGTTCAGCCATGCCAGGAAAGTTTTGAGGTGGAGGAACAAGTGAAAGTCACTAGGCACCAGGTCTGGACTGTATAGCAGATGGTTGCACAATTCCCACTGGAATTGCTTGTGCAGCTGGTTTGTGTGCACAGCAGTGTAGGGTTGCACATTGTCATGCAGCAACATGACACCTGAAGACAGTAGGCCACGCCATCTGTTTTGAATTGCCTTCTTAATCATTTTAACATCTCAGTACACTTTCCAATGTTACTGGTGCTCTTAGATTCGTGCTGCCACCAGCTGAACACCTTTTCTGTCCCAAAAAACAGTAGCATTTAGCTTTCTGCCACAAAAAATTTGTTTGAATTTTTGGTTTTGGCAAACCACTATGCCACCAAACCATGGATTTGTTTTCTCGTTTCAACATTGCTGTAAGAAATCCAGGTCTCGTCACCAGTCAAGGTCTGATCTAGGAGTTTCTGCACTTTGTTGTTGTATTGCTGAAGGAATGTTAACAATGTGACATGCTTTTTTTTTCCCCTTCTTCTTCTTCTTCTTCTTCTTCTTCTTCTTCTTCTTCTTATCCGTTAGCACTTTGGGCACCCATCTTGCACAGATTTCATGGTAGTGCAGCCTCTCTGCCACAGTTTCATGGAGTAATGTATGTGAAATTAGTGGACAAGTCAGTAACTCTGAAATTGTGAACCGCCGATTTTCATGAATTTTGTTGTTGACTTTTTCAACAAGGTCGTCATTCTAGACGGTTGGGCGGCCACTGTGATCATCCTGCGTGTTTGTTTGGCCATCTTTGAATTGCCTAACCCATTGCCACACTCTCCCCTCACTCATTACACTTGGCCTGTAAACACCACACAGTTGCTGTTGAATTTTGGCTGTAGTAAGAATTTTTGCATTCAAAAACTGTAGCACTGCGTGGATGTCACAACTCATGGGAATTTCGTTTAGCCGTTCATCTTAAACAGGTGTAATAGGACACACAGCAACAAGCGATTGAAACTATGATGTCTGGTTTCACAATGAACTACTTAAACTCATTGCAAATGCCTGCATTCAATCCCGTGACTCCTATGGCTGCTGTTTGCAATCAGCCTTTACTTTCTGAATGCGCCTCATGCATACATGAGCAGTTTAAAGACAGTGTGGAGAAATATGCAAGTGATATGCAGTAATATTTGCATTTATACTTCTCATGCATTTGCTAGGGTGTCATCATTGTTACTAGGACATAACGTTTCTTTACTTTTGGCATTGAGTCCAACATTTTTTCAAACAGATGGTCTTCTATTACTGACTAAGACATTGTCACTGTTACTAATTTGACACTAACTGCAGTTTGACTGTCCTTAGATCTTGATTACAATCACAGTCTTCTGTTAATTCTGTAAGAATGTCCTAACATTATCATCACTTTGTACTCTGTCTTACAAAAGCGTGACTAATATGATATTTCATATTCTTGTATTTGTTCTTAAACATTGTCTTCTTGTAAAACATCAGTACTAGCAAATGGTCCAAAAGAGTTCCATCCATAAAACAGATGGTATCAATTGCTGAGAATAATTTTGAGTCTTGATGCATATCAGGGTACATTCCTTCAGTACTTAATGTGTGACACCACTGAGAGAATTTATTAATGTGGTTACACCTCCTTTGTTCATATGTATTATTTCAATTTCAGGGAAGTTAAACATTATGTTACATTAGAGGTGAATTATTCTTTGTTGCAGCTCATGCCACCACCACATCTACTTTACAGTCAAAAACTGCGTGTTCAACGCATGTGACAACTGCTACCTCCCCGTCCCTCCCAGTATCACCTCCTCCTATGCCATTGTCAAGCTCACAACCTCACTTAAACTCCACATTAGTCAACACGCAACCTACCTCGCAGATCGCCACTGCACCTCAACAACCTGTTCTCACAATCTGTCACTCCAGTCAGTGTTCTTATATGTCAAATCCTGCTGCTCCTCCTACAGAACCAGTACAAACACAGCAACACCTCGGAACCGTACCGATGGCCTCCATACCAATATGCCCACAACTAGCAAATCCTAACAGCACTGTAGTGAATGCTCAGACACCAGCATATTCTCAGCAGCAGTTTATGCCAGCATTGCAACATCAACAGTCAGAAGTGATGTTTAGTAATCATATGCCAGCTGCAGCACAGTCTCAGCAGCCAGCGCCACCTCAGATGGTATTTGCTGGCTACAACATGGTTGCAGTGCCACCTGCTGCCACTGGTACTTCTGCCATAGCTGCTGCCACAGCAGGATATGAACAGAGGCATTCAGTAAGTTACATATAAGCTGTCTTTGTATGTTGGATTATTCCAGAGGTTAGAAATTGTAAACCGAAATTCAGAAAGAAAGAAGAGCCACAGTGCGTGTAGGTCACATGATTTGTTTAAAAGCTTCATTTAAAAAAATGGGGTTTATATCTGTGAATAGTGTAATAGTGTGGTTCCACACATTGAGTTCCACAAAACAATGTAAGTACAGTAGAACCTCGATCTATCGTTCCCGTATCGATCGTTTTCCCGCATCTACCATTCGCCATTTTTGGTCCCGAATAAAGTTCCATATAAATAACGTTATTTATTCCCGCATCCATC
>Ga0123357_10010494_pt1 | contig 11786 bp, 10 predicted proteins | sample TergutEmb28metaG_FD_89873 | JGI IMG/M metagenome (GOLD analysis project Ga0123357, IMG submission 89873) | Embiratermes neotenicus P4 segment gut microbial communities from Petit-Saut dam, French Guiana - Emb289 P4 | ecosystem: Host-associated > Arthropoda: Insects > Digestive system > Gut ...
AGGAGTGCGGATCAGCGGACAGCAATTGTATAGACCATGCTCCGTCGTCCAGTGCGAAGCTGCTGGCTACCCACTCCATTCGCATCTTTCCCCTTCACTTCCCCTCCCGTGCGTCACCGTGTGCCATCAGGTTCCGAACGCACTTTACCTCTCCTCCAGAGTAGACAGAATTCTTTTAAAAAATTAAAAGAATCTGAAAATGCATTATACCTTACCCTGAACTTCTTTTTCAGCATCCAAGCATTGAAATGGGTTGTGTAAATTGGAAGTCTCCATGTTGAAGACAGGCCCACTGTATGGTCAGCATGACAATGAGAAAGGAAATGAACATACTGAAAAATTAGACAAAATGACTATGTTGTTATCAGCTGTCAAAATAACATGTACTTTGTCTACAGATCATATACAATACAATTCTGGCATTTTCTGTGTGTAGAGCAACAAATGGGACTTCCCCAACCAGCACAGGAAAAGTGTAATGGGACATTGAAAACCTAGATTTCCATCCATATTCCACTCTGTACTCTGCTGTCCTAATTTTCCTTCTTCTGATTGGGTCATCCAGAGCATCAGATTTAGTCCATCCCTGCCTGTATATTTCTCTACATGCACTTTACCCTTCACTGAAGATGGAGGCTGTATGTTCCCCTAAAACAAAGCAAATTTCTACCAGGCTTCATGGCATCACATCCTATAAGACAGTAATCTTCAGAGTTGCCACCTGAAAACCCCAAAATTCAGCACAGGTAAACTTCCAGTGTTTTAAATATTTAATAAATATTTATTATGAAGCAATATATGCACAAATAAGTGGCATAAATTTATACTAAAATACTCCAACATGTTTCGGCATTAATACACCATCTTCAGGGAGTTTACAAGTGTTAGTTGAAGACATGAATCATTAAATGACAAAATACAATGTAGTAATACCACATTTACCAAGATTTTATCAGTACTGTTCTCCAGAAGATGAAAATAAAACAAGTGTCAATATATAAAACTTGAGGCATATTTAATAAAAGCCATATGACTATGCACATGACCAGCTTACAAATTCTACATAAATATTATGAATAATATCAATTGGTTTTCATATCATTTTATTCAAACAAATACGCTAGCTTTTAACAGTATTTTAATATCTATAGTATTTAAAGTGGTGATGGATATAACTCAAAAGCTATCGTTTCACATGGAACTAATTTGCTACTACAGTATAAAGAGAAATACTTCAATATGCACTGAATTGTGTCCGATATTTTACCTTCTCAGAATGACTGAATTTATTCATTATATCCAAATAGATCCATACAGGTTCAATACAACCACTAGATATAGAACATGTCAAATAAATATAAATTTACTGTATCACATCATGCTAGCATGTAGAAAATAAAAATAATTACAAATAAATACGCTTCATATAATGTGTATACAATTTCTTACACAAAATTTTATGATATAAGCAAAATTTTACAACCAATATTTACATATGATTTAATAAACATTAAAACAATGTAATATAACTTTAATTTCTAAATACCAACAGACCATGAGAATAAATGTAGTCAGATATGTATATTTGTATATGAAATAGTGTAGAATTTCTCCACAGTATAAAATGAACGTGTATAAAGGAATTTCCTTAAAACTTGCTTAAATTTATTTGGATTTCCTGCACTCTTTTTTATTTCTAGGCGTAGCATGTTAAAAGTTTTATTTATACCTGAGCAGGGAATTCCCTGTTGATAGATAGTTTTAATTTGGCCAGTGGTGGAAGCAGACTGTTACATTGTCTAATATGATTTTCAGAATCTGTCATGAAAAGATCCACATTATTTACCACAAATAAATGAAGAGAAAATATATACTGTGCTTTAGGGGTAGAATTTCTAAGTTTTTGAATAAGCTCCATCAATAGTCCCTACGCCTACATACCATAATTCTAATTGTTCTCTTTTGTATCTTGAACATTTTTTGACTATAGGATGACTATGGGAAGAGCTCCCCGAAAATATGTCATAAGTCATAATTGAGTGGAAAAGAGATTAATGAACCCTTATCAATGTTGAATGAGACATATGTCTTGATGCATCTAAGTATGCATAATGCAGTGCTTAATTTATTTATAAGTAAATCAGTATGGTTTCTCCAAGATAATATATGGCCAACCATTAAACCAAGAAACTTTGTATAAGAAACATAATATATCATAATTTACGCAAATTAAAGGTTTCTCTATAGCACAGAAAATACACCAAACTGTTAATGTGGTGTTCATGGCATTTAAGATTACATTTGTTAATTTTTAAGCGACATTTTTTGTTGTCTGGTTTGTTCTAAAACCATACTTAAATATTACATTTAGATAAATGGTCCATAAGTCTACTTTGCATTATTTTTTAAAAAATTTTTGAAAATGACGTTAGTTGTGATACCAATCTATAGTTAGATACATCACGCTTATTACCTTGATGTGTATAATGGGTTTATTATGGAGTATTTAATCTGTCTGGGAAAATGCTTGTACAGAAAGTTTTATTGCACATATAATATTATGGTGAGCTTATAAAATGGGAGGTTAATTTTAGTATTTCTGTAGAAATTTCATCATCCCTTTGAATTTTTTGATTTAAAAGCTTTATGTTTTCTGTTTCCTTAGTTGTAGTTGGTTTACTGCTCATGTAAGGATATTTTTTTGTGAAGGCTTGTGACTTGAAAGGCATGAAGGTATCATTATTTATATTCTTATTAGTGATGTCATCAGCTATAGTTAGAAAACAATTATTAAAAACATCAGCAATACTTTGCTGAATATTAATATTCACAACACTGATATTTCAAGGTTGTGTCATCATTGTTTACCTTTCACCCTGTCTGAATATATAATCTCCCATGTAGTTTTCACTTTAGTTTTCAAATTCCTTATCTGTTTCACATAGTTTAATTCCTTTGTTGCCTTTTTAACTTTTGACAGTATTTTATAATAATTTCTGTAATATGTTTTTATGGATGAGTTACTATTCTTGCTTGCTACATATACCTTTTACGTTTGCAAGAAATTCTTATTCCCAGTGTAATCCATGAAACATTTGTAGTTATCCCTTTTACTTTAGTTACTGAAAAACTTGAATAAAAGATCCTTAAATAAGTATCTAAAAAAGAGTTAAAACGTTATGTACACCATCACCCTAGAAAAATGTGTCACACGTTTCACAACACAATTTGATATGACAATCAGCAATTGTATACGTATTTATTTTTCTTTTCAAATAAGGTATGGTTACGAAATATTAGTATTTGCACAACGATATGAAATATAACATGAAAGTACTCTTGACTAAATACACTGTATTACCTTATCTGTGCCTCTCTTCCAAATATCAACAGCAATAAGTGTGTTCACTATAATGTGACCATTCACGTTACTCATGTCTTTTTTGGGAATAACAGACACAAGTCTTCGCTGCTGTAGGCGAACAACGCATGAAAAGTATAGCTACACCATCACAACATTCAGGATACTGCTCCTGCAAAGATGGATAACCGGGTCGTATTACAAATGGAACCTCAAAACGAATTTTGTTACGAAGCCTAACACTGAGTAATTCATCGACGTACGTCCAGATAACGTATTACGTTCTTAAATAAACCAAAACACTCCCAACACATTATCTAAAAAGAGCGCGGTATGTACCAATGCGAGTGACCCGCAAGTTTTCAAAACGACCTGAATGCATTATTCAATCATATATTTGCACATCCAAGATTTAAGTCCACTGAGCAGGCCGTTAAACTAAACTTACTCTCAAATAACACTCAAGCAAGCTGTCACCAACCTCCTTTTCGCTTTTCGCCCACCATATTTCAACACAACTGTCCTCTAGTGTGGAAGTATCCTGACCGTAATAAGGATATTTTTGCCACACTTTAATAAACTCAAAGTCTTTTGATTACAAGTACCAATTAATGTTAGCAAACAAATAGTTTTTAAAACCACTTTCACTAAATAAAGGAAAGTACTCAATTATATTGGTAGGAGTGGCAGGGAATAGGAAACTCTTCTCTTTCTGTTTGAAGCTCATTTCAGGGCGCCGCAGGAAATACGTTATTTGCGGGAAATACAACTTCGCGCCACATTCATTGTTGCTACTGGCTGTTTTTAGCAGATGGCTGGAAGCACGGATAGGTGGTTTGTGGCGAGTGACTTTGTGAGCGTGTGTTCATGCAGATTATAAAACTCCGAGGAGCGCTTCTTACCTGCATGTAAGCTATGTATTATGCACCCTAATCATTAGTAAAAATATTATTCTGAATAACTTGATTTGTATAAAGGTAATATACTTGATCATTATGCGGTAACTGCGGCTTGTACGCCAATCACAAAACAAAAGACTACACGTTGATACTCGGCATCCTTGCATCTTTTTTATGAACTTGTAGTGTTTAAATTGTTTTAAAGTTACATTGTTGAATTGGAAGCACCGCTGAATTTCGTATGTGATTCTAGCAGTGATAAGTAATGCCTCAAGGTAACGAACGTGGTATGAAAGTGGGTATAAGGCTCTTGAAAGTTGTGTTGTTTGGGAATGTAGTGGACTTCGAAGATTATCACGATGCTTCGTAAATTAACATCCAGTGGTAGATTATTCGTACGGTAAAGGTATAGAGCATGTACATATTTCTGCATTACGTATACGGTATAAAAATGGACGCGTTTAGTGATATAGCGTAGTACGATACCCATCTCCGGATGTGTTCTGTTATCGTCCAAACGGTGCACGGTTAATTGCTGCATATATATTGAAACACATGCTTTTAAACTTTAGAAATTTTATTGTAATCCGTTTTACATTTGCCTACTAACAACTTGGACTTGTAAACTTATAATTATACAGGAGAAACGTATGTTGTACATCATGAAACTAAAAACTGCAGCTCCTGTTGTTTGTAGGTGGACAAATCGGTTTGCATTCAGTTCTCACGTCCACGGCGTTGCAGCCATAAATGTGGTTAACATAAATGAATCAGTTACAAAAAATAGTGTTTGGTGTTTTCAAAGGGTTAAGAGCCTTTTCTAGGCCTTACTCTGAACACAGACTTTCACTAATTTCAGGTGTGCACGTAATGAAGCAGGCAGAACATAACATGTCGTTGTAAGGACGAGGCGTTCTTATGTGTTGGGTGATGTGTTGAGCTGCAGCCTATTAAGATTGGTTTACCTTTGGGCTAGTTATATTGCCTTCTTAGACACAGAGATGCCTCGTGTTCGGCGAGCAGTGACTTTAGCAGATGAAAGTTCTCGTATCTTTTCTACACCTGATACGGCCACTACAAAGCTAGGTTTGTATATTGGGCATCTGGAGTTCATTATGTTCTGAGTTATATTCTGATCTTTAGTACACATACTTAGGGATTTTGCTCAGTGTTTGGAATGAATTCCTCATAGTTTATAGAGGTGTCTTCAGTCTCCCCTATGTTTAATTGCTAATAGGTGCAAAGACATATGTGGAGGTCAGTAATAATGCAGAAATCACAATGGCACAGTCGCAGTCACATCATGGCCTCACATTGATCAGTCCATCATATCATCTACTTGATCATGAGTATGGCCAAACTCCACAGCACCAAATAATACGAAGACCTACCACAGCTCCGCCAAGGACTGAGGTATGATTCTATATCTAATGGTTAGTTTGAATTATATTTTTTTTTTTGCATTTCATGTCTATGTGTTCACTTGAGTCATTGAAAACCTGATGGAATTCTTGTTTCAGCGTAATTCTTGAAAGTACAAAACTTGTCTATCCTAGGCAGTAGTTGGAATTTACACCCCAATGTCACTGAAGGGTTAAGGTAGCCAGCTCAATTGGATTTCATTTTTTCAGTGCTAGAATTTGAGATGGTTGCTTAGTTGTATTATGAGTAATAGGTAGTGGGTATGCATTGTGTGTGAGAAGTGTATTCATTTGACAAGGAGTGTTCATTTCAGTACTTTCTAAAATATGTGTCATGGATAAGATATCACCAAAATTCTGTAAAAGTATACCATGTCAACAGAGCCACGTGAAGGAACGATGTACAGAATAGTGGAAGGATTTTGAACCAGTTTAGTGTTGGGCAGAAGGAAAATATTAAGACTTGAATGATATTGGTGCTCAGATGGTAAGAAAGCTCCAGAAAATTCTTGTGCTGGTTGGCTGGTTAAATTGGGGCATGAAAGTCCTCAGCTCACAACACATCATTTTTAATACTGTGGTAACATGAAAGTGAAACCATTAAACAGTTCTTTCTTCTAGCGTAGGAAGTGAGAATTGTGGATGGTTTTGGAAATTATTATCCAGTGTCCTTGATCCATAACTGATGTGTTTTTTGGATGAGGCTTGGGTGTATGTTAAATGGGTTTGTAAACAGCTAGCATGATATTCTGGTGTTCAATAATCCCCATGCAGCTTAAGAAGATTCTATGCGCTGACATTTTAAGCTGGAGCTTGATGTACAAGGTGTGTATGCAAAATCATAGGATGTGCGATTGTTGTAACCGTCAGCACATGAAAAATCATTGGACATGTGATTTGTTGAAGAAATCACAGCTGTTTGATTGTGGCTTCAGTTTGCCATATTTGAATCTATGTGATTATTATTTTCAAGGGATGGTGAAAGATGGGGTTTATGTAACAAGCGACATCACCTGCCAGAAGTGAGAGTTAATATTCAAAGAGAAATTGCTGAAGAAAAATACGGATATATTGCCAGTAAGAGAGGTTGGCATAGAAGTAATAGAGTCAGAATTATAGTACAGTGGTTTGGGGTTGAGAAGATACTAATTAAATGGGTTTCTGCCTAAAATGGTGCAATTATTCAGTTCCAAACATGTTCTCATAGGGATTGTATTTTTATCTCATTTCACATGGTCCTTCCTATTAAGATTTCCTGCTTAAAACCTTTATTTTTCAAGTTACATGCCTTAATTCTTCTGAAATGAATCTACTTTATAATTCACTGAATGCTGGTGTTATTGAATATTCCTAAGCTTATTGGGCAACATTAATGACCTTTCTTTTGTGATATTTTTCTCTCAAAAATCCTTGAAACACAGTTTTCTTCCCCCTGGTTCCTTTTAGTATATGCCCATTTTTTTTTAAGGTATGTTTGTTCTGATCATATTGCATAAATGTTATAGCAGTACTGCTTTGCTCAGTGACATTAAGTTGATTGACATGGCATGATGAGGTAAGAAGTGCAGAGGTATGCTGGGTAAACCTTTCCTGATGCATTGCAGTGTTTGGAAACACATTTCCTCAACTGTGTCTGATTTTCCATTGTCAATAACAAGAAACCCCTTCAAGCTGAATAATTACACATGCAGTCTGAAGCAAAACACCTTTGACGTGTTCTCTTGGGACACTGTAGACAAGGGCTAGCCAACTTCAACCCACATGAGGGCCACATACTTAATGAAGGACATGCTTGAGGGCTGCACTTGTGTGAACATGTGTGGATGGGGTGGGGATTGAATTCACTAGAACTTCGTTATTTACAAATTTGAAGTTACACTAAGAGTATGGTGGATTGATGAGGTAATATGCCTACAACACAAAGAACTATTGGTTTACTGTGTGCTGTCTTAAAAGTGATGATTTATTTCCTCTGCTAATGAAGTTGAAATATTGTTTCCCATAGGCCTATTATATTATGTTTGTTAAATTGTATTACTGAAACTATTAAGGTGACAGCCACAAATACTTCCCTCGTGGGTCACATGTTGGTCATTCTTGCAGTAGATATTGATCATTTTATGTGAACTGTATCATGCAGTAGGATGTTAACATAATGAAAGATTAACAATATTCTGAATAAATATTTTTAGTGTTGTGTAATTAGTGCAACTTCTGAAAATATATGGATGTATTTTACAGCTACCTTATGAATGACTGTCCAGTTTTTCACCTGAAGTCTGTGCTTCTGTAAATTTACATTTCAGCCTTGAAATGAATGCAGTATATTGTCATGTGCATATTTTCTTCTGAAAGTGAATCCATACATGCTTTAGGGCTTTGAGATTTGAGAATAATGTAAGGTGAATTTGAGGTATTGTTATAGTACTTGTGTTTGCAAGGTACTGTTAACATATGAGGTCTGGCATTCTCACAGCACTGTTGACTTGTAAATAATTACTGATGTCTTTGGGGGCACTGCACTCCACAATATTCATAGCTTTTTACCAGTCAAGACTTGCATGTTTATTCATATATTATGATAATCATTAAATTAATGATAAGAACTGTTTGTTCAGGTACTACACACCTGTGAAATGTCAGTAACTTTGTGCCCGTCAACATGGTTTATTATCCTAGAAGATTGGAATTTTGTGAACATTTTGTCATAGTATCCCAATACAAAAGTGAAGAATTGCTGGTTTAGTTTTTTGGATGAAAATATTTATTTCAAGCTACAAACTAGTTTTAGTGTATCATGTTTGATGACATCATAGTTATGACACCTGGGTTTAAAACTGGGTTCTGAGTGCTTTAGGCCATGTATCCAGAGGGACCTAAGTGTTTCCCCAGAGTGGTGAATATAGGCAGAGTAGGAAGCCTATTATTTCACCTCCTGTTGCTGGGGGTGATAATTGTGTGGAGAGCCAGTATTTTTCACAGGGGCAGTAAGGCTTGTCATATTGACAACAATTGACTGGAAGGTGTGTTTGACAAACAGTACTTGCAAAAATTACTTGATAGTAATAGTTATATAAGAAATATAGTCATGTGTCACTTAACAACATGGATACGTTCTGAGAAATGTGTCATTAGGCGATTTCGTCATTGTGTGAATGTCATAGTGTACTTACACAAACCAAGATAGTATAGCCTACTGCATACCTAGAGTATGCAGTATAGCCTATTGCTCCTTAGGCTACAAACCTGTACAGCATATTACTCTACTGAACACCGTAGGCAATTGTAACACAATGGTAAGTATTATAATATTATAATCTTATGGGACCACTGTCATATATGCAGTGCGTTGTTGATGGAAATGTTATGTGGCGCATGACTAGTTGACACACTGAGTTTTTAAGTGTTCAATAAAACAATGTGTTTTGTCCTTTTTTAATCAGTCATCAGGCTAAACATGTGTAATATAAGACAAAAGAGAAATGCTTGAAATGCCTTACTTGTTGGAAATTGAGATTAAAAAAAAGGTAAAAACATGTTGCTTTATTAAACACTTAAAAACTTGGTTGTGTTGACTATTTCTTACGTAACTATTAATTTGAAAACACGACGGGGATGTCCAACCTTAAAAAAACATGACAGTAACCATTAGAAGTCATTGAGCTGTAGCTGCTTCAGTTGATGTAAGACTTTACATCCTGTGTGAGAAGAAAGTAGGTAGTGGTGGTTCACTGGTTACTTTTATTGTAGGCAGTGAAACGACGATTAAACCTCGAAACATCTCCTGCCAGTTTAGAGGGATTCAAGACTCCTCGCTCTACACGAAGAATGCGCACCGTCTCCAACTCCAGTGGGGCTTCATCATTCAACTCCAGTCCTGTATCAAAGGGTGTGTTGCATATTGTGCCCACTTCGTAGCAAGTGTTATCGTAGTTCTCCCCAGATATTTTTGTTCTTGTTTCCAGTGCTTTGGATTTAGTGATATGAATCATGCTGTTTTAAAGGAGGCCATACCAGTTTTTTTTGGAGGGGGGAGTAAGCATCTGTATTTGATGTCCACAACAGTAATTCCCATCATAAGATCCCAGCCCTTTAATAATATCTGATTGTATCATCATTGACATTTTGTTCATTGTTAGTGTACAGAGTTCGAATATGTTGTGAGTTAAAGAGAGCAGCGGAATAGACTTGGTCACTCTGGGGCCTATGGTAATTGTGTATTGAGAAATATAAAAGTAAAAACTGTTGAGATGTCATACACCTTACCAGCTTGGATGGTTTAACAGCTCCCAGGGCTGAAAAATCTTGAACTATTAGTTTCATACTGGATTTCTATAATTTTTTGTTATTGTGTCATGAACATTATGCAGTTGTTCAGTTGCCCGCTGTTGTGTCAATTTTGCCTTAGCCTGTGTTTTCAACTTGTGTGTGTGTGTTTGTGTGTGTTTATGTTGTGTCCTGTTGTGTGAATGTTTTGGATGACCAAGTGTAAAACAGTCAAGCAGAATGGCTCCTTTATTGGATTGCACTGCGGTATTGTAACAATGCATGCTCATGATTCTGTAGGCTAATGGTTGCACTTGTTTCAGTTTTCAAACCATTGCCCTGGAGTTAAAATCCAGCAATGAGCATTGTACCAGGGAACTTAGAGTCTTCTCCCATATGAGTAAGGTCAAAATGTTTTGTCACTGAAGAGTGATGAGAATACCAGACGGGGGAAAGTGTTATGGGGAACATGCTTAACTGTTTGGCGCCGGAACTATTTTTTTCAATTTTAGCACACACTGTGTATAAAATGTGAATAAAACAGGAAACAAATACTTTAGAGTTATGAAACAAACTGCATTTTGAAGAGAAAGAAACAGATAGTATATACAATGTTTAAAATATTCAGTACCTGTATTTGTTGAATAAATATATAAAATGCAACGTTTAGGGGTTAGCGGTGCGGTATGACCCCTATAGTGGTCGTTAGGTGTCAAAGGGTTAAAGTTTGGTAGTGTGTTATAAGCCAGTATGTTTAATTCAGTTCGGTTATTAATAGTCCTTCATAGACCTGGGTATGTGGTGTATAAATTTAATTGTTGGCATTTATTATGTGAATAATTAGCCTTTAATTGGCCAACCTGGATGGTGGTGCAAGAATTTGGGAAGTCGTTACATTCACAGCCTGTGGCGAGCAAAATATTTTCTGTAAGTACAGTTGATTTCCAACTTCCTTGTCCATTTCTGTATTAAAAAGAAAACTCTTCCTGGATTTAAATGTCCCAAAGAGAGAAAGACAGTAACTTCCTAAGTACTAAATACCACTTGTTGCCTCTATCCATTAGCAGCGTAATTTGTATATCTTGTTCATAGCTGTTCACAGACAGCTATGAACAAGTTGTAGGTTTATGATTGAGCACGTTGTGACTGAAGCATTGCCTGTTGTGATAAATTGTAGTAATGAAATATTTCTGAGTGAATCACACATACAAATTTTCAGAAATCCTTTTGGATAAGTTATCTGCCTATCACTAAGTGGTGTGGCATACTAAGGAGGTAAATGCACAGTCTTAAATTCACTGTCAAACAAGTATCATTTTGTAATCATAGTAATTCTGTGTGGCAAAAATATTAGAAAAACATGTGTCATAAAGTGAAATTAAGTTCACCAGTCATCTGAAACCCAAGACTATTGTAACTTGAGTTTTTCCTTCATGTGGTAAGCTTGAGGCATTTGAGCATGGTGTTTTGTTCTCAGGGCCGTGACTCTTAAGACTGCAGTAATGGGAGCTTTGGCAACTCCTGGCGATACAGAAATTATTGTTCTAGCCAGAGAACGCAGCAGAGTAACATTTTCTGTCAAGTCATTGATGGACCCTTAATACAGTCAAACCTCGGTTCATGAACGCCTCGGATCACGGACAATTCCGTTTACGAACAAATTTTCCGAACACAAAGCGTCTCGGATGACGTAATGTGTCTTGAGTTACGAACACACAAGCCGTCAAAACGTAGACAAAAACAAATCACACTGGACAACATTTTAGTTAGACAGAGGCCCAGTGGGTCTGAAGCAGAGTCAAGTGGTGCCAAGAGACAGAAAAAAAGAAAAAGAATCCC
>Ga0123357_10010496_pt1 | contig 11785 bp, 11 predicted proteins | sample TergutEmb28metaG_FD_89873 | JGI IMG/M metagenome (GOLD analysis project Ga0123357, IMG submission 89873) | Embiratermes neotenicus P4 segment gut microbial communities from Petit-Saut dam, French Guiana - Emb289 P4 | ecosystem: Host-associated > Arthropoda: Insects > Digestive system > Gut ...
GGTTTTGTGTTTTTTGTGCCAAGGAAAAAAAAAAAAGTGGGTTTTTTATTAAAAAGAGGGTTTTTTTTGAGAAAATAAAGTTGCTCCCCCCCCCCCCCCCAAAGTGAGGAACATGCGTACAGAATTACTAGTAGTAAAACTTGAAGCGTAGATAGCGCAAGTAATACTCAGCGCGCGCGTAAATGGTGTAGTTCTCCTAAAATGTTCTTGGACAAATAGAGCGTCAGGTTGTGAACAAAATTCTGCTGCCTTAGAACAGGGAACATAGGCGGGCTGTTGTAAACGAAGTGACAGATCTTAGGTTTTCACAACAGACGTAGAATTTCTACTAACTGGGCGGCTGTCAGCTCCTAAAGAAGTGCCCTGCTGAAAGGAGTCAGTTGTGAATAAGCATTTTAAGTAAGTAACTAACGCAGTGGATCTGATTCCGTCGTGAGAAGCTAGTAGTTCGTCAGAATAGCCAAGAAGTTCGCTGCTTTTTATTGAACCCAGTGGTTCATTTCCGTGTACGTAAAAGGTCCCGCACCCATTCTTATCCTTAGCAGCCAGATCTGTCTGTTTCACGCCTTCCCAACCGAGGTCTTTCAGATCCATTCTAATAGTATCCTCCCCTCTACTCCTAGGTCTTCCAATTGGTCTCTCTCCTCAGGTTTCCCCACCTAATCCTGTATCTGTCTGTCGTCTCTCTCGTACGTTCCACATGCCCGTCTACCTCTTTCTTCTTGATTTGGTCGCCCGGATAGCATTTGGTTAGGAGCGCAAATCATGCAGCTCCTCATTGTGCAATGTGTGAAATATTTACCGGCCATTTGTATACTTGCTTGTGCGTGGCGTATGTTTTTGCGTACGTTGTGCCTTTCAGGTAATGAACATGTTCGGTTTCTGATTAAAATTTATGCCAGACTAACAGCAGTGTGAATTTATTGCTGTATCATGGTTTTAGTACAGACGCGTTACCTTGTGTTTTTCCATTCATATTTGCCAAAACAGATTCATGGGAGAGTTTGGTTCGTGGTTTTTTTTTATCGTATTATTTATTAAAACTGGTTACCTTTGTTTCAGTCGGTTACCATTAGGTTTTGTTTGTGTTAAAACTGTTCGGCGATATCAAATATTCGCCAAGTTCATAATCGTTACCACCAATTCAATATTTCACGCACAAAGCCTATCTGGCTTCCTATTCAGTGGGTACTTGGGACTTTTTCCCTGGTGTAAATCGTCCGGGGCGTGAAGCTAACCCCTCGCCGTTTTTCTGTTTCCAAGTTTAACAATGATTGGAGCTATACCCTTACTCCCTCTGTAGGCCTTCATGGCCTGCAAATGGGCTTTGCCATTTTTTACCTTTCAGGTATATTTATGTGGTCTTTTAAAGAGGGAGGAAAGTGAATTTCGGTATTTATAATGCGATTTGAGTCTCTGTTCCCAGTGTCTTTTAGTTGCATGGGTATAATTTAAGTTCTGATTTTGAAACTTACCGATTCTTTTAAATTTGTGCTATTGGCCTGTATTGTCATATTGACAAGGAAGTCAAACATACAAACTTCAGCTTTAGCATCCAGTGTGTATTTTACTAAAGTAATTATAGAGCATATAGCATTCGTAATTATAGAGCATATTGCATTCGTTGACGTGCCACTGCGGTATAAACGTGAAAATGCATACGCTAAATTTACGTGTTGAAATTTATGTTGGCGTGGACAGACGTGAGTAAGTTTGTGCTGTGTGTGCAGCATCCTCGGCCGTCAGTAACGGGCTCTTCTGTTTGTGAGTATGCGTGTTTGTATGTGTATATGAATATATATATATATATGTTATTGTATAAGATTTCGAATTTATATCAACATAACATGCAACGTGAAATTGAAGCCTTGTTTAAAGTTTCTCATCCTCTCAGTTTCAATACAGGCTGTTCGATAGAGTGCTCCGTCTGTTACAGCATGTGCTGCATGAAAGGTACGTCCTGCAGATATGTAAAATGTTTGTGACGGCGTATGTGTTAGTTTCTTTGCGTCTGAAATGGAACGTTTGCCTCAGATGACTTATTCGAGAAATCCTTTGCAGAGTTGTGATTGCGAGGCATTAGGGAGGACCGTATAAACCTGGTCTTACTGTGATGCTTTCATGTAGCTATCCATTGCCTCTTCATATTGTGTGGCAGGGCAGGTATCAGGTACTGGCTATAAATTCCTACTCTGTAGTTCACAAAAAGGAGCAGATAAATATCGTGGACAGTGATTCGGTCGTTGAAACTAGGAGCAATAGGATAGGTTGCTTATATGTTGTTTTGTGATAATGGTGCTCAGAACTGCCGCTTGTGAGCAGAGAGCATGATGGCATTTTGTCTTTACAAGTGGTACTTTTTCTTTTGAACTGCTTTCTCTTGCACCGTTACCGGCGGAATGAAATCGTTTTCCTGAGAACTGAAAAAAGAAATCCAGCTGCCTGTTAATTTCCTTCTTTTGTGTCCCATTTTCTGACGTCACAGAATCCGCACACGAGGCAACGCTCTTAATTAGCCCTTTAAAGCTTGTGGTCATTATTTTTATCTCCGGCTGTAACACTAAAAATTCTGCATTTTGCCCACACAGTGTATTTTTGTGCGCCGCATTAGCCATACAATCAACAGCGCTCATCCATTGTTATTTTTAAATAGAAGACTCTTCCCTATGAGGTACGAACTGATTACTTTCAGTCGGCAATTGATTAAGCAGTTTAAGACGTCGTGTCACAGATGTTACTGGACTGCTGTTGTCTTGTAGCAATCTCTGCAGGGACAGAAGAGTGGATTTAAGTATACACCGAGTGATCTTCGAACTTTTAAATATATTTGGCTGGAATTTGTGCTTCACAGGGGAAGTTTCATTTGTTCCTAAAAATTACAAGGAGCCGATCTCAGTGGCCCGCGAGATCTAAGGCGTGGGTGTGCAGCGGCTGGCTTTATGGGATTGCGGGTTGGAATCCCGCCGGAGGCATGGCTGTCTTTTGCTTGTGAGTGGTGGATGTTGTCACGTACAGTTCTCTGCGTCGGGCTGATCACTTGTCCAGAGGATTCCTGCCGAGTGCGTTGTGTCTCGCTGAGTGTGATCATGCAGCCTTGATGAGGAGGCCGTGGCCCACCAGGGGTTGTTGCGCCTTGGAAAGAAAATAAGTATATGTACATTTGTAAGGAATAGTTCCAATAATTACTTTACAAGTACACAAATGTAAAGATGCTTGTCGTTGATGCATTGCAGTTTTATAACTGAGGATGATAAGGAACTATTGTCGCGCGGTTTGTATACACACGGTTCTTCAAATTAGCAATGGCATATTTTCTTTTGTGTTCATGTTTCTAGACTGTGCACTAAGTAAAATACTAGAAATGTGGACAACAAACATCAGTAAAGCACTTATTATCGCCGTAGTGTCTGCGATACTACATACTCACCCAGATATTCTCTTTAGCAACATGGTTTGTCTAAAGTCGACAGAAAAGCAGCTAAAGCAAAAAATTAGTAGAAGTATTGTTATAAGTTTTCTTGATAATCGTGCAATGTTTTTTTTTTGCGTCAATGATTTTACATTATTCTGTTACGTATTTCCATTTTCTCTTAACTATCCGCTTCCTTCGGTGAAACAGTGATTGAGATAAGCCGTGCACGATGCTGTTTGTTTTCCGTCCTATTAAGATGGCGCTAGAGAGGAGACTGTTTTGTTATCCTCCACCAGATGCCACTGTTGTATTATTAGGGGTTCTTTTCGGCCAACACGAGAAGAATAGGGGAACAGGACAGCAAAACTAAAGACAGATGTAGGAGGAGAGACAGAGCGTGAAACAAAGCTAGGGAAGTAATGTACGGTTAAAGTTTTTCTGCTATTCTAACAATCCATGTCATTGTACATGATCGAATTTTTTGTCACAAGAAGCAGTAAAACTTAACCGGGTAGACCTGTTTTTATAGTCCCAATGGACACAATAAAAAGGATTCTGAAGTTATTCAAATTATCCGAGTAATTCGAACGTCTACGAGATTACCTTCGCATGTCAGGACGTGTTGTAAAACGGAAACACGTTAAAGCTGTAACACTCGCCGTAACCTCATACTGTCCAGTCGCATATACTCCTGTACCGTATGTTACCCGCTCAACATGGACACTTTCTGTGGTTGCGGTTGTGGTTTGTGTCTTGTGCTTGTCACAACTGTGAAATATGGTTTAATTTTGCTTTCATTTAAGAGAGTTTTAATGCGTATTTTCTTACAGAGTACACATTTGCTTGTATTGTATGATTTGAGGCGATTCTGGTATAAATGTGGCGGTGTGTTAATGACAGTAATCAGCCTAAAAACTACAAACCCGTCTTCAGACGTAGCAGACTACTCTGTAGAGACAGTAGCTATAAACTAAAGCTGTGTATTTAAATGTACTTATATTAGTTCTGGGCAGAACAGTGAACCTGCTGAAATGCAAAGTTAATTCATCATCTGAAGTCATTTGCAGTTCTTTTCTCAAATATAACACCCGTATGAAGTGTCTGTCAGCTTGTGATCTATAGGAGTGCTGTAACTTAGTAACTTCTAGAAAGGTTTAGCAACGCTCTTTTTTCTTAAAGCAGTCCTATCAATATGGCGATGCTATCAGGTTATGTAAGTTAATAATTGTACACGCTGTACACCCCTCACACTTTTGGTCAGTAGCATTATACATTCAGTTGCTAATTGCAGTACTACGTGTATATTTCAGTTGAAAACTATTGCATCAGTTCCGTCCTGTAATTGGCAAAAACCGTGGCTTCGGTAAATAATGGGGTGTAACAGGCGTGCTAAGTTTAGGAACTATACATCCATAAGGCATTGCGTTATACGGCGGTGCAAAATTATTACATTGAAGCTTGAAATTAATTTAAATAAAATAAAAAGATTATTTTTTTGCGAAACAAGGAAATATTTCGTCTGTATTGCAACGAAAAGTCTGTTAATACTGCTTAAGGGAACAGTCGTTTTGGGCAAAATGCAATGTCTGTAATGTTATAGCAGGTGGTACACGTACTGTAATATGCTTTAGATGGGTTAACTGAATGGAACAGCAAGGCGTGGTATTAAGCAATGTCGTGTAGAATTGCACTAACTCTTTGTCATTCAGATTCGTCGGACCTGGTAAAAAGTAAGCAATGTGGAAGTAGGTTTCCTTAAAGGGGCTCGAGACTACAAGATTGGTTCTAAATTTATCTAACTACTGCGTATTAATGGCCTGTGTTTTTTGGTTCAGCTTGAAACCGTATTGTACGAAGCTACGTACGGTAAAGGGAAGAGCCTTGCGGAGGGAGGCACAGGCCGTGCGTGTTTCCAGATGCATTGCCCGAAGAGATGGAAAAACAGAACAAAATTCTTATTCACAAGAGCAAGTGTTGCCGTCGAGATTAGATTTATGTTCCTGTCGGAACAGAACATCGCCGATATAGCCTACCACTTGTCTTAACCTGTTCGATAAAGACAATAATATATGGCGCAAATCCAACATAGCTTGTCTAGCGGAACCCGTATGATTAAGCCAGGGTCTGTGCAGCTTGTAACGGGTACAGGTTACAGCACTGGTGAAAGATGACGCTCGGCATGTGACGTACAGCTTGGCGTTGTTGTGCCTCCGAATTTTATCTGCAACGTTGTTTGGAAACTGACAGTAACTAAGATTTTATGGCAGTGTGTAATGTATACGGAGCATATAAGAAGGATTTGCAAACATGAGCCTTGTGATTAACTTTCATCTGTGGGGTAATTAGCCTGCGGTGTGTTCGTTGGAACTTCAGAGGGACAGACACACATGGCATACAAAATTGTACGTACTCTTATCTTCTGCGTACTTTATCGCATAACAGTTAATATTTTGATACACTGTGCTTTGAACCGGAAACGCAAGGCAAAAGCCTTATGAGACACATACCTTAGTAACCGAGTACCATGACGTATTAAGCTTGCGTCGTGGTTACCATAAGTTGTTCACATTCCAGTAAATTCTTTCAGGAAACGGATGCCAGTCGATGGCTGTTTAATGATGACAGCTAGAACAAGCAAGCAGGTCGTCGTCTTCTGCGTTACTGCACCATACAGAGTTACAGGTTGAAACTGATGTTTCGGAGGAACATTCTGCCTCCGTCTTCAAGGTGACTGGATTAAATCCCGGTGAATGTTTAAGTGATTTGGTTGCGACAATGGGTTTATTGTGTGGATAGATCTGCAGTAACTGTCTACAGTCAGATCCACGGAAAGGGTGAAGGGCTTATACCGATCCAGCTGAGTGTTCGAAGTGAGACAATTCGGTTGCCACCGGTCTAATCCAGCATCACTGAAGATGGAGGACCCACACGGCCACGAAACGTCTGAATCAACCTGTAACTCTACATGATGTATGAACCCAACATGTTGTCATTTCAGCAGCACGCACCATGGAATACGGATAATTTAAACAAAGGACACTCTCCATCTGCCGTGCGCACAGCTGATGACAGTGAAAGTACGGAATGTAAAATTCCAGTTCCATTTTTAATAGAATGAAATATTGGAACATGTTTCGAATTTATTATCGAAGTTCTTTCTTGTCTTCAGACAAAGGCACCAGCAGTGCACTCATGAAGTCTCGTATGCTTTACGGGAGACGAGCTTGCCCGTGGATTAGAATCTGCATTCATTGCTTTGTGCTTTCTCCTGCTTCTTAGGCACGCCATTTAATCAATCGTTCGGTCCCCCACCCTCTCAGAGCTTAACTGAAATTGCCGACGCTGATTTTCCCTGAGCGTTGGTTTTGCTGAAATGTAACAAGAATTTCATAACATGGTGGGAAATAAAATCGATTGGACGCAAACCCATGCCTGTAACAGCAAACTGACAAGTCTGCACGTTTTTCTCCATAAAATAAACAATTTTTGTACGTGCATTTACATTTTTTTCTGTTTCCATTATTGGTTGCCGACACACAGACCTGGTCGTCGAACGGATGGAGGGCACAATTATGTATGGTCACGTACATATTATACAGATGTGCTGCATTTGGCTAGTCACACATGCGACAGACCTTTCAACCATCTGTCCACCCTACTACCGTCCTTCTTCATGGCCTTCTTAATAACCATTCAAAGCTCAGTGTTTAGCCTACTATATTTAACATTCATAAACTCTGCATTCCTCCCAAAAAGGATATTTGCGAGATCTGACGATCCCACACCTGTTTTGCGAGGTTTCAGGTCTTCTAGGGTGTTACGCCGTGGGGACCGATAAATAGATGCCTACATTTCGAAGAAGCCTGATGCCTTCGAAACACTGTGTTGCCAGAGGCGCTAAAATTTTGGGTAATTGGTGAAGTCACTTCGTTGTAGTGTACGTTAGCTGTTCTATATGCCGTCATTCTACGGAACGAAGGCTGGAACTGAAGCCAGTACTAGACTAGATACCTTCTGTGCTTTATTTCATATGAATTTTATATTGGCAATAGTCAACACTAAAGAACAGCAGCTACAGTTTCCTCTGAATCGGAGTGTCAGTGACCTAGCATCGTCTTACAACCGGTGTGCCGCACAGCGATTCTGTTTGTGCAGCGACATGCAGATTTTATACGTGTTCGTACACAATTAACAATATTTTAGGACGTGTGGCAGTGCCATCGAGATATTGTCAGGTCATGTTCTGTCGTCTCATCGGCCTGTGCTGGCGTTTTGCTTTTTTCCGCCCTGCGGAATAGCTGTTTCCATATTTTCATGTTTATTTATTTAAAAATATATGTAAATGGAAGGCATGAAGATGTATGACGAATAATATAAACGTGGTGTATATATAAGTGTGTATAAACGGAACGTCGCACGATTTTGTTTGCCGAGAGCTGCTGAGAAGTAACGACGCCAGCTGCATCATTGTAGACTTGTATTCCGAAAGTAGCGGGTTCAGATGTCTGCAGGCTTTTATCCTACCTGCGGCTTCCAGTGGTTTTCCACGCAGAAATCTAAAATAGTACACGACAACAAGAGTTTAGTTCCCTGTAAGATGTGATCGGCTTCTCACCTCACTCGACCTTTGCAGTGTAATCACCGTAACTAAACCTATGCTGTGTCAACAGCTTTACACCTCTAGTCCGGTGTGTCCAGCTGTGAGGGAACGTTGGATAGCATTTCAAAGCGTTGTACAAGTATGTGGCTGGTAGATTTTTCGTACTTTTTTTGTTTTGTTTTTGTTTTTTGTTTTCCCAGAACGGCTGAGTCCTCGATAAGTTACGAAATAAATTTTGTAGGTCTCAGTGACAACGCGATGACGTGTATACCGGCAAACTGCAACATGTGGCAGACTGCAAGCCTCGTGCAGTATGTAGTCCGGTCCATACTTATACTTTTTCTCACCTTGTCTTCCCATTTGCGCCCAACTATATTTCAGTGTTTCTCTGTGTTCCTTACATGTGTTCTGCCTTCACAAGTTTTATGTTTAATGTGCTGGTTCTAGGTTCGAATTTACTCACTTTTTTACATAAAAACTGTCATTCCACTTCATCTTTCTGGGAAGCGCAACGGTACGTATTTAACATCCTCATTTCTTGGGCACATGACAGCTTCAGTCATCTGCCCCGCGCAGCTGCGTCGATTCAACTCAACAAAGTGTAAGTTCATTGTATGAAAACAGTTAAACGCTGTAGCTTGCATTTTGGTGATAACGGAAGCGGATGCAGACACAAACACACACAAACACTCACACACACACACACACACACACACACACACACACACAAACACTCACACACACACACACTCACTAATGCAGTCTTGTCGGCCTTGTTTCAGGTAAGTGCAATTGAAGGAGCCATGCTAGTGCTACATGAGTTGTGCTGCTCGGCGGCACATACCTGTATAGCCAGGTACGTTTTACAGTTCTAGCACACGCGTGACCAGCACATTTAACTAATTCGGTCTGTTAACTGTGGCCATTATAGCTCTTCTATTGAAGTGCAAATGGAAAATGTTTGGACCATTACAGTAGAGTGACTGGAAATTCCCATATAATGATCAATACCGGCAAATTTGTCCCTTTGAACGCCATGATGATGTAAGAGGGAGTGGAGGTGAAGTGTCACTCACTACGGCAGGATGGCGCACGGGCACACACACACAATTCTTCCAATATTTAAACCTGTCACCATCATCTCCATTGCCTGTTCATACATACACCAACTGCTTGAATAGCAAAAGTACCTGCTGTGGAACTAACTTTGTAGTCCGTCGACTGTTTCTTGGCGTGGGCGTCATGTTCAGCCCATTGAACTCACTCTTCCAGAGTATTATGTTAATTCCATAGATTATAGAGATTTTGGGGCGGTCGGAATAGCTCAGTCGGTATAACGACTCGCTACGGGCTGGACGGTCCGAGGATCGGATCCCAGGTGGTAGATTTTCTGTTCCGTCCAGAGCGGCCCCGAGGCACACCCATCCCCCTGTACAATGGATATCGGGTCTTTGCCGGGGGTAAAGCAGCCGGAGAATGGTGCTCACTACCCATCTCTTATCGCCGGTTTGCAAATGGGTTGGAGCTATACCTCCTCCTCCCCTCTGTGCCTGCACAGGCATGTCGTGGTTGACCTGTACATTTGCCACAGTTTCTGGTGAGTGAATAGTCTCGGGCCAGTGTTCTTCCTTCGTTTATGAGACGGAAATTTGGACAGCGAGCCTTGCGCTAGGCAAGGAAAACATTAATTGTTCTACGAGAATTAGAGACGGGTGGATGTTACAGACTCCTCGCCACGTGAACTAAGTGTCTGACAATCAGGAATCCACATTACTAATTATACAACATACGGTACCTGTATTCCAGTATTTCACTCTTGTTTATTTGGGTTGATTTTATGAAAGTTCCGTCACTGGCGCCGACTCCCAACACACGGAGGCGCATAAAATCGTGTGTGAATTTCATCTACTGTGTTTTCTGTTCAGCCATCATTCGCCATTCTTTTCGGTACGGGCGTACATAGCACAGAATGGTCGATCAGGAAGAATCGTTGATATCTACCGCTTGCTTTTATTGCGGTATAAAATGTAAACGAAACGCGATACATTCAGAGTAATCTCCTCTAGATGCGGTGAGACGGCTTTTTATCCTTGTAATGCTGTACACGCTGAACTCCGGAAACGCGTAGTATGCTGTGAGCTTTCCATATAACACACCTTTTGTTGCGCGCCCTGACAGCACAAGTTCCCAGTACCCGGTTATTTCTGTATTAGATTAGTATTAATTCTGTCAAAAGTTTAAACGATTTCTCCTGCTACACATTGATGTGATATTTGCGGTAGGTAGAGTATGTCAGTCCCGTTGTATCATTAATCATTACCGTGCAAAATATACGTTGGAATTAGAGCGATAAATGGGACAGATACAGATTCATGTACGTTCTTATAATAAAACCAACTAGATGCACTAATTTCTCCATTTATTTCTGGAATAAAACTCTACACGTTTCAGGCAGTTCCTCTGTCCATCATCAGGAGTTTTTCACTGTACACACAGCAATGATATATGTCATACAACTATCGAGCAGGATCAGGACGGAACTGCAGTTCCTTCTTGATCCTGCTCGCAAGCTGTCAGCAAACCTGTAACATATACCATTACTGTGTGTACAGTGAAAAACTTCTGATGATGGACAGAGGGACTGTCCGAAACATATAGAGTTTTATTCCAGAAATAAATTGAGAAATTAGTGCATCTAGTTGGTTTTATTATAAGAATTTATCACGACGCACGGTCACCTGAACGTCAGATTCATGGACGTGTTCTGTGCACACAATATTTTCTGGCGCGTGTACGAGTTCGAAATTGGAATTTGGATTGTTGTCCGAAGTTAGAGTGTGGCGTAGTGCATTATGACGTTACATCCTGTTATATACTTCTTTCAGCATTATTGGCAATGCATTGGTTTTGGTCGGCGTTTAGAAGTTGAGAGAAACGAACAGTTTATTAAACTGGTAGCATGTGAGACCGACGTTTCGCGAAAACTGTGAATGGAAAATTATGTGGCCAGAGGTACGTGGAACGGATATATGCAATACAAAAAAAATTTTGGAACTGAATTTTTTTTTAAAAAAAAAGGCACTTCTCTTCTTGATTTCAAAACTCTCGCCGTGTTCTGAATGTTTTATTCTTTCTTTTGGGTGATTCCCCGGCGTCTGAATTTTATATGCCGAAGTTTCGGTACACTCTCTTCCATCTTCATAGGCGGTATAAGCACAGAGTGTTCGAAACACCGGCATATAAAATTCAGACGCTGGGGAATCACCCAAAAGAAACAATACAACAGGTCTGTTGTTCTCACACACGCAGACGTCACCAAATAGTAGGGTTATTAGTTCAAAGAGAGTGAAGGAAAATATCTGAAGAGTTTTTCGTTGCAAAATGTGATGGGAATGACTGCTTTGGCGATACAGTTAGTGGTAACATTAAAGTGGGTACTGTGAGTCTGTGGGCTGGATTCGTTTATCCCATGACCTAGTCCACTGAGGATTGGATTCCGTAAAATGAGATAAGTTCGTTTACCAGCTGAACGACTTAGCGTCTCAGGTAGGTCCCAGGTGGGTTTTCTCTTTCGTGACTTAAGAATTTTTTCTTGGCCATTTCATAATCAGGCCTAAGGTGAGAAATTTTGACGACCTGTTTTGATCGTATTGCAAACAATAATCGGTGATGCTGATATACAGCGGTGGGTGGGGGGGGGGGGGGGAGAGGGTGTGGTTGCGGGGGGGGGGCAAATACGTCATGTAAGGTTTACATGACTTCACAGTTACTCA
>Ga0123357_10010498_pt1 | contig 11783 bp, 6 predicted proteins | sample TergutEmb28metaG_FD_89873 | JGI IMG/M metagenome (GOLD analysis project Ga0123357, IMG submission 89873) | Embiratermes neotenicus P4 segment gut microbial communities from Petit-Saut dam, French Guiana - Emb289 P4 | ecosystem: Host-associated > Arthropoda: Insects > Digestive system > Gut ...
TATTTTAATTATCAAATCTCCAACATGTTTCGGTCAGCACTGACCATCATCAGGGAGTACGTACAATTGCATGGTGAAGTTACCGAAAAAATATAGTTTTTCTAAAGTTGCACACTAGAGTATATATATATTTTAACGGTTGTTTAAAACATAACTGTTTTTTTTTCAAATAAAAACATTGTGCAATAAGCTAGCTATTTTAGAATAACAAATAACACACTTAGAATATATTAAATAAAAATCAACCCGCATGTAAAATAATCGTGTGTTTCAAAAACATAGTCGTCCTCTAACTACCTGATGTCCGTGATCAGCTGACTGTACATCCCACTCTCTTCACTCCATGCACATCTTCCTCCGGGAACTCTGCTTTCATGACCTTCCTCCCGGACGCCTTTGAACTGCTGTTAAGATTCTAACAGTCCAGCAGACTTCTCAGTCTTCCCTTCCGATTCTTTGTAATTTCTTATCGTGCAACTCTTGTGGTTTCATTATCGAAACCACGGCCGAGTGCAGTTCCAGCGAACAATATTATACATCCGGTCAAAACGCGATCATCTGCGCGAAAGTCGCAGCAAACCAAACCGAACCGAAGCAAAGAAGAAAACGTTCAATATGAGAAGTTTAAAAAGTTATTCTCGTTAATAAAAATGTTACTGGAAGTTCTAGTACAATATGGATGTTCCCACAACACTATTTTGACCTTCTTTATCGTTGCAACGTGCATTCTGTAGTTTAATTAATACACCAACAAATGCACATATATTCATTTAATGGTCTAAAATTCGCATTAAAACACTTAAAACGCTCCTACATGTTTCGATCATACGATCATCCTCAGGGAGCACCGTTACGTTGAGTTGGTGCTGCCACAGCACCAACTCAACGTAACGATGTAAATCACTGAGGGTTTTTAAACTATAACTTTAGCGAGGAACAATGTATGGTCCCTGAGGATGATCGTATGATTGAAACATGTAGGAGCGTTTTAAGTGTTTTAATGCGAATTTCAGATCATTAAATGAATATATGTGCATTTGTTGGTGTATTAATTAAATGAACTATTTTGACCTGTTCACAAATCCTTTAGGCTAACTGCATTTAACTCAGCAAGTCGGATACTCCTTCCACACCCTAAACGCATAAGTATGCGTACCAGAGAAATGCAGGAGCAAAAATGATGAGGAGGAGTGGAGAATAAAATACACGAAATTCTCTTTTGTGCTCTCTCCATGTCTGAATTAATTCGAAGCACATAAACTCACAAAGAGTAATTTTACGACCTGTGTTTGAACGGATTCCCTTTACATACAGAGACTAGAGGGAGGGGATTATTATAACCGTCAGTGTACAAAAGCAGTGTGTGACGGTAACAAGCGTGGAGAGCATAACGACGTGACTGATTCGAATCCTGGTCACGGTAGGCTATCCTACCTTAGACGTTAGTACCCCAAGAGAAGGCCGATACAGTAGCCACCTGCAATAACACTACACCCACAACAACCGCGACAGACCACCCATATCACCTTGCAGCATTTCACAATATCTTACTTGATCGCAGTAGTTGACGCGGTGTCGTAAAATGGCAGTCCAGAGGGCATTTCGGTGCATTCTGTATCCTTTCGCATACGGCTACACGTACACAGGAAAAATTTTGATAAGTCTCAGATTATCACAGCAGTATCTACGACACGTCTAATGTTCTCCATGTGACGCCGCGTGGATTACTGCACTACATACGCTTTGGAGGGACTTTCTGCCCCATCTACAGGAAAGCCCAAAACGCTCCTCCGAAACGTCGGTGCTAAGCCAATCTGCACGGTGTCCTGTCTCCGAGTTTCGGTATATTCATTATTAATTAGAATTGTAATTCTTATTTAAAGTTTTGCAGCCACTTATTTTCCTTTTAATATAGGAAAATGGTCTACTCCTTTCTAGGGGAAAAAAAACAGAACAAATCAGCAATGATGAACCGAATGTAAAACAACGCCAAAGTACTTTGATGTCCACGGTTTCCCGATATGAGAAACAGCGTTTCTTAGTTTGAGAGCTCCCATCCGCCGCCTTTTCGTCCTCTGATAAAGAGTGGTGGACGCATATGCAGCACTTGTCAAATAATACCGACAGCGGGAAATCAAAATATGCACTCAGAGAAAAACTTGACCTAGTGACACTTTTTCCACCACAGGTCTCACATGGACGCCGGTCGTCGCTGTGAGAGGCCGGCCACTAGTCGGGATCGTACGCGGACAACTCGCAATAAAGACAGGCACACACGCTGGACAGTTGCGTTAGAGCAGCTGCCGGAAAGGCTGGGGCATGTCCCCGGTCTTGAACAGTGGCCTACACCGCACATCGTGAAACTCACACACAGTGACAAGGGCTCAAGAATTGCATTTAAAATGTGGCTGTTCAGTTTACGATGTAGATTTCATAATAAATGTCCACAATAGTGTCGCACTGTTAATGCTCAAATTACAAGTTTCTACATATTCTCCACGGAAAGACAAGCGCCAGTCGTCCTTAGCCATCTATTCCTCCTGTGTTGGTAAGCAGTTTATATTACAATGACACAACGACGCATTATTCACAGACAACAAACGACTTGCAGTTACCCTCTCGAGTCACGGTAACCAAAAAGTGCACTAAAAAGGCATACGAAAGCTAGACAATGTGGACAGTGTTGACCTACCAAATATCTGTGGGTCTTCATTTTGGAACTTGCTCCATGTCACCACTCTGGCGCCTTGAATTTTGAAGTGCATCCTAAACTTCTGGAAAATTTGTGTATCCCTGATTTAAGGTTCTCACGGTGACAGTGTATTCTGGGTTATGGTCAATCTTAACTAGACTACACGGCGTCAAACCCCGTAAGACCGTATTATTCAATACACCAATCCTTTCCAAATACAGTCGCGCCCGGTTATAACGACATCGGTTTATATGACACCTCGTCTATATCACCAGATATTCTGTGGTACCAATTAATGCCTCACTGTTAACCGTAACATTATACTCCTCTGCTAGAACAACACTTGTTTATAACGACACAAAATATTCGGTCCAGTTTATGACGTTATAACCGAGTTCGGGTGTGTTGCAGATCAAGAGTTAAATATCTGTGACAGCAAAGGAGGTAAAAAAAATGTCAGTACTCCACTTCGAGGTGCGACATCCCCGTTGTGTATATCAAAATACGATACGGTACAGAAGGTAGTCAAAACACAACTATAGATATATTTGTAACATAGATGGCTAAAGCTAGCAACTACATGTTTTTAAAACCAACATGATTTCTATTAAAACCTGAAATTAACTAACCATTTCAACCGAAATTCTAAGTACATACACCAACTAGTACAACGTTATGAAATTCAGTATTTTGTTCACGCAGTGTATTTAGGCCTTTCGCCTGATTCTCATAACACAATACCATTACTTTCCTGAGCAGCATCAACGGATTGGTCCTTCCCGTGGAGAAGGAAGGAATTTCCTAAACCGTGAGGCGGGATTAATAAAGTGAGAATTCTACTGTCTGTCCAAAGTTTTGTTTCTTAAAATTCTCCACAATATAAAAAACCGCAATTTCCAACGATCTCGCTCAAAAAAAAATTGTTATAAGAATGTTTCATTTTTAACTCACATTACCTGAGTCACAGACCACACACATTTTATCGTTTACATCCCAAAGATTTAGAAAAGCGCGGGGTATTCGAGACCGATAGCATACATACCTAATCTGCTACGCTGTGGTCAAATTAAATCCACGAATATTCTTAAAAACAATTATTATTGCGCCGACATCTTTTTCAGATAACCAACCATTTATTCTTTAAAACATACACAGAATGCAGTTAAGCCATCAAAAGTAGCGGACAAATTGCCATTCCTCAGAACCTTCGTTCGTAGTTTAAGTTGATGTGTAGGACTACCTAAAAAATAAGGAATTGTTGCACGTTATAAAGATACAGACAATTAATGCTGACGAAAAAACATATTCGGTAGTTGACACTATTTATTAGGGCCAATGTACAATGTGGCTGCCGGGATAGCGTAGACCTGGGCTTTTAAAACGACTTCTTCTCGCGCACAACTGTCACAACAAAACAAGCACGCGTACCTCTAGGTTCTACTAATATTATTTCCTACTTACAGGATACTGGGTCTTCCGGGATGTTTCGTCGGTTGTCAGATTTGATGTCTTCAAACCTGACAATCAGCGATACAACAGCGAAGTGGAAACCTCAAATTTTACAGTTGCTTCTTTTCCAATTTAGCGCATGTAGACGACAAAGGAGAGTCTGTGTTTATACTCTGACAATGAAATAGTAAACTGGTATACACTTTACAGATGTTTTACTGTGCATTTTAACAATTTTAATAGTGCAATTAACGTTTCTAAATTTCAATTATTAAAAAATTCTAACTCTTTCACGTACCAGCAGGCGACCGTCCGCGTACCAACCGTGGTAGCCGTAGCAACGTTTATAAAACACTGGCGTAGTCAGTATAGCGACTCACTACGGGCTCAACGGTCCGGGGTTCGAACCCGGTGGGGGACAAATTTTCCGCACCCGTCCAGACCGGCTCCGAGGCCCACCAACGGGTATGGGGTCTCTTCCCTGGGTGTAAAGCGACGGAGGGGCGGCGTTAACCATCCATCCCCATGTACCGTCGAAGTTAAAAAAAAGAGTAGAGCTATAACTCTACTCCCCGTCTGGGCCTTTATGCCCTGTTATAGGGCGAACATTACCTTTACCTATGTCTAAAGCAGTATGTGACCTGAACGTTTTGTACGAGTTGAATTTGACGCTGTATGGATGTCTTAAAATACCGTTTCACTGACAGACGGAAGAACAGCGTGGTCAGTGTTATTAACTGGACATCTCTACTCACCCGTCAGTCGCCCTGCTTATGTTGCAAGTTTCTCTTCCGTTTTTAAGAATGTGGAATGTTGAGGAAAGAGATGTAGTTGTGACAAATACAGGAACCACGACAGGCAGTGCACCTGTTTCTCTTTAGGTGTGTCGGCTATGGAGTTTGTAAGAAAACGTCAAAAGTTCGGGCATTAAAGCGTTAAAGTGTTTTCCTGTTTATGAACAAATGATCATAAGTGAAGACGATCCGAATTCCAAACCAAGGGCAATCACAGGAAATATCAAGCTGCAGCATTTCAACGCTATGACAGCAAGCAAGCAACTGGATGGCAAAGCAAGTATTAAAACTTTGAAAAATGCCTATCATAACCCAGTTGAGCCCAAAAGTGTTCCTCCTTCACTGGACCTCTACCGAGACATTGGTGCAGATCGTACAGGAAACTAAGAGACCGCACGTGACGGTGTTGCAATGATACCCTCGGCACTTCTCGTCCAATCACAGTGCTTCCACTTATCACCCACAGGAAGTCACGGCCGCTCTTCCTGGTGGGTTTGGCCCCCGGCAGAGGTTGACACTTCTTCGCTTCGAATTCCATTACTGTTTTATTACCACCACCTAGACGGTTATTTTTTGGTTTCTTCACCAACTCTTCGCTTCAGGATGTGGTTACGGGGCTTTGTCCCCTAGTTGTGCAGAATGATCGTGAATATGGCCAAACGAAACAATGGTTTTCATAGCATGGCTATGCTGAATACAGCATTTCCACTGCCTAATATTCGAAGAGTGCTTAATGAAGTGGTAGGTACGTTAGCAGGCACAGCCCCCTGTATTTTACACTTTCGCAGAACGTTATTTTGTTTCCATGGCGCAACATCCCTAGTGGGACAGGGACTCCTCATTATCGAGGCTTCACGATCACACTCAGACACCACACACGGTAGGACTCCTCTGGACGAGTGATCGGTCTGTCACTGTTCCCTCTACCTGACAACAGAAAACACGTCAATCATCCATGCCCCCGGCGGGATACGAACCCACAATCCCAAGCAAGCGAGCGGCCGCAGACCCACGCCTTAGACCGCGCGGCCACTGGGATCGGCTCGAAAAATGTAATACTGTCTCAAACAACAAACATTTATAAACTGGTAGAGCCGGCAAATGGTTAGGATTCCTGTTATTTTTACTATTATAAATGGGAGGTCCCGGATCAGATTTTCTGTTCCTTTTGGCAAATGCTTAAAACAGGCTATGACCGCTTCCCTCCACATTTCCATTATTATTATAACTACTCCGGCATTCAATGCTACATTATCGCCTATCAATGAAACTGGAAAAAAGTGGTTAAATAAACCGAGAATCAATCACTATCAGCAATTTATTGTTCGTTTGCATGAGGTTGATAAGCCCTAACGGAAAAAAAGGGAATCAGAATCTCTGTTTCATTTTCCGTCCATATCCAGCAAATTCACACTGATGACCTCCCTGTCCTTCCTGTCAGAGCCAGCTGTAACGCCAGCAGAATGTCGTCATGTTGCAGGCCAGGGTAAAACTAAGCAGCTCGCAGCCCGACGTCCACCATGGACCCTAGCACATGCTATCTCACATTTCCACCATAACACCGGAACCACTGCCTTCCCTTTAACCCTTAATGCCCAGTGGTACACTTGTAAAATTAAGACACGCTACACTTAGACCATACAGTGCACTGACGTTTCGCGTCGGTTTCACAATAAACAGCACAAACTTCCCAACACAGCATTAACTAATTAATTAGTCCTTCCGCGTCATAAGAACAGATCATCTTTCCAGTGGTCTTGCCATTGCAGTTTCATGCATAATTTATATGAACGTCAGTCTTCAAATGGTACAGATGTATCTTGCCAATGAAATTCCACACAGATTACAAAAATAATTTGTCCAGCACACTACATAAAATATTACTGTGTTTGCACTGAGTCTAACCAAACCGGCGTACGGTGTGTATGAGTGTCATCACGATAATAGATACATGTATAAACACAACCACTGCACAGCACATGGGAAAGTACCCCAGTTATCAGTTCCAGCCAGACTGATCTATCAACACATCACATAACTGTTATACATTCTTCAAAACACATTACGACCAACAGGGCACACAGAGTTCACACACTTTCGAACTTAACACGCCTAACTGATTACACGCGAGTATCGCGTGATAGTCTTGGCATCTGTTACATGACTTGAGTCCTTGAACAATAAGCGCTCATTACAAAAATGAAGAACAGGTGGAAACGCTGAAAAAAAGTACGGCTCACTGCTATCAATGGAACACTCGCCTTTGTACACACATAAACAGTTCAGGCTGCCAATAATAAAAGTCATTGTTACTAGCTCGAAAAACTTGTATTTATAGTTGACTAAAGGGATAACACGTTACAGTTTTATTAGGTCCTCCATTTGCTACCACCGTGACAACCCGGTGTTAATCGGAAGGTAGACCCAAGCATTGTAAGAACTGAATTATTATTATTATTATTATTATTATTATTATTTTGCCACCCAATTTTTACGAAACCAAGTAAGATGCAAAGGTACATGTAAAGTTGTCCCTGTGCAAGACTTGAAGGCACAGAAGAATTGGGAGGTACAGACATCTCGGCGACAGATGAACAGTCAGTCTGACGCCCCGGCTGCTTTACCACATGGGAAAGAGTTCCCGGAACCCACTGTTAGGAAGCTGCGTTGGGGCCAGAGCCATTCTGGGCGTTTTTGGAGAACAGACAAACCTCTTGCCCCTGATGGAAATAGAATCACAATTCCTTGGAGTCCAGCCCCTAGTACAGTCATTATAACGACTAAGCTATTCCAACGGAATAAAATGTAAAAGATAAAACATGATAACCAAATATTAAAATAAACAAGACAGGTAATGTACGTGTAACGTGACACTTGAGGTGCGTTCGTGAAAACACTGTTGCAGAGGAAAAGCAATAAATATTACACATTCTAAGTGTGTGTTTGTAGCCTTAGGTATCCAGCACGCAATGCGCACGCGCCACAATGTCACCTGTGGCCTGTCCGCCTCTACAATATTTTTCCACACTACCGCACGACGGGAAGATTTTCGGGGAAAAAAAAGTTCCTGCATATAAACTTTGTTTTGATTTCGTCTACAACTTTTAACAGAAACATTTCTCATTCTAAGAACAACTGAGCGAGATATAATCAAAAATGTATATTGGTCTTCATGTACAGTACCCGTTATTCCTGTCAGGGAAACTTGAAATTTCGCGACAGTGTTCTGAAAACACTCAGGTATCAAATTACATGAAAATGCGTTCCATGGGAGCCGAGTTGTTCCATGCGGACGGACGGACAGACGGATGTGAGGAAAGACAGACATGACGAAGCTAACAGCCTCTTTTCACAATTTTGCGAATGCGCCTAAAAACGAAAAATACGTTACGAAAAGTTGCAAAGTTGTGGCACTTACGGGATATTTCATCGATGTGGAAATTCGATTAAGAAAAACAAAAACATAAAGAGCTAATATGCAAAAGAAAAAATACTGTTTAATTAGAACGAAGAATTGTATTACGTTATTTAAAGTTCAAAATAAATATATACAGCAGGGAATGAATATAGATTATAATCGGCAAATGGAAAGATCACTACTAACTAAAAGAGGTAATCACAGCGGAAAGGTGTCTCAATAAACACCCAAAGGATAGGAAGATATATGAAAGCGGTTTCAACGTCAGGAACAAAGAAATCCGAGGGGACGTAAAATATATTTCAAGAAATCAGCTTCTGGACTCTGCGAATGGTGATAATTTACTGTGTGAACACATGTCATAGGAAACACACTATAATGGACGCTAATAAGAAATTTGGTTTAAACACAATTTAACGCACAGGAAGCTACGCTGGTCTACAGGCCTGAATTCACGCATCAATGGATCGCAGGTTGATGCCATAGCAAGTTCAGATACACAAAGACAAGCAAATAAACCCTTCGAAGGTTTGGCGATTTTCAAATATTTACGAACCAGAGTTAACAAATCAAAATCACATTCACGAAGAAATTAAGAGCAGATTACATTCGGTGAACGTGGCTTGTCATTTCTTCCAGAAACTTGGACCTTCCGTACGCTAAAATACACAAACATAAAAATGAAAACATACAAACCCACTAAACTATAACTTCGTCTCATTTATATGGTTGTGAACACGAGTGCACAAATACTAGGCGGATACATTTTCTAAGACGGCGCCTAACATTTTCAGCATAAATGCTCAATAACCTCCCACCCTGCATATAGCAATGCGTATCAGTCAACATGCAACTAAAATAGCGTCAGATATCAGTAAGGTTCCCATGCCACTCCAGAACCATGTCATCAGTGTGTGACTCGCTTCATATCATCCATCTGGCGCCTACAAGTCCCAAATGGCTCTTATATTTCTGGAAAATTTGTGGATCCCTGGGTGTGAAAAATCAGTCGTTCAAGTTCGTGGAAGGGCATAGGTACTTCGGAATGAAATGTCGAGGAAAATATTTGAAAATGGGACGGGGGGTGAGTAAACAGGGGGCGCCGAAACTTACATAACGGGACCCTTGATATATCGTACCATACATCAAACGGGGCTGTTATTAAGGTGATCAATGTTAAGGGTTGCAATAAATTGGAAATCTAGCACGCGTCGGGGAAGATAAATACATACGCTTGGAGTAAGGTTTAATCCAACGGAAAATATCATATGGAAGACGTGGAGATCGGTGGACAATATTTAAAAAAAAAAAGTACGAAAGAATGGACTTAATTTCAGTCACGATAAAGTGCTATGGCGAAGTCTTGTGAACAAACCAATGAACTCGCAGACTCAACATAAGTTGGAAATTTCTTCTCATTTACTTCTAAAAAAATGCTTTCAAGTGTGAGAAGTAAAAATAGATACACGGTAAATCATACTGAAATAACAACAAAACGCCGCTCCGGTTCGCTATGAAAATGACGGCCTGGGTTGTGCGTGCAACGGATGTTCGCCAGCAGTGAAAGGCCACCTCGTATCCTGACATCTTCACTGTCGGTCGGTAAGGTTCAATGTACCGTTACATGAAGAGAATTAAAACCTTTACATTTTAATCCTGCATCTTGCATCACGGAATTGATCAGTTGGTTTTGCGTGCTTTTGTGTACTAGTTGAGGTGAACGGAAATGCCCTGCAGTTTCTGGTAAGACCAAATGAAGTTACGCAGTGAATGGAACACTAATGATAGAAACACAGTGTTTGCGACACTCACACTGAAGATACTTGGCTTCGTTAAGTACCTCCCTTAAACAAGAACTCTCACCCACTAAAGACTGGTTTCCATGTAATAGACGGGTTTGTAAAGCCGCGAAAAGCGACTATTAGCTTCGTCATGTCTGTCTGCCCGTCCGTATGTTCCCATGGAACAAATCGGCTCCCACTGGACGGATTTTGATTAAATTTGATATTTGAGGACTGTTCGAAAAACTGTCGAGAAAGAGCAAGTTGGATACAGCCTGACAAGAATGACGTGTCCTTTACATAAATACCTATGTACATCTATGATAGTTCGGCGAATTCCTCTTAGAATGAGAAATTTTTCTGATAAAAGCCGTGACGAAAATCAAAACGCATATTTTATGTTCACTAACACGTTTCCGAAAATCGTGCCCTTTATGAGATAATGTCTAAAAAAAAAAGTCTATGAGCAAACCAACGCTCTTTTGTTCAATGCAGCATCGGGTACTTCACACGAAGACCTAGGTACATTTTATTTTGCCGGCGACAAAATCTGCCACACATGCACTTTTGTGCAACAATCAAATTGTTTATACAGTTGACAGCAACACGCAGCTCTGCAACACACACAGAATATATTTTGCTTTCCCACTGCAAAAATGCTTACGCGAATGCGCCACAATATTAGGTTATACGTACATCACCTATCTTGTTTAGAATGTTAGACTCCAGTTGAAATGTTATGGCACACGGTGACGCACGGGAGGAAAGTGAAGGGGAAACTGGCGAATGGAGTAGGTAGCCAGTACCCTTCACACTACCTCGCAACATGCTGTATCCAGCATTACTACGCTGATGCGCACAACTCGGCTGCAAGTAGTCGATGGAACTGACGCCCCCGCCGATTTAAATGGACTTGTCCGTTTCGCCGAAAGACGAAATCTGGTTTCTGCGCGTATGCCATCACATTTCAACTGGCCTCTACTACCTTCCATCACACTCACACAAGGTCACGCGTTTGTAGACACATTTACAGACAGCGAGAGCTGAGATACCTCACCGGTGTATTGCGTCGGATGTTGGCTACATGACCGACGAATGAGCCTTCCACATCTGAGAGGGACAAAAGATCCTCTTTTTCCAAAGCGTGAAGACCAGCTCTAGGGCCAACCCACTCTCCTATTCAGTACGTACCTTGGGCTGTAAACCTGTAGCCCAAAGCGTGAAGACCAGCTCTAATGGCAACGCACTTCCCTATTCAGTAGGTACCTTGGGCTGTAACCCAAAGCGTGAAGACCGGCTCTAGTGGCAACCCAGTCTCCTATTGAGTGGGTACCTCGGGCTGTAACCCTATCGTTAAGCGACCGGGGAGTGAATCTTGCCACTCACCTCCATCCAGTACCGAGATTTTTAATAAGCCATATGTCTACTCTGCCTTTATTTATGCAGCACAGTCAGGGGCGGATCTAGCGTGAAGCTAATAAAGCTTAAGCTGCAGGGCCCCTTCCAAGGCCTTGGGTGGGGGGGGGGGGCCTTAAAATTATTTTCCCGGGGTCATACTTTTTTAAAAAAAATTGGAAAAATAAAGACTTTTTAACAACCATCTTAACCGACCCCCACAATTGTTTAGGGTTTTTTTTTAATAAAAATAA
>Ga0123357_10010499_pt1 | contig 11783 bp, 8 predicted proteins | sample TergutEmb28metaG_FD_89873 | JGI IMG/M metagenome (GOLD analysis project Ga0123357, IMG submission 89873) | Embiratermes neotenicus P4 segment gut microbial communities from Petit-Saut dam, French Guiana - Emb289 P4 | ecosystem: Host-associated > Arthropoda: Insects > Digestive system > Gut ...
AAACTTATTCATTTTTGAAAGCCCGAGTTTCTCGGAGCCTCTCGGCATCATAAAGCCGAACATTTTTTCAATAAGATTTTTTTTCACTTTAACTTTTTTCGGTTTTCTTAAAATGTTAAGTCCCCAGAAAGTAAAGAACATGCTTACCTTTCTTCCCATTGCCGCCGACGCGGTTGCCATAATAAAAGACGCTATCGCCTTGTCCAAATCTCCCGAAAACACTATAAAGTTTTTGCCGTTATTTGCGCCCAATACGTTCGGCGGAATGTTGGCGCTTGATTTCTGAACGCGCGCGACATAGACGCCTTTGTTTTCTGTTGACCCTAAAAACACATGGCCGGTTCTTCGGCAGTAGCTTTCCAAGTCGCCGACAAAACCCGGATCAGTCGCGCTTATCTCAATTATATCGCCGTCTTTTACCTCTTTAATCGCGTCGGCAAACTTTAAAATCGGACCGGGACATTGAAGCCCGTTGGCGTCAACTTTTATAACGTTCATATCTTTTTCCTTTAGCGCGCTTTGCGCAGTACTGTTAGCGGCAAATGATTTTGTATCTTGTTGCGGCGGGGGCATTGCCCCCTTTGGAAGTTTCCCAAAAATAGAATGATAAAGTCTATAGCCTCCGCTTAAATTGTAAGCGTCAAAACCATTTTGCATAAGAATGCGCGCTGCAATGTATCCGCGCAATCCTATTTGGCATGTCACGTAAACTTTTTTCTTTTTATCTAATTCATTCATGCGCTTGCGCAGGCTGCCGTCAAGCGGAATGTTTATATAGCCGTCTATGTGTCCGTTCTCATACTCTATCTGCGATCTTGAATCAAGCAGAATGACGCTTCCGTCTTTGGGAAGTTTTTCAATATCATGCCAGTGATAGTTTTTAACTTTTCCTGCAAGAACGTTTTCTATGGCAAAGCCTGCCATATTGACCGGATCTTTCGCCGAAGAATAAGGCGGCGCGTAACATAGCTCAAGCTTTGTTAAATCGAACGCCGTCATGTTGGCGCGTATTGCCGTGGCAATAATATCGCAGCGTTTGTCAACGCCGCCAAAGCCTGTAATCTGAGCGCCCAAAATTTTCCCGCTCTTTTTCTCAAAGATTGTTTTGATAGTCATGTTGATGGCGCCGGGATAGTAGCTTGCGTGGCTTGGCGAGTATGTAAAAATTTTATCGTAATTTAGCGCGAGCTTTTTGGCAGTTTTTTCGTTGATGCCGGTTGTGGCCACGTCCATATCAAAAACTTTAAGTATCGCTGAACCTTGAGTGCCTTCGTATTTCGATGGGATACCACAGATGTTGTCAGCCGCAATACGACCTTGTTTGTTTGCAGGTCCCGCAAGAGGCACGGCAGTTTTTTGCTTAGTCACAAAATCTATAACTTCTATAGCGTCGCCCGCCGCGTAAATGTCAGGCTCAGACGTTTGCATCTGATCGTTCACAACTATGTAGCCGCGCTCGTCCACTTTAATGCCTGCGGCTTTTGCAACTTCGCTTGCCGGGCGAACGCCCACGGACATAATCGCTAAATCCGCATTTACGGTTCCGTCACTTAAAGTTACGGATAAGCCGTTTTTATTTTCTTCAATTTTTTGCACGGCATTATTAAGCAAAAGGTTTACGCCTTTTTGAGCGATATGTCTGTGCACGTCGCAAGCCATATCAAAATCAAGCGGAGCTATAACCTGATTTGTCATTTCCACAATAGTAACGTCAAGGCCCGCGGTTTTTAAATTCTCGGCCATCTCTACGCCTATATAGCCGCCGCCTATTACAACCGCGCTTTTTGGATTGTTAGTCGCAACAAAATTCTTTATTTTGTAAGTGTCTGGGATGTTTCTGAGCGTGAAAACTTTTGAAGAGTTCGCCCCGGGAGTATTTGGAATAAAAGGAACTGCGCCGGGAGCAATAATAAGTTTGTCGTATTTTTCGCTGTATTGGTCGCCGGTTTTAAGATTTTTCACCAGAACCGTTTTTGCTTTTGCGTCTATAGAAATAATTTCATTTTGAATGCGCGCCTCGACGTTAAAACGCGAGCGGAAACTTTCAGGCGTCTGAAGCGTCAGGGCTTCCCTGTTCTTTATTTCCCCGCCGATATAATAAGGCAGGCCGCAGTTTGCAAACGATACGTATTCGTCGCGTTCAAAAATAATTATCTCGGCGTTTTCATCCAAACGCCGCAATCTTGCCGCGGCCGAAGCTCCGCCGGCGACGCCGCCCATGATTAAAATTCTTTTTTTCATAAAATTTCCTTTTGTGTCTTATGCCTGTCATCCCAGAGATTCGTAGTCTGGGATCTGCCTTTGCTTTATCTTTGTTTTTTCTGTCATCTTTACTGCAGATTCCCGACAGAGACCTTCGGGAATGACACCTATAGTGTTGTTAGAGACTTAAAAGTTTGAGGCGAGGCGAAGAAAAACTGAGCGATGCGTATCTACGTAGAGCGGAGCGACCGATACGTGAGCAGTGAGCGTGCTACGAATAAGTAGCACATGTCTGCGAACGGGCGCGAGTGGTGAGCGCCCCATCCTCAATTAGCCGCAGCCCAAAATTTTAAGTCGCTATAAACAGACTATTTCACTACTTCGTAGGGCCAGTCGCTGATGCCCCCGAAAGTATTGACGTTTGAGTACCCCATTTTCGCTAATGCCGCCGCTGCTCCCGCCGCTCTGCGTCCGCTGTGACAGTAAACAAGTATCAAAGCATTTTTATCCGTAAGTTCTTTTGCTGCGCGTTTTGAAATTTCATAGTCCGGCATAAGAATTGCGTTAGGAATATGCCCGTCGGCAAACTCTTCCGGCGTGCGAACGTCAAGCAAAATAAACGGCTTGCCTTCGCTCATCAAAATTTTTGCCTGCTGAGGCGATATGGTTTTATGAACCGTCCTTTGTATCCTTTCGTTGCCTGTCGTTTTGTTGTCCGTTTCCGGCATCTTCTTAATTCCGCCGAACAAAGTGTTAAAAATACTCATATTAATCTCCTTTACTATATCTGTCATCCCCGAAATTTTCTGTCGCGGATCTGCCTTTTTCCGAACACAGTTTCATCAAGTATGTCCCGCCATTGTTCATTACTACCGTTAATCAATCCCAGCTTCCACTCTCTGCTCCAGCTTTTCAAACCCTTCTCTCTATCTACTGCGTCTTTCATATCGCTGAACATCTCGCAATATACAAGCAGCTTCAACTTATATCTTTTTGGAAAACCTTCAACATAACCGACTCTGTGTTTAAAAACTCTGCGCACAAGGTCAGTGGTTAGGCCTACGCACAGCGCGCCATTTTTTTTATTTGTGATTATATAAACAAAATATTGTTTCATGTTTTTTGTAGTGTCTGTCATCCCAGAGATTTGTAGTCTGGGATCTGCCTTTGCTGTTTTGTCTTTAACGGCAGATTCCCGATTAAGACACTCGGGAATGACAATATTATACTTTCAGTCTTATAACAGTATTCGGCACTATCAGTTCTTTGTACTTATTGTCTATCTGGATTCTAACGCATTGCCCTGCTATTCCCGGGTTAATTTCTTCAACCAAATTATTGTTCCTGCAATCGTAAATTTTATCCAGCGCTATTTTAATCGGCTCAAATTGACTTGGAGGCAAGGCCTCTATTTCCATGCCTTTTTTAAGCTTATGCTTAACTTCTATTTTCAAAAAACCGTCTTTGTTTTCCAAAACTTTTCCGCCGTTGCGCCATTCGCTTCTGCTTGAAGCGTCTTGATAATCCTGCGCGCGCTCATCCGGAACGCCGTCAAAAAAGCCAAGCGTATATCCGCGGTTTTGAAGCGTTTCAAGCTCTTTCATGTAAATATCGGGCTGCCACTTTTCAGGCGCGGTAAAATAATCATCGATAGCTTTGCGGTAAACGCGCGCGGTCTGCGCAACGTAATATTCAGTTTTATTTCTTCCTTCTATTTTAAAAGAATCAAAACCGGCTTCCAAAACTTTATCGAGTTTTGGCATTAGGCACAAATCTTTGGAGTTCAAAATATACGTACCTTTGTCGTCTTCATACATTTCAAGATATTCACCTGGTCTAAGCTCTTCTTCAAGTATAAGCTTGCCTTTATATTTCCATCTGCATGAATGCGCGCACGCGCCGCGGTTTGCGCTTCGCGACGCCATAAACGCCGACATTAAACATCTTCCCGAATAGCTCACGCACATTGCGCCGTGCACAAAAATTTCAAGCTTTATATCCGAACACTTTTTTCTTATTTCAACGCTTTCGGCAAAACTTACTTCTCTGCCCAAAACGCAAAGGGAGGCCCCTAACTCCTGCCAAAATTTTACCGTAAGCCACGAGCACACGTTCGCCTGCGTGGACACATGCAAAGGCATTCCGGGAATTTCTTTTTTAACGTATTCGAACACGCCCGGGTCAGAAATTATCACGCCGTCAGGGTTAATCTCTTTTAAAACTTTCACAAACTCCGGTAGTTTCGCCGCGTCATTGTTATTTGTAAAAAGGTTCAGCGTCAGATAAATTTTCTTGCCTAGTTCATGGGCAAAATCGGCTCCTGCTTTAATATCTTCCAACGGAAATTTTGAAGCCGCTCTAAGCGACATTTCCGGCGCGCCGGCATATACCGCGTCCGCGCCGTAAAGTAAAGCTGTTTTTAATTTTGAAAGGGAGCCAGCTGGAAGTAAAAGCTCAGGTTTTTTCATAACTTATTTTAGTATAATAACAGTGTCATTGACAAATCAAAAATGGGAGCTTTTATGGCAAAAAAGATGAACTTTATGGTCATTTTAAAAGCGCTTGTAATAGTAGTGTTAACTTTGCTTATGCTTATACCGCTTGCGCTTGTTTCAGGCTCAGTCTCCGGAAGGCTCCAATACAAAAATGACGCCATATCAAAAATAACAAACTCATGGGGCGGGCAGATATTGATAGCCGCTCCTATTTTAAATCTCCCCTACACAACCGCAGTTAAAGACGAAAACGGTAAAGTAGTTGACCATACTAAAAGCTATGCCAAATTTGCTCCGAAAAATTTAACCGCCGACGTCCACATAGTAACCCAGACAAGAACAATCGGGATATTTTCCGTTCCGGTTTATGTTGCCGAAATAACTCTTACCGGAAGTTTTGAAAATCAGAAACAGTTTGCGGATTTCAGAATTGCGGAATCTTTTCTGTCGCTTGAAATAAACGATTTGAAAGGAATATCAACCCCCGAGATTTCCTGGAATGGACAGCAAACAAGCTTTGAACCGTCGACAAAAGCCTCGCCGCTTCAGGTAACGCTGACATCCGTTGAAGAGTACTCTCCCAGCGATTCTTACACAAGATATTACGACAAGCAGGACAGCCAAATGCTTCAGTCTTTAAGCGCTAAAATTCCGCTTCAGGACGGCGTAAATAAATTCACGATAAAGTTCTCGATAAAAGGAAGCCAAGCTATAAGTTTTGTGCCGCTTGCAAAAGACAACAGCTTCCGCATACGCTCCAACTGGACAACCCCGAACTTCTCGGGCAGCTTCCTGCCGGACACAAAAACAATAAACAGAACCGGCTTTGACGCTTTATGGAACATCAACTATCTGGCAAGCGGAATACCTCCAAGAATCGATGGAGCAAACTTATCCTCCTCGGTTTTCACAACTTCGCTTTTGATTCCCATAGACAACTACAAGTCTGCCGAGAGAGCAAGAAAATACGGCATACTTTTTATAGTGCTCACTTTTATCGCGTGCTTCTTGTTTGAAGTGCTAAGTAAAAAGAGCATTCACCCGTTCCAGTATCTGCTTGTAGGCCTTGCGATGTCGTTGTTTTATTTATTGCTACTCGCGCTTTCGGAGTTCATGCCTTTTGCGCTGGCGTATTTGATAGCCGCCGTTGCAATAATTTTAATGATAACTCTTTATGCGAAGTTCGCTATCGCTAAAACGCTTACGTTTAAACAGACGTCAATAATTGCCGGAGCATTCGTAATTTTATACGGATATCTTTACGTATTGCTACAGCTCAAAGATATTGCGCTTCTTTTCGGAGCAATAGGCTTGTTTGTTGCGCTTGCCGCTATGATGTACGCAACAAGAAACATAAATTGGTATAAATAAATTAAGTTTTCCCAAAGGAGGGAAATCATGAATGTAAACCAGGCGAGAGACTGGAGAAACGTGCTGCTTAAGAGTTTTTTAATCGGATTTGTTCTGTTATGGATAAGCTTTATATGTTATTTGATGCTAAGAGGTCATTTGGTGGCTTTCACGGGCAAACTTTTTTGCCTGTCGCCGAAAGTCATTAATGCGGCGTTCCTCGGCGCATATTCAATGTTTGACGTTGGCATTGTAGTTTTCTTCTTAGTGCCAGGCCTAGCGTTCCATTGGAAATACCTAAAAAAACGCAACGCGCTGCACAGATAATTTAAGTTTAGTTTTTATTGTTGTTTAAAAAAAGCAGCCTCCGGAAAATTTCCGGAGGCTGCTTTTATATTTATTCTTACATAGTTTTGAGACTGGAAACTAGGTATATAAAAAGAGTAGAGAGGTTCGACGGGAATGTTATTTCAATTCCGTAAGTCCTACCAAAGTAGAACCGCCACCCTCTCTACAATAAAAGTATACAAAACAAAACTTTAAAAATCAAAAAGTAAAACAATGTAAACAATAACAGAAAACTCATACTCTAAAAGTCCAACACTCCGATCGAAATAGAAACAGTGCTCAAATAATATTGCCAGCTAATTAGAGATTCCTTTAAATGTATGCCCTTTTTGCACTTTTTTCTATGCTATAATAAATCTTTCTTGGTAAAAATATTTATTAATAATTAGTTTTTAATGGAGGAATCAATGTCAAAAAATGAACTCATTTATTCATTTGATTTAGGTTCTGGTAGTATTGGCATTTGTGCTAGAAGTGGTAAAAATATTTTATATTTGGACTCATTGCTTATAGACTCCGAGTTCGCTTCAGTTAAAGATGCGGCTGCAAGAAGGAGACAAATACATACACGTATAGCTCACAAAGAAAGAGAAAAATGGTGGAATGAACAAGCAAAAAAAGCAGGAATAGAAATTCTCTTAACCACTCAGCCTACAAAAGAAAACCCAACCCTAAAAACAGATAAAAGAATATTAATCGAATTTCTCCCAAAAGATTCAAAAGATAAAACTATTTATTCGTCGCATCTTTTAAGAATAGCTTTGTTACAAGGCATAAAGCTGGAAGGTTGGCAAGTATATAAAGCGATACGTTCGGCAATTCAGCGCAGGGGATACGATGCTAATTTGCCTTGGGGCTCAAACACGGATAATACTGACGAGAAAGAAAATTTTGAAAGTTTAAGCAGATATAATGAGAAACTAAAAGAATTTTTTGGCGATAAAGAAGAATATTATTATCCATGTTATTATGAAGCCTATATGCAGGGAATATGGTCTCCGGAAAAACCTAAAGATTTGAACAGCAGACTTTCTGAAAACCCAGCTCCTGCAAGAAATAAAGAAACTAAAACCGCAGAAGAAAAATGTTTTCCTTCAAGACAACTTGTAGAAAAAGAATTAAAGGCACTTCTTATAAATGCGACAAAATTATTTCCCAAACTTAAAGATAAAGAAGATTTTATAATTTACGGACCCGCTGAAAAAGCTTATGCTTCTTATGATAATCATGACAAATATACTCAATATAGAGGCACAAGTTGGGATTGGCAGGGCTTGCTTGGACAAAAAGTTCCAAGATTTGATAACAGAATCATTGCAAAATGCCGTTTGATACCCCGTCTAAACGTTTGTAAGGCTAAAAAACAAATTAATAAAAATGTTTCGTTTTTGCTTAATCTGAAAAATATGAGGTATTCGAAAGGCAATATAACCTCTATGGCATTAACACCATTACAGATAAATGATATTTCGAAAATTTATACTCAATATATCGAGTCTGAAAAAGAGAAAGAAGAAAATAAAAAATCAGGAGTTAAAATTCAAAACAAAAGAGCCGGGAAAGATAATCCTTTTACAAAAACTTTTTGGAAAAATTATATAAGAGATACTTTAGGTGGTGAAGTAAACATCGGACAACAACAAATTTCAGAGCCGAAAGACAGTGGCAGAAGCAGTTTTTGCAAACCAGCACTGCATATTTTACACAGTTTAATTTTATCAGGTAAGAATCCACATGATTATTATAAAGAACTCGTGGCAGCAAATAAAAATACTGATATCGGTAAAGGACTTGTTAAAGACGATTATAAATTTTTGCTCAATATACCAAACGACTGGAATTCTATAAGTATTCAAGATACAAGGGAAGATGATAAAAAACTGTCGCCCAAAGAAGCTTCAAAAAAAATAGAGCAGATTATATCTTCTGTTAGTAATAGAATAGTCAGACATAGGCTTATAATGCTGGTTAAGCAATTGGAAAAATTAGACAGTAAATTTAAAAAAGAATATGGTCATCCTGATAAGGTTGTTTTTGAAATTGCCAGAGAGGACTTCATAGGTGAGAAAAAGAAGAATGATTATATAAGTTCTCAAAATGCCAATAAGAAAGAAAATGAGGACGTCGTAAAGAAGTTAAAAGATATGGGTACTACTGTAAATGCCCAAAACATATTAAAAATAAGGCTTGGCAATCAACAAAGATGGATGGATATATACGATACATCGAAAAATCGTGAATTAGGAGAACGTAAAATAGCACAATATGAAATTGATCATATAGTTCCTCAAAAACTCGGCGGGTCGGATTCTTTTACAAATTTCGTTTTAACAAAAAACTCGTTAAATCATGCAAAAGGAAGACGTACTCCATATCAATGGTTAAGTTCTTCATCTGATTGGGAAATATTTCTTAAAAATATTGATGCGTTTGCAAAATTTGCAAGTCATAAAAAAATAGAATTGCTTACCTCAGAGAAGGCCGTTGAAATTGAAAATAGAAAAACTGACTTGCAGGCAACATCGTATTTAGAAAAATTAGCTCAACAGATAGCTGGCTTATATTTTGGTTTCGGCATAAACACAAAAGATACTAAAAAGAAAATTTACTTTTATACCGGCGGGGAAACGGCTAATGTCAGAAGTAAGTTAGATTTAAATGAGATACTTTATTCCAATAAAGAGGACTATGAAAAAGCAAAACAATCTGACTTAAAGAAAAAAAATAGAGACAATAAAAGACATCATGCTTTAGATGCCCTTGTTTTAAGTATGCTCCCAGAAATAAAAACCAAAGCAAAAGTAGTAGAGGAAAAGCCGGAATATTTTAACAGAGAATATTGTAAGAAAGAAATATCAAAGGTTATCCCCAAAACCATAAAGCAGATAACACCGAAACTAAGAGAAACTATTTATGCCTTAAGATATAGGATAGAAGACGGCAAGAAATGTTATTATTTCGTATCCCATTTTGACTCATCCATTGAGAATTTTAGATTATTAGAAGGCAAAAAGAAAAATGACAAATGTGCAAGAAAAAACGTAGAAAAAATATTTGATCTGAAAATACAAAAAGATTTTAAAAATAAATTGGATGACAAAGGATTGTCTCAAGAAAAATGGGAAAGATTTCTAAATAAATATACTGATAATAGTAAAAGAATTAAGAAAATATCAATAATAGATTCTAAATGCTTTGATGAGAGTGATGTTTTTAATACCGACGGTACGCTAAAAGAAGTTATTGGAGAATATGGACATAAAGGTGTACTGAAAGGGCAATGGATTAAAGGTAAAGAAGGTCACCAAGGACAGATAATCTATAAAGACGAAAAAGAAAAATGGAAAGTTGTTCCAATTTATGTATTTGAATCTGTATATAAAAAACGTAAAGACTATGAGAGCAAGTATAAAAGTGTAAGACTTTTAAAATCCGGACAACTGATTGCATTAAAAGAAGATTATAAAAATATAAAAGCTGGAATTTACAAATTAAGGACATTGAGAAGCGACGGTTGGTGCGAACTTGAAAACATAAACGACCAGAATAAAATAGGACAAAATATAGGAACCTTTATTGAACAGTGCGGCATGGAAGCTTATAAAAAACAATGAGTTATCACATAATACACGTTTTAAATCATGCAAGCAGGCTTTCAGTTGACAGAGGGTGTCTTGTTTGCGATGCTCCTGATAAACTTCAAAGGCGTGTACCTTTGGAAGATATTCTTGCAGTTATAGTTGCTGCAAAAGGTGTTAGTTTCTCCTCCGAATGTTTATCCGCCTTATTAAGACATAATAGCGTTGTTCTGCACTGCGACCATAATTACAAACCTATTGGAAAAACAGTAGGACTTCACAGAGTTGTTCATAATGAACTGTTAGACAGGCAGATATTTCAAGATATTTTCTTCTTAAGACAAATGTGGGATGAAATAATCCTTGCAAAAATAAAAAATCAGGCTTTTGTGTTAGACCATATTTCTGCTGAACATAAACTATGGGATTACATAAAAGCAGGTAATTTAGATGAGGGTAATGCTGCAAGGCACTATTGGAAATTTTATTTTAAAAAATTTGGGCGTATTTCTCCTGGAGTTAGGACAACAAAAGGTGCTGGAGACGCTGTAAATGGAATGCTAAATTATGGTTATGCAGTTCTTGCCGCAATGTGTAACCGTTTATTATTAGCGCATGGTTTTAATCCAGCCATAGGTATCTATCATAAATATAGATTTCGTTCTGATCCTCTCGTATATGACATTATGGAACCTTTAAGACCTTTTTGTGATTTTATGCTGTTACGTTTCAGACAAGCCAATATGCGTAGTAAAATTGATGAGTGGGTAAAATTTGCGGCAAAAGACATAGTGTTCTCAAAAGTGAATGCATTCGGATCAAAAAATATTAGTTTTAATCTCGCAATAGACAGATACATAACCTCATTTTCTAATTGTTTTAGAAGTAAAACTTTGGATAATCTTTATATTCCTTCTCTTAAAGATACAAATTTTAATTATGAAGAATGACAATACGGGTAGGTATAGAATGGGCTGGCTGCTTGTTTTATTTGATTTACCCACTGATACAAAAGAAGAAAGACATCAGGCAACAAAATTTAGAAATGGTCTTTTGGATTTAGGCTATTTGATGCTTCAATATTCCGTTTATGCAAGATGTGCTGTTACGTTAGACAAAAAGAAAGGACTTATAAGCGATATAAACAAAATCGCCCCAACAACCGGAAATGTGCAATGTTATTTTATAACAGATATACAATGGGAAGAATGTATTACAATAACTAAACAAAAAGAAAAAAATGCTCGCCAAATAGACAATAAAGATAAAATAAACGAGCAACTACAGTTCTGGTAAATGATTTTGATTAAGATCTGCTTTGCGTACCTTTAAGTAGAGGCAATACAGTCTTAATTTTAGTTGAGGCGGGACTAAAAAACGAAAACTTGACTAAATCTTACAAAATGCAGGACTTTTTTACAACTTTCAAGAGTAAATCCTATTATAACACTTTTCGTTTTTTAGTCCCGTCAGAACTTCCAATGTCGCCATTTTATATCCGCTATAAATTATAACACTTTTCGTTTTTTAGTCCCGTCAGAACCCGATAGTTATAAAAGAAATTGCAACTTTTATTATAACACTTTTCGTTTTTTAGTCCCGTCAGAACTAAGTTCGTCAGACATCAATGTTACGCCGTATTATAACACTTTTCGTTTTTTAGTCCCGTCAGAACAAACTCTATAATTGACATTATGACTTTTTCATTATAACACTTTTCGTTTTTTAGTCCCGTCAGAACAAGATAAACACCTATTTGAACGCCAACACTATTATAACACTTTTCGTTTTTTAGTCCCGTCAGAACAAA